>Ga0214542_1006119_pt1 | contig 22258 bp, 7 predicted proteins | sample CNSS1metaG_FD_160096 | JGI IMG/M metagenome (GOLD analysis project Ga0214542, IMG submission 160096) | Root nodule microbial communities from cowpea collected in UCLA plant growth center, Los Angeles, California, USA - CNSS1 | ecosystem: Host-associated > Plants > Roots > Nodule | place: USA...
TCAAGAGAGGTGTTTTCTAAACCCTAATCTTTCTTATCATTGATTGTAAGTTTGGTTTATTTTAGTGATTTAGTTAATCTCGTTTTTGAAAGATTAACAACTGGACGTAGGGTCTTTTGATCCGAACTAGTATAAATACTTTGTGTAATTTTCTCTTCTCTACTCTCTTTATTTTATTGTGTTTATTAAAATAAAGGAAATATTTTTAATTGATCTTTGATACAAAAAGGGAAAATATTAAAAGCACAATTTTTATTAAGAACCCAATTCACCCTCCTCTTGGTTTTTGTCCACACGCCCAAACATTCCGCTGCGCGATACCAACACTTTGGTTTGTTTTGTTATGGTGGACCGACTTGGGCTGATTTGCTTTTTATGGGTCAATGGCAAGTTGGATTAAAACAGACAATGCAGACCCGTTTTATCACTTCTAATTTAGATAAATATATCGGTAGTTTCTTTGTTTTTTAGGTGCAAAATTTTTTAAATGATAAAATTATAGAAGTTATTCTTCTATTGAACATTATGAGGAGACTCGCTTTAGACATGTTTGCTTTGAAATGTGATTCCAAAGTGTATATAAGACTTTTTTTTTATCCTTGTATTATTCCTTTTTCTCTTAGAATGAGATGGAGAAATTATCTCTCAAGATATGTAAAAGAATGATATTTTAGTGTTCTCAGATTTTAGGGAGAAAATTTGTTATATGAATAAATTGGTTTCTATGGGATTAAAAAATAAAATTCATTATAAATAGTATAATATTATGTCATGTAAAATTGCTTTTGAATTTTTTTTTTATATAATAGGTGTAAACTTTCTATATTTAGAATTGTTTATCTTCTTTTGAAGAAAATTTGTGATGTATTTTTTGTACATGAAATTGGTTTGGTCTTCAAGTTTTTTGTCGTTATTTTTTCCTTTTTAATAATATTTTTCATATGATAACAAATGATTAGTTTGTTTTGAGATGTCATAGTACTTAATGATATTTAACATGACTTCAAAACATTATAAATAAGAAAAATAAAAATGAGTATGATCAGTTAAATATACCTAAAATCTATTTGATTTAATTAAATTGAGAATATATATTTAAACATAATCTCACACAAAGAAAAAAAAAATGTGCAACAAATGTTGTGTTAAGAATGAAAATATCTTTAGAATAGTTGTAGAACTTGGACAAGAAATTCAGGATGTCGAATTAAACTTTTTGTACATAAATTATTTTTTTAATAAACAAAAAATCTTCATTTCATCTATTAAAAACATAAACATAATAGTAAAATCCAAAAAATATGACTATCTTTCACTATCATATCATAAAAAATTATAAAAAACTATCACTAAATGTAAAAAATTACCTAATATAAAATAAATCCTATAATAAAATAACCAAAAGGAAATATCATTAAATATAAAAATTACTTAATATGAAGTGAATTAAAGTAGTTAAAATAATATCCAAATTATCTAAATTAAGTTGTGAATAATATATAAATATAAATATAATTTTAAAATATATAAAATAAAATAAAATGAGAAAAGATTTGGGGGAGTCGTGATTTCTTTTGTCATATCCAAAATGTGATTGAAAACCAAACAAAACTTTACAGGTAGATTATAAAAATTATAAAAAAAAATATAGAGAATTATATATATATATATATATATATATATATATATATATATATATATTAGTACTTTAAACGAAACATAACCATGATATAAGGATGAAATGAATATGTCAAAATAAATTTTTTCGTATAATTATTTGTTGAAAAATTATCTTTTTTATATCTCACTAATCACTTCCCTTTTAAGTATAATCATAAAAAAAAACTTATATTTATAAAAAAAATAAAATTATGAATGTAAAATAGATATAAAATTTACTAACTTTCAGAATCTTACAGTCCTTATTTATTTTATGGTATTATTAAATACAATTGAATGCATAAATGACTCCTACTTTTTGATATAAGTCTTCTCATATTAATGACTTTAGCCTATGTCTTTTTATCTAAGTCAGTGCATAGCAGTTGAGTTGTATTAATATATCATTGTTTGTGGTGCTCACGAGTAATATTGGTAATTCTATTTTAATAACTGATCACATAACTTTCAATTTTTATTAGTGCATAAAATGATTGCTAGTATTATTCAAAAGAAAAGATTAAAATGCTGAATATATATATATATATATATATATATATATATATATATATATATATATATATGATTAAAACAAAACAAAATAACCAAAAAAAAAAAAAAAAAAACTAAAGGAGCTAATTTACTAACAAAAAATGTTAGTTTTATAACAGACACTTTTGGGAACAAAAAAAATGTTCGTAAATTCGAATGATTTAAAAATTGAATTGATAATTTAATTTTTGCAGAAAGGAGAAAAAAAGAAGAAAGGTATGAAGTAGAACACATAGAGAGGGATACCCTGTCGCTAATAGCTGTCACGGGGAAGAGGTTGGACTGAGTCGAGAAGCTTGAGATCCTCCCTCTCCATGGCAACTTCCTCAAAATCGTCGAAATGGACCGACAAAGTTTCATCAATAGCAGCTCGCATCTTGTTCCTTCTCATCATCTTTCAGATCCCTCTTTTCAGGTACTACCCTCCTTCACTCCTTCCCAATTTTTGTCTTTACTTTCAATATCATCATCATCCAACTCTTCCAAAAAATAAAAATTAAAAGGGGGAAATAAGGGAAGAAAAAGAAAAAGAAAAAGTTTGTGTTCGATTAGACAGAAATCGATATTTGATCAGTTTTTCATTTATGTTAAACCACCTTTGTGCTTACAAATGTTAATATCAACTCTTAAATTATTAATCGTTTGATGGTTGACTTTGATCATCTTCACACTTGCTACCAATTTTACTTGGTTTATTCTGTGATCTATTATAACCTTGTTGTTTGTGTTGTTATATGACAGTTAAATTACTTAATTAAGATGTACTCTCTAATTGGTTGATAGAGTAACTTTACACTGATAAATATGTGGATAATTGAATCAGGTAGGAGAAGCTAAAATTCGATTGTGGACAAGCTAAAAATTAAAATTCAGTGACTATATGAAGAAGTTTCTACAAATACATGAACTAATTTTAATCTATTAAGAAGCTAATTTCAAGTTTTCTTCTTTTGTTGTTCTTGAAGTTATTAAAGAAAAACTAGTCCACTGAGCTTGTTTGAAAATTATCCTTTTGCAGGGTGAGTTGCAGATCTGGCATGTGCACAAACCCTTTGCATGTCACATCGTCGCAGTTAATTGCAAGTGAAATCTTTCCTGCTGTTGTGGTGAAGGGCCTTCTGTACCCAGGGGCTGCAGTGAACGGCCTCATCCACAACATGACCATTCCAAGTTGGGATAGTTTGCTGGACTTATATAATTTGACCAATGTGAAGGAAGCTTCTGCAGTAACTGATCTTCAGCGCTTGGAGGTTAGACAATTTAGTGTGTTTGGTTTAAAGTTTGGTAGCTCAAACTCAAGTTTGCTTTGCATCGAAAGTCACAAAAGTCACAAATGATGTTTGACAAATCTTTATTCTGTTTCATTGAGCTCCAAACATGGGTTGCTTTCAAACAAAATCATAAAACTTTTGCGTTGGATGATATTTTCTATTTCATTCAACCAAACTTAATTTTTCTGCAATCCAAACATACCCTTAATCACCCTACACCTTTTGTCTTTTGGTTGTTGAGGTATTTTTTTTGGCATAAAAGTTAAATTAAACCTACTTTCCATTGTCTAGAGTTGTTTGTTCTTGTCAGTTGGTGATACTGATGTCTTTACTAAGTTGAACACTAAATAAAAGTTGATTATTGGATTTCAGATTTTAGTTGCCATCCAAGGAAATGAAAAAACTCTGGCCAAAGAGAATACTTTGTTGATAAATTAAAGAGGCATTATTGTAAAAGTCATGCAAAATGGGTGCCGTCGTTGTTCTTCCTATTCCTGTCTATTTGCAAATTGTTATTTCTTCATCTGCCTTGTGGATTTATCTATTGATTTCGCTGTAAGAAACCCGATGGTTCCATTTTTCATCGGGTTTCTGTTTGTATGTTTGTTTTGATACTTCTAGGTCCTAAAAGTCACATTAAATGTGCTCCGTACTAAATCCCTGTCACTCTTAACTATTTGCAATTTGATATACCTTCATCTGCTGTGTGGATTTTTAATTTATTTGATTTGTATCTCACAATTCCATTTTCCATTTGGTTTCTGTTTCTATGCTTCTGCTGATACTTTCTTCTAAATATATATCAATTGTTTTCCAGGTTCTTGCGGGAAGCTACTTCACAGTGGCAGGAGCACTTGTGGGTGTTCTGAAACCCGGGAGAATGAGCGTGTTTGGGAACCTTCTTATAATTTGGGGTCTGGTAAAAGAAGGGATTTTAGGAAAACCAGTAAATTCTGACCCTTCAAAAGCTGTGTACGTCTACCCAACAATGGTGATTGCTTTGTTGTGTGCTTTCTCATCCGTCAAGTATGATGTGAAAAAGGTTGTTAGGTCAGCCCCTGTCAGGTCTTCTGCTAAACCGCTTCAGAACTCATCTAAGTCTAAGCTGAAATAGGCGATTCTCATGTTGGCAAGTTAAAATTGTACGCTTTCCACCCACATTCATTTTGGAACATTTAGTTTAGTTTTTCCAGAATCATTACTCATTTTGCTATAATCCTTTTAATTCATTTGAGCTTGTTGATCCTTCTTTAGGAAAGAGGCTTAGCAACTTATTCATAAATATAGATATCATCAATCAACTGATTCAAGTGTTTGTTATATTAGAATAAATAACTAATGATGTCATTTTTAGTGTCTTTTCTGTGAATAGTTTGCTGTACGAGTGGGTATAGGAATAAATGTCTTCGAGAATTGTAGTTGTGGTTTTTGAAAAAAACATAGAGTTCTTCCAAAAATTGGTCTGATCTGGTGATACCAGAAATTTCAATTCCTTGCAGCCAACTTTGGCACACCCAGAATTAACAACGACAAATATCAGCATTTTGGTAATTCCATTTCATGTCTTTCTGTTTGTTTATGAAAAGTGATATATGTTTGCAAACCAGAGGTGTGAACGTGAACAACAAAAATAACTGATGTAGGAAGGACATAAAAGGAACGAATTACAATTTGGTATTTTTGAAGCCACCCTTTGTTCCCATGGAAAACGTATTGGTACATGAAATTTATTCATATAATCTAACACAGTAAAACAAATGTTTTTGTTTTTTATTTGATGAAGATCACGGGTTAGGGCATACTGAAGTTTTATGGTATTTAAAAGTTTACCGAGAAATATCAGATTGTTCTAGTGAAAAACAAATACAGTCAGTAATTTAAATCCAAGTTTCGAACAAAGTTATGTCCCACACTCGAGGGCCATCTCGAAATACTTGTCAATAGAAACCAACGCCAAAAGTGATATTCCAGCACAGGGTTGAAGCAAAGGGAATCACAAATAGAATTATAAAAATGAAAAGTAGCTGAACAAACAAAAACAAGAGACAATAATTGCCTTAAATATAATGAATTTGATTTAATAACTGAAAAGAAAAAGAATAAAGAAACATACAGGGTGCTGATATTTTCACAGGCACATGGATTGCTTTTGTGTGTGTATGTGTGCAAATATCATAACAAATGGTACTGAATATTCTCCGCGACATGCATCTTTCTCATTCTATTATTTTCTCGTTTCTAATCAATGTGAGACTTAAATTCATATTTAAATTATGTTTTACAAAGGAAGTTTTATTAGAGATTAATGAGATCCGGGTCTAATCATATGAGACATCGACACCAAAAAATATTTAAATATGATTTATATATTTTAATATTTTTTTTATGCACATGGAAGGATATATCAGTGCCACCTAATTTTTATTATGTTCTTGTATATTAATTCTGACAAAGAAGTATAGTTCTATTTCATTCTCATTCTTCATATCTTTGAGTCTGAAGCCCTTCTGAAAAAGAAGGTAAAATCTTAAACCAAAATTTTCATTCTTATACATACTTACCGTCTCCTTCGTTCCATCAAAGAAAATCTATGGATTCTGCGAGGAAGCTTCTGTTTACTTATTCTGTGGATTTTCTACTCCCACCCAGTGAAAATGCTCGGTGTGAGACTTTATTACATCACTATTCGACAAGTGTGTCGTTATCCTATGTTTCAAACCAACGTACATTGCCCCCACACTCACCCGTCCGATTTTCATCAACGCTTCAGATTCGCTCACTAGTAACACTGTATATTAAAATAGTACTTTTGTTTGTAAAGATTTTTCTAAGCCATTCTCGTAAAGACTGAAATCGGTTCCAGACGATGTTTCCCCTGCAGAAAAGCAGAAAGCATGAAACTTCGATGCGGGGACTTGGAAATTCGATCGAAAGACAAAGGAACTGGGTAATAGCTGTTATAGTTCGCCCTCCGATCTAAAATTAATAGCCATAGTTTCTAGATTTTGCTATCTGGATTTGTTTTGCGCTTAACGTTACTGGAAAAGAACGATGGCTGAGAATGGTGTTGTGAACGGAATTAGGGCGATGCTGGAGGAAGCAGAGGCTCCCGTAACCGAGAAGTGTTGCATCTACAAAGTGCCCTTTGATATCCGCAAACTCAACGAAGAAGCCTACACCCCAAAGGTTGTTTCTATAGGCCCTTTTCACCACAATAGCCCTCACCTCCAGAACATGGAAAGACACAAACTCATTTACTGCAAGGCTTTTCTTGAACGATACCAAATAAGTTTGGAGAGCTGGATCCACTACATAGAAAGGGTGGAGCACGAATTTCGCAGTTGTTATTCCGAAACCCTTCACTTCACCAAGGAGGAACTGGTGAGGATCATCTTTGTGGATTGTGGTTTTATATTTGAACTGTTTTGGTGTATCTTTTATGATGAATGGTTGGGGAAGAACAACGCCTTTCTCATGAAACCTTGGTTAGCTACTAATATAAGATTAGATCTGTTGCTGCTTGAAAACCAACTTCCCTTTTTTGTTCTTGAAAACCTCTTCAATCTCTCCTTCGCCTCTGCACCTGCTGCTGCTACTAACAGAAAAATCCCTTCATTTCTTGAGTTAACCTTTGACTACTTTATCTATTACAATAGATCCAAATTGACATCTCAGAATATTCGCATAATGCACTTCACGGATCTCATAAGAACATTTCACTTGCAATACCCTTTGCAACACCGGATTGAGACTGATGAATCGATAATGCATCTTCCAAGTGCTACTGAGTTATCAGAGGCAGGTGTGAAGTTTAAGGTGGACACCCAAAGTGACTGCTTACTAGACTTGAGATTTTCTGGGCGGGTTCTTCAAATCCCACAGTTGAAAGTGGAAGATTGGACTGAACGTTTGTTTCGCAACATGGTGGCTTTGGAGCAGTGTCATTATCCTGAACAATCCTATATTACAGATTATGTTGCTATATTGGACTTTCTTGTGAACACCAGCAGAGATGTGGACTTACTTGTTCGAAAGAGAGTGCTGGTGAACTGGCTAGGGGAGAGTGATTCTGTGGCTAACATGTTTAATGGTCTTTGGAAAAACATCACTCATATAAATCTCAATGCTCAGTACTTTCTTCTCTGCAATGACTTGAATGCTTTTTCTAGAAACCCTTTGAATCAATTGAAGTCCACTCTGAGGCGGGATTATTGTAACACTCCTTGGCAAACCGCTGTTTCCGTTGCTGGAATTGTTCTCCTTGTTCTCTCTTTGGTTGAAGCAGTTTGTTCTATCTTGCAAACAGTGTAGCAGCAATAGAATATGCCTCCTCCACGACAAGACTTCTCAATTTCGATCATTGTTAAATGCTGAGTCATTGCGTTCCTTTTCTCTGGAAATGTTTGGATGGTTTTCTTATCTAGATGTTGTATCAGATTGATTTAGTCTTTTGCTGATTTCTTCATCACGATGGGGATGATGCATATGCATGAAGTTCAGTGCTCTTGTGCTAGACTGTGGTGCAAACTATGATTTAATGATGCTAATTCTTTCTCAGCTAGAGGGTTGTTGTTTTGTGGTTTCACTACATATTCACAATTTCATACAGTTGAAGTTAGGAAAATAGTTATGTTTGTGTGTGGTTTAAACTATTTATTAACCATGTCTTTCTAGCAACATATGAACCTCTAGAACATTAAAAACAAAAGAGTTTTGTGAGAGTTGTTTAGAAAGGTAATCTAAGATTATTGAAAAGTTTATTCTTTTTTTTTTATTTCTTTTCAATTTTTATTAATATATTTGAATATTTTTTCTCAATTATATGTATGTTATGATCCCATTTTTTTTTCAACAGGTGTTCAATTTAAGCTTTTGGGGGAATATTGAGCCTTGAGATCACAGAACAAATCACACTACCTTATTAGAGAGGGCACATTAAATGCTACATAAGGTTAAAACTAATACCACCTCATCACTACACATATCATCTAGCTTTTACTTTCTTTTTTAAAAGTATATATTTTCTTCAATTATTATATATTTGTTAAATTCAACCAAGAACGAACTATTTGTTTCATATCATTATTACATTCACTATCAATAACTTTATACTTAGCAAACCAAAGATTTTTAAATAATATCAATTATTTTGTGATTTTTAAATGATATGAATTATTTCGTGAAAGAAGTTAATTTTGACCAAGACATTGTTAAATCATAACACATGGATGAAAAACCAGTAAAAAGAGTTGTATTTTAATTATCGATTATAATTTTTTATCCGATGATATTGATCAATCCAATCATTGATATCAAAATCAAGATTATGAATTTGATTTCTAGTAGTATAATTTGTGAAAAAGAGATTATTGGAGGTGATAATAATTATCTCATAACAAAAATCAAATAGACAAAGTTATAGTCAAATTGTTACATTTGGGATAATGCACTTTTAAATTAAAAGAGTTGTATCTTAATTGTTGTTAGCTATAATTTTCGACCTAATAACAAACTTTCAGTTTGACAAATGATAGAGGATTATCCATTGTAAATTAGGTTAAATATATTTTTAGTCCTTAAATTTTGATGTGAAATTAGAATTTATCTATATTTCAAATTTTAATACAATTTGATTTCTAAACTTTAAAAATGAATAGATATAGTCCTCCTAACCCAAATGTGTAAATATTTTTTGTGTCAAATGATGTTTTACGCTGACGTTTGAATTGTGTATCCTGTTTGACACATTATATTCATTCACTTTTAAAGATTGAGTATCAAACTATATCAAAGTTTGAAACAAAAATAAATTTCAATTTTGCATCTAAGTTTAAAAACTAAAAATATATTTAACTTTATTGAATCTTATCTAACTTGAACATCAAAATATTTGAATAGACACTGTCACATAAAATCCAATTAAACTCAACAAAACAACATTAGGATATGCCAATTAACTAGGACAAATTAGACCATATTGTGGAACCGTCTAACTCCCATTAATGGTGTAAGAAAACTGGACAACATATGCATCAAGATATATAGTCTGATTATACTCTTTAAACTTGCAGATATCTAAAATTACACGAACATGAAGAGGTAAATAACAAAAAATGCAATTTGCAGCACAATATGTTCAAATAATACACTAATACACTAGCATATTGCAAATAAATCATAAATCATTATTATAAAACTATTACAAATAAATTATACTTTTATCTTCGCCAATACATATTCTTCAATTAAATTTAAAGTTAAAGTTCTTTAACGCTAGAATTCATGTGCATACATAAGACTTAACTATTAACGTGAATGCATGGATAAGAGCACAGAGGATAAGATTATAAATACACTTCATCTAATATAATTTAAGATTCCATAAAACCTTATAGGCTAATTGATAGAATATTTTCAATTGAACTATTCATAAAAATATCATTATAAAATTATTAGAAGCAAATGACACTCTATTCTCACTATCAATTATTATATTACGCTTCAAAATTCAACTCACATAAAATATGCCCCGACTTAACTACGAAGCTAACATGTAGTTTTAAAATAAAAAAATAAATTGTGAAATATGCACAACTTGACTATGAAAAAAAAGCCCCACTGGCAGGTATGCAGACAACAAAAACTGTAAACCATAAATTTATGATGTATGATGCGGTGTGAAACGAGGATAGAATAAAAAAAAAAAAGAGACGATATAATATTTTAGAAACAAATATTTATTTTTGTATGGAACCGATTTGTCTAAGTTACGGTATTATTCTTTAGTTGTTTTTTGAAATATACTTTGTCTTCAAAATTGAGATGTCTTCGCCAAGTCTAATCTTACCAACCATAAGGGAGCGGGTACCTACTAAATGTACTCCAACTCAGGAACAAGAAATATATAATAATTATATTATAATATGAAGATTAAATACATTTTACTTTTATGTATATTGAGGCACTTTATATATTAATTACCTCTAGGATCGTTTAGGTCCCTTCATAAATGCTAATGCATACTATATTGTAACTGTCGTAACGTTAATCATGCATATTATTGACTTGTCAAAGCAAGTAGGTCCTTGTTGAATGTATGTTTTGAGAATAGATTCTGTTGTGATTGGAATCGATTCCAATGTTTTTTCTTCATTTTAGTGTTTAAATTAAAATATTTAATTTTTTTGTACCAAATATATTTTATTCTTTTCTATTTTGATAAAAAAAAATTTATTATTAAAAAAAAATTTACTACAATATTTATAACTCACCTAAATATTATTTCATATTAATTTTGCCATCAAGGACAATTTGACAATCTTGTATTTCAATTTATTAAATTTGTTTTTAATCAGTCAAATCTCACATGAATTTACAAACTTTACCTTCAAATCCACTCTATCATCATCTCCAACTCCCTTAAAAGAAATAATACAAACTTCACTTTCTTATTCACCCAAATTCATGTAATCTTTCTCCCTCAAATCATTCCTTTAAAAAGAACACAACCTTAAAGAAGATGACAATGCAAGATTATTGTCATATCACAAAGTTAACATCAACATTTAATTGTATAAACTCAATTAAAGAATTTTAAAATTTTGAGAACTTAATAAACTACAAAAATTTATTAGAAACTTAATTAAACATTTCCAAATTTATCCGATTTTCAAAATATAATTAAAGACTAATTTTTTTAGCCATGTTTTGACCATCATTGAAAATAATAAAAAGTATATTATTATTTTCTTTGTTTCTATAATGTCTAGTTTTTAAATAATTGGAAAGTAATATTAGTGAGGTAAGTATGTATGCTACCCCACCTTTTTTTCAAGTGGATCATTAAGAAAGTTAATTATTTCTGATATAAAATTTTAAATATTTTATTTATATTACTTTTAATCTTCCTGGAGAAATATAAAATTATAAGTAAAATTCATCAAATGAAAAGTGATATTCACCTAAATTCGTGATTCAAATCAAATTAAAGTTCCTTTTTGTGTGTATTTTTACCGTGATGTTGTAATCTCATTAAACATGTCTCTGTGTAAGAAAAAAGTGCTAATTAGTTTGACAACGAGATTAAAAAAAAAATGCCCAATTGATGATTACTTATTAGCCGTTGACTAATCTCGAAAGTTCTTAATGTTTTGTTACGAATAAACTATTAAATTAGTAAAATATTAAATAATAAAATAAAGACATTTCAACGCTTAACAAACATCTAATGATTTATTTATCTAACAAACGAGAACGCTAATTGGAGAACATCTAATAATTGATTTATCTAACAAACAATAGAAGACTAATTGGAGAACATTTAATAATTTATTTATCTAACAAACAAGAAGACTAATTCTGAATTATCATCTGAATTAAATGAAATTAAATTAATCAGTTTATTTTGTGTGTGGAGTAATCACCAACTATGGTTAGGATTTTAACACCACCATAGGATTTTAACCTAAATGTGTCTTAACTAAGCATGTCAAGATATCCTAAAATTACACCAGAAAGTTAAAGGTAAATAAACAAAATTACATGTGTAGCACACAATGACTTTGTATAAACACCAATCATGCAAAATTCATAGATAAAAAATAAATTATATAAATATTATAAAATGGGTTAAATATGTTTTTGGTCCCTCAAGTTTTAGTAAATTTTGAAATTAGTCAATCTTCGAAACTTTATACCGATTTAGTCGTTCATATTTAGAAATGCGTAGATTTAGTCATTCTTTCCAAATTTTGTTAAGTTTATTTGACATTTTAAACGCATTTTATGAAAATATTTGAGTTAACATTGAAGTTAAGATGTGTCAAACAGTGTAAACAATTCAAATAGTATCCTGAAATATGTTTGAAACGTCAGATAAACTTCACAAAATTTGGTTAAAAGAATTAAGTTCACACAATTTTTAAAATAAATGACTAAATTGGTACCAAAAACATATTTAATCCTTATAAAATCATTAGAAGCAAATTTCGCTCTATTTCTGATGCCAATCAACATATACACATTGATTAATGAATTAAAAAACGCCCCATTTTCATCACTACGTATTCTTCAATTATATTATTTAAAGCTGAAATTCTACGCAATTTTTATATACATCACCATGTGAATGTACGACTTAACATGAGACTGATAAAAAAAAAAGACAGCTAGTTAGATAACGTGTGAATGCTTGAAAAATGGTGCTATCTTCCATAGTGATTAATATTTTTTTTTTATATTATGTTTTAGAATATGTTAAATGATCTCTATGTTTATAAATTTATAAATCAATAATTTAAAATTTTCAGTAAAATTTAAAAATGATCAGATTGTAACGGTTGAGCAATCTTATCTGTACCTCATGTCTTGTTGTTGAATGAATTTATCATTTATAGAACTTGCGACGACTTGCTGATAAAAAAAAAAATTTACAACTTGACTAAAGAATATATTTCTACAACTTGACTAAAAAAATATAGCCTAATGAATGATGCAAGCATAAAAAAAAGGCACCATAAGTTTAGGTTTGTGATTGACATCTCATAAATAGATGATGGAACAAGGAAAAAGAGATAGATGTGCAACAATCTCCCAGTGTGAGATTATGTGATAGTTCATCATTTTAATTCTGGTTCTGGTTTTGATTAGTAGAATGATGAACAAGGATGATGTTGTGATCCATGTCAAAGGAATGTTGGAGAGGGCAAACACACCCGTAACTAAAAAGTGCTCCATCTACAAAGTACCTTTACTTATTCGTCAGCTCAACCAAAAGGCTTACACCCCAAAGGTTGTTTCCATCGGCCCTTATCACCATAGCAGCCACCGTCTTCGGAACATGGAGAGACACAAAGTAATGTATTGCAAGTCATTTCTTGAACGAGTCAAAACCAAAACAAGTATGGAAAGTTGGATCAAATATATCGCAGATAAGGAAGATCAAATTCGTAAATGCTACTCAGATGCAATTCCATTCAGCTCGAACAAACTGGTGGAGATAATATGTGTGGATTCAGGTTTTATACTTGAACTCTTCTGGATAACTCACCACTATAGGACATCTGAGACGTATCTTTCAACACCATGGTTTGAAAATGCAATATTTTCTGATTTGTTGTTGCTTGAGAACCAACTTCCTTTTTTCGTTCTCAATGATCTCTTCTCTTTGTCTATTGACGATAGTGATACCACTTCATTTATCCAACTTACATTTGAATATTTTCAATATTTCAATAAGTCCAAACTGTCTCATAATCATATTACATGCCATCACTTCACGGATCTGTTACGAACTTTTTACTTATGTGGAAGAGAAAAGACTACAAGGGCCGATCAATGGCCACATATCCCTAGTGTTACTAAGTTGTCAGAAGCAGGAATCAGGTTTGCAAGCTTCGAAAGTAAGTGCTTACTGAACTTGAGTTTTTCAAACCGAGTTCTTCAAATCCCAAAATTCAAAATGGCTGATAATACTGAACAGTGGTTTCGTAACATGATCGCTTTGGAGCAGTTTCACTATCCCAAGGAGTCTTATATTACGGAGTATGCTCTTGTTCTGCAATATCTAGTAAACACAGGGAAGGATGTAGATATACTGGTTAAAGAGGGAGTTATGGAGAATTTATTAGGTGACAGTGATGTTGCAGCTGAAAAGACTAAACGTCTTTGTAGAAATATCGTTCTATCAGATTTTAGTTCTGACTATGTTTCTCTCTGGCAAAACTTGGATGCTTCGTATAAGAGTCGAAAGCTTAAATTGAAGTCAACTCTGAGACGTGATTATTGTAAAGGACCTTGGCAAACTGCTGCAACAATTTCTGCAATTGTTCTTCTAATTCTTTCCTTTATTCAAACAGTTTGTTCTGTTTGGCAGATAACATAGTATTAGAATGTCTCACCTCCTTCTCAAGACCTAGTCATAAGTCTCCTTCCTTTCCTGTTTGTTTTTTGTTTTTTTTCCTCTTTTTCTAATTGTTCACTCCTGATCTTCTTATAACATTCTGTTTGGTGTATTTTTTTGCTATGATTTATTAATGTATCGTGTTTAGTTATGTAAATTAGTATTTAAATTGATTATTATAATTAATTATTTCTTTTCACTAAAATTAGTTATCATATAAATATTTTCCTGCAGTGATTATATATGCTTGTATTTTTAAGCACAAACATCTAACTTAAAAGAGATAAAAAAACTAAAAAAGATTATAAAAAATAAGATAAGCATTTTTTAAACTTAAAAATATATGTTACGGCGACTTATTAAAGTTTTACTTTAAAAAATTATATAAAATATAAAGCAGTAGTAATAATAGTAATTTTAAGCAAAAATGTTGTGTAACCATTAAAATCAATATTTATATTTTAATTAAAAATATATAATATCTCCTTAAAGTAAAAGCATAAAGATTAAGGATGAGATACTTTTAATTCTAAACTCAATAAAAATCAACATGCAAAACATCACTATGTAACATTAATATTTGGACTAAGTTAATTTCAGTGTCTCTCTAGCATTTGATCATTCGAGGCAAATAAAAAATTGTAGAAGTAATAAAAAAGTGGTTTATATACCTTTTTAATCCTCATGTTTATTGCTCCTTCTTCTTCATGAATATTCATGAATATCCGAGGAAAGAGAATGGTAAGCAAAAACACTTTGAATCCAATTCCAATATACGCTTTTGCAGGCATAACATTATGGATATAACCTTCCCAGAAAGGAAAGAACAACTGAGGAACACATTATGACCAAACATCCTTAAGTCAATTAATTAACATGCTGCTGAAACTGATAAATTCTTTTAGCTTCCTAAAGTAAGATTGCCATCTGCTAGGTTTGCGAAGGAGATATATCAAAGAGTTTGACATTTATGTATACCAAATATCCTTTCAAAAATGTATTCTCTCTCGTCATTATCATCACCGATCTATAATTTGCTGTAAAACAAAATCGCTACTCTCATTTTCATGAGTTAAATGTAATGGTATGTTTTTAGTAAAGATTGGCCACAAGATATATAAGAATTTCTCGTATATATGATTAAGATTTTACAGGGAGGAAAGATGAAGAGGAACAGTTAGAATGCATGCATACCCGTGCTTTTGTCAATCATACTCATGCACAACGTGTATCTGTGATAAAAGAAACCCTTAGCTCACAAAAATGAGTACTTAATTATTCTGATTCTCTCAAGAAAAGCATCAAGCAAGAACAAGAACTTTCGTCACAAAGACTCAAAATTTAATCGAAAGAAAGGAATCAGGTAATTCTGCATAATTCCCCACTCACATTATTTCATCTTTGCTCATCACATTTCAACCACAACACCCATTTCTCTGGTTCTCTTCTCTTTACTATCATACATCATCTATCATGCTTATATTTTTCACTCGTATCATATATCTCAATCACTAGTGTTAAACAGACTTTTGAGTTTCCAAAAAATATCCACGTATTAGAAGGTTTTCTGCATTTTCTCTGGGGTTTTCTTTTCTGGACATACTAAGTGACCAGAATGACGAACCACAGGGACCATAAGAACTTTGTGATCGATATAAGGAAGAAGCTGGAGGAAGCAGGGCCACCAATAACTAAAGAGTGTAGCATATACAGAGTGCCCTTTGATATCCGCAAACACAACGAAGATGCATACACCCCAAAGATTGTTTCTATAGGCCCTCTTCACCACAACAATCATCACCGCCTTCAAAACATGGAAAGACACAAACTTGTTTACTGCAACGCATTTCTTGAACGAACCCAAACAAGCTTAGACACCTGGATCCGCTACATAGAAGAGATAGAGCCTGACTTTCGCCGCTGTTATTCAGAAACGCTTGGGTTCAGCAAGGAGGAACTGGTGAATATAATCGTGGTGGATTCTGGTTTTATATTTGAGCTTTTCTGGAAAGACCGTTACAACGAATGGTCGGGGAACGACACCTTTCTTTTAATTCCCTTGATAAGGGACACTATAGCAGTAGATTTGTTGCTATTTGAGAACCAGATTCCATTTCATGTTCTCACCCATCTTTTCAATCTCTCTCTCACATCTGTTGCTGGTAACAATGCCATTCCTTCATTTATTGAACTTACGTTTCTCTATTTTGAATTTTACAACACACCTGAGTTGAAATTCGATGATAATAATATTAGCATAAGTCACTTCACGGATCTAATCAGAACTTTCCACTTGCAACATCCTCCGGAAAGACGACCTCCTAGGACTACTAAATTGCTGAAACATGTTCCTACTGCTAATGAGTTGTCAGAAGCAGGTGTCCACTTTAAGGTTCTTGACAGCGTCTGTTTGCTAGACTTGAAATTTTCAGGAGGAGTTCTTCGAATGCCGCAGTTGAAAGTGGAAGATCGTACGGAAGTTTTGTTTCGGAACATGGTGGCTTTGGAACAGTGTCACTATCCTCATGAATCTTACATCACAGACTATGTTTCTCTTTTGGACTTTCTTATAAACACCAGCAGAGATGTGGATACACTGGTCCAACAGGAAGTACTGGTGAATTGGACAGGAGACACTGATTCTGTGGTCAATCTGTTCAATAGTCTCGGCAAAAATATTACACAGTCAAACATGAATTTAAATTACTGGAGTGTGAGCCATGGCTTGAATGGTTTTTATCATAATATTTTTAATAAGCTGAAATCCACTCTGAGACGTGATTATTGCGACAGTCCTTGGCAAACTGCTGCTACTATTGCTGCGATTGTTCTTCTTGTTCTCTCTGTGATTCAAACAGTGTGTTCTATTATGAGTGTGATACCGCAAGAATAGATTTGTCTTGAAGACCTGGTAAGTTCAGTTATTGTTACAATGCTAATTGTTGTGAGTGTTTTTTTAATCATTTCAATTTCGGTGTTTCAATGGTTTTTTCACTTGGAGTGTTGTATCTGATTATTCTTATCATTGCTAAGCATAAAGCTTTAGTGATGCTCTTAAAGAATATTTATGCAGAAGATGATCTAATCTAATGTAGTTAATCCCTCGGACTGCAGAGTTGTGAAATAAAGATAATGTCTTTAAGAAGCATATTATCAACATTTTATCTTTATAAGGGATTTCAAATTGTTATTATTATTAATATCGTGTTATTGTTTATTCTGTAATATCGTATTTTTACTATTATAAGATTTTATTTTAATTTATTATATTAAATCCTTTTATAATAATAATATGAATAAAGAAAATTGTCATATAAAATTTTCGTTTAAAATTAATGTTTTCCTATCACTTACAGTATTGCACCGATATCTAGAGCGATTAAAATGGATTGGAATTTGCGAGTCAATCCGGCTTACTCTAGGTTCAGGCTAGATTTGGTTGAAATTTTTTTACAAACTTCAATACGGGTTGATTTTTGACCTGACTCATAGAACCTAGCTCACCCGGGTTGAATCCGTGGTGAGCCGGGTTGGTGAGTCAGCCCGCAAATAAAAGGGTCACACAATATTTTTTATTAAGTTGGACTTTACATTTGGGTCATGTGATCTTGTTTTTTATCTTGGTTTGTTTTAAGATTGTATTAAAGTTTATTTAGATTTTAATTAGAATTATAATTTAGTTTTGACTGAAAAAAAATAAAAAATTATATTTTTTTTAATTAAGTGAACCCATTTAACGCATCAACTCGTGGTGAGCCATGTCGGGTTCGAATTTTTTTGACTTCTAAAAAGTTAGCCGAGTTAGGTTGACTCACTAAATCATTAACTCGTGGTGAGTCGAGTCGGGTCGGACCGAAATACCCGTTTTGACAGCTCTACCGAGATCATACTAATAATACTATTCTATAAATTTTAATAGACAAGAAAAGATTAATTTGATATTTAAACTTGATACTTATTTGTGTCATAAATGCAGTAAAATTGTAGCAAAATATCTGTAGCCATATTTTAGCCAAAAACATTTGTAATGACTTCAAACCATATTTGACCAATAATATAGTAATCTTGAATTCCGCAACAAAGTAGAAAATAATGGTAATGTATGATCTGACCCAGCTAACTAACGCAATCAACACCTTAAAAGCCATTTTGACAATAAGCTATGATATCAGCTTCATGTATTATTATATGACGGTGCTTAATTCGAACACGATAGCTACGTATTTGTCCTACGCTAGCATGACAATAGACCGTTATGAAGAAAAGTAGAACAAAATTTTGGTCAAATACTATCACCAATCATGGATGAACTTTAGTAAATTAAAAAATTATTAGGGGATAAACAGGGATGCATCATCATTTTGTTTTGATGTCATTAACTTAGTTAAAAAGAACCACACTTGCCGTTTTCAGCGCTCACAACAAGTATGCAAAGAAGATGGACAAATGTAAACGGTCACAGTCACATTTTTTTTTTTTTTGCATGTGATAGTTTGTTTGCATTAAATTTAGACTTTTGGACTTAAACTAGACCAATTTAAAACTAATTATATATACAAAGAGATAACAAAAACAAACAATAAAATAAAAGATGAACTAAATTTATATGAATATTAAAGAGAATAGCCATGCTAAAATAGCACATTCAGAAGAAAATTCATACTAAGATGCAAAAGATTATATAACTAGAACAATAATTGTCAATAAGATAACTTAGCATGAAACCCAGGTACCAATCTTCCTCCACATATGTATTTCTGCATTAGATTATTAGAAAAACATTAATTATAAAGTACAATAAGAGTTAAGAAATTGTAGAAAAATAATTTGAATCCAAGCTTTTAAAATTTTGAATCCAAGTTTTGTTAAGACTACCGGATAAAGTGAAGTTTGAATGCGAGCTTCAAATGTTTTTGTCAAAGATATGTGAGAAAGAGAAAAAAATTACAAATTAAGAGATACAAAAATTTCATGTAATTCTTAAAAAGTAGTTAACACTTATAAATATCATTTAGATAATATATTTTGCAAAAATGGAAAATTACAAGTTGTTACATTAAGTTTAAATTTAGAAAAAAGTCCACTGACAATAATTTATTTTTGACAAAAAAAAAAATTATACTAATAATGTCTAATGTCTTAGGTAATGATTATCCTAGAGGATTGTAGAACAAGTTACTTACATAATTCATTACGTTGAAACTACATTAAACAGAATATATATATGTCTCTCTACACCAAACAACTTTAATATTTATCTCCATTCTCTTTGTTTGTAATCGACCACACGTTACATTTATATCTTGGTCTACTTGTACCAAAAGTGTCTAGGGTGAGAGACAGAGTTCGATTATTTAGAGGAATAGAATGATGAACATGGATGATGTTGTGATCCATGTTCAAGGAATGCTGGAGAACGCAAACCCACCCGTAACTGAAGAGTGCTCCATCTATAGAGTACCTTTACTTATTCGTCAACTCAACCACGAAGCTTACACTCCAAAGGTTGTTTCCATAGGCCCTTATCACCATAACAACCCTCATCTTCAGAACATGGAAAGACATAAAGTAACGTATTGCAAGTCATTTCTTGAACGAACCAACACAAGTATGGAAAGTTGGATCCACTATATAGCAGGTAAGGAGCTCCAAATTCGTCAATGCTATTCAGACGTTCTTGAGTTCAGCCCAAAGGAACTGGTAGAGATAATTTGTGTGGATTCGGGTTTTATACTGGAACTCTTCTGGACAACTCACTGTGGTACATATAACAAGTATCTTTCCACACCATGGTTTGGAATTATGATATTATATGATTTGGTGTTGCTCGAAAACCAACTTCCTTATTTTGTTCTTCACGATCTCTTCTATCTATCTGTTGGCGATGGTAACAATAACATCCCTCCACTCATCCTTCTTACATTTCAATACTTTGACTTTTTCAATAGGTTGGATTTGTCTCCTAATTTTATCACATGTCATCACTTCACGGATTTGTTACGAACTTTTCACTTATGTGGAAGAAAACAAACTACAAGGACCAGCCAATGGCCGCATATTCCTAGTGTTACTAAGTTGTCAGGAGCAGGTATAAGGTTTGAAAGCTGCAAAAGTAAGTGCTATCTAAACTTGAGTTTTTCGAGACAGGTTCTTAAAATACCAAGATTCACAGTGGATGATGGTACTGAACTTTTGTTTCGCAACATGGTGGCTTTGGAGCAGTTTCATTATCCTGATGATGCCTACATTACAGAGTATGCTCTTGTTCTACAATACTTGGTAAACACGGCTAAGGATGTGGATATACTGGTTAGAGCGGGAGTTATGAAGAACTTATTAGGGGACAGCGATTCTGCGGCTGAAAGGACTAAACGTCTTTGCAGAAATATTGTTCTCAAGGATTTTAGTTCTGATTATGTTTCTCTGTGGCAGGACTTGGATACTTCGTACAAAAGTCGTCGTCTTAAGTTGAAGTCAACTCTTAGACGTGATTATTGTAAAAGTCCTTGGCAAACCGCTGCTACCATTGCTGCAATTGTTGTCCTTCTTCTCTCGTTTGTTCAAACAATTTGCTCTATCTGGCAGATAAAACAGTCTTAGAATGTCTTACCTCCTCTCCAATACCTCGTCAATCAATCGCCTTACATGTTTATATGTTTTTTTCTTTTGATTATTCTATTATGTCTGTTATCTCTAGTTGCTGACTTAAAGCAACTAAGTTCTTCTTTATGTTTTGTTTGGTGTGTTTTTTTATCGTCAATTATTTATGTACCATGTTTAATTATTGTAATGTTAGATAATTATGTTTCATTTATATTAATTTTTCTGTGTGATAATGATCTTTCTTTTACAAAAGTATTTTATTGATTTAATTTATGTACTCTTTGTTTAATATTTGTTTGAAAATTTTTCTTATTTTCTAGTCCTAATTTATCAAAACTTTGTGTTTTAATTGTATCTACATGTTGAAGTCAACTTTTAGACGTGATTATTGTAAAAGTCCTTGGCAGATCACACCATTGTTGCAATGATGATTATTGTAAAAAGGATAATGATTTTTTAATTACTAAATTTTAATAACTTTCTCTTAAAATCTTATGTGTCATTTTTAAAGTAATTTTCCATTTTTTTATTTTCTCATTTTCAATATTTTAAAATCACTTAGAAAATGACACATTATGTTGTAAGAGAAAATTGTCACAATTTAGTAGTTAAAATATCATTTGCCTTTTTTTTTCTTCACCATCGATCATCCCCTCTCATCACTTTCTTTTTCCTCCGTCGGTTACTTGCCTCACTTTTTGCCTTCTTCTTCCTAAAAGATATTCTGGATCATGCAATCTGAGAAAGATTTTTTTATTTTTTATTTTGATATGCATAATTTAAGATACAATTGTTTCTCTCTGTATTATGTATCGTGGATTGTATCTCGATTGTGTATTTTGGAACTCAGAAAAAAAAATTGAAATTTTAGAATGTATATGGAGGTGCATAAAGAAATTCCCCTTCTCTTTTATCTTATTTATTAGGATACGCAATGGCGGATCTTCACCAAAATATTTTGGGGAGCCAAAATAATATACTCAAAATTTATATATTTAATATTATTGTGACTAATTCAATAAAAATGAATACATAATCTAGTACATTTATAATTATTAAAGAAATTACACATATCTAGAGATGGCAAATAAACCCGTCCCCGCGGGTATTGCCCGAACCCGTCCCCGTTTTGACGGGAAATCCCCACATTGACTGGGTATGGGTATGGGTATGGGGAATCCCCGACTTTTTCAGTTGGGTATGGGGATGGGTATGGGGATGTACATATCCCCGCCATAATACCCGTCCCCGCCATATCTCCATTCTCGTTTAA
>Ga0214542_1006121_pt1 | contig 22255 bp, 5 predicted proteins | sample CNSS1metaG_FD_160096 | JGI IMG/M metagenome (GOLD analysis project Ga0214542, IMG submission 160096) | Root nodule microbial communities from cowpea collected in UCLA plant growth center, Los Angeles, California, USA - CNSS1 | ecosystem: Host-associated > Plants > Roots > Nodule | place: USA...
ATATATATATATATATATATATATATATATATATATATATATATATATATATATATATATATATATATAAAAGAGATGAATTTGAATGAAATATATAGATGTAATAAATTTATATAAAAATTGAGTGAAAAAAATTATGAGAGTATATTTGTGAACTTAAAAGTATGGGCCTTTACATTAAAAATTATTTATGGTCCATATTCAATAATTCAAAATATACAACTTAACGTCCTTTTAATCTACTCTAACTTAAATAAAAATAAATATTAAAAATAAATGAGGTTAGTGTTCGTTAAATCTACATAACCTTATTTATTTTAATTTTTCTTTTATAGTCACCATCTGAATAGTCAATATTAAATAAATAAATTATTAAAAATAAATAAGATTAATACTAACTTTATTTGTTTTAATTTTTTATCTATATTTGATATTCGTTGTGCTAAATTAAATGAATAAAATATTAAAATAAAATAAGGTTAGTTTCCGTTAAATCAATGTTAATTTTATTTATCTTTTATATTTATTTTAATTTTCTCTATAGCATCCGCTCAATGATGCTAACTATTTATTTTCTTAAAAAATTAATCTTTTGTATCATCGGCTAAGCATGCACTAATACTGTCACAATTTGATTAATACTAAAATTTGGAAACTAAATTTATGTTTCCTAGATATGTTACTTGGTATTGGTTTATTCAGATGGAGATAGAATATACCGGTGGTTTCTTGTCTTTTTTAGGAATTGAAATATCTCTTTATGCATAATTAATGGAGCAATCTTGGTCATTGAACATGCTTGGCCGGTTGGATATCGACATTTTTGGTTAGCCAGCAACTCTTCTATGCTATACAAAGTGTTTTTTTTTTTCAATACAAATTGGTTCTTGAATTCTTTGAGGTAGATGGAGAAAAATGCTTGAATTAAGTGTTCTCATATTTTTTAAAGAAAAAAATTATTGTACGAATAAATTGAGTGCCATTAATTTAGAATATAAAATAATTTATAAATGGTATTCTTCTAGTAGAATTTCTCTTAACTTTTTTCATAATAGGTATTAATTACCTACTTTCAGAATTTTGTTTTTTGAAATTTTTATTGTATTTTTTCTATATGGATTTGATTTTGATCCTCATATTTTCTATTTTTTTATGTTAATAAATTTACCCATGTAAGATGTCATGCCTAACATGATTATATATATATAAAAAATAATCTAATAACCCAATTAAATAAAATAAAAATATTATATTAAATTGATCAATTTATTCACTTATCCACTTAATAATACCTCCATTCAGTCACGAACAAAATAAAATCAATGTCAATAAAACTATTTAAGTTAATTAATTTTGATTAATAATTTCATTTAAAAAAAATTGCATAATTATATTGAATAACACTGTTTTCTTCAGTCATAAGAATAATTTATGTCATCATCAATCGAATCAATACGTCGATTTCAAAAAAAAATATGATAACGAAGGTTTCATTAATAAACCATAAATGAAAAAAGTTACAAAAATAAGAATAAACGTGTTTGAATTGAAAACATTCTTTTATTAATTTTTTTGTCTTAAATATCGTTGTCATTTATTTGCGGACGGTCATCATTTTGACAGAATGTTTACAATATCTTTCAATTCTACCGAATATGCAAAATGGTTCTCATTTTGTCAATTCGTATTTTATGTAGTCTTTTTCTGTGATGCCGTTTAAGTTAATAACAGAACCATATGTACAGTACACGTAACACATCCCAATGCAACGTAATACAAATCAAATCGTGTCACCTATAGTGTTCTGTTATTGACTTAAACGGCGTCACAGAAAATGACAAAATAAAATACAAATTGCAAAAATGAGCACAATTTTAAACATTCAATAAGAATGAGGATCATTCTAAACATTCTATAAAAATAAGGACCATCTACAACAATCACTTAGATAAAAAAAGTATTTAATTTTTTATTTTTTTTCATGTAAGAAGGAGCAGAATTTTGAATTAAGCATCTGAATTGATGAACAATACGACATCCATGACATAAAACAAAATGGAAAACTGACAACTGCGAGTAAAGCAAGGATGCAACAAGTATGGCTGCAAATTCAGAACTGCAAACTTTAATCAACTGTTGTTGATGAAAGAAGCAATTCGATGGAGCAAGGAGACAGCGCTGTCACAATCTGGATCGAACAAATGAAAGACGTGATCTTCTCCTTTTGCCTCCATCACCTCAGCAACACCTTGCCACTCACTCTTCTCCACCAACTCCTTGTAATACCAACCTCGATCCTTCAGCAAATCGTTCTCCGCAACGCAAATCAGCACTCTTTTCGAGGCCAGCTTCCCCAGATTCGGATCCTTAGCCGGGTTCAGCAACGGGTCGTCGGATCCTGTAGAGGCAGGGCAAGTGAAACTCCACAAACCATCCACCACGGAAACTTTGTCCAGCTTTTGGACCTCAGAACCGATTCTCTCCGCGCCCCAAAAGTAAGGATGCACCAGCACAATCCCTTGGAGGTTGATACCCGGAAGACCGTGGATCCCGACCCGTAGAGCCATGTGGTGTGCGATGTTTGCTCCCGCACTGTCCCCAGCGAAGAACACATTCCCGAAATCAGCGTGGCGATTGAGGGACTCCACAGGGCCGTTTCCGTTCAAATGGGAGGCCACCCATTGGAGCGAGGTCCATGAATCTTCATAGGCAATGGGAACGGGGTGTTCAGGGGCTCTTCGGTAGTGAACAGACACGGCAACGATGTGGGCCTTGGAAACAACTGAGTTGAGGAATTTGTGGTAAGGAGGAGAGAATGGTGTTTCTATGCAGAACCCTCCACCGTGGAAGTAGACGAGGAGGGGAAGCTTTTCGCTTTGATCGCTTAGTTTGGGAGTGAAGATCCTGGCTGATACGTCGTCGTCTTTTGAGATTACAACGTCATTGGATATGACATTTGTTGCGGAATCGGCGCCCGGCGGCACGACTTCGCACCCGGAAATCCTCTCGGCGTGACCGTCTTTGTAGATTTTGAGAAAGGGTGATAAATCGAGGGCTACTTCGCTAGAGGTGGAATCCATGGCAGAAAGAAGGCGAAGAAACCGAGTTGGGCGAGAGAAGAAGGTTAGGTATGTTATAAATTATGATAGTGTATTGAGTAGATGAGTACCGAACAGCGTCCACATAAACTGAGAGCTCATTCACTCCAACTAATCTTTATAGACTAACTGAAGAAAATGGATTTCAACCCGTGAATCAATCCGATTTATCACGGGTTTAAGTCAGGTTAGGTTAAGAAAAATTTAATTTTTTTAAAGGTGGGTTGAACTCAACTCGACTCACTTAACTCACAAATTAAACGGGTTCGAACCGGGTTGATGGTGGATTGACCCATTTAACCCACCAACATTTTTTTACAATGTTTTTTTAATTTCTAATTATATAGGTTCACAATTTTATATTTTTAAATGTTAGAATGTTGCTTAATAATATTTGAATAGTTTAAATGTTTTATTGAATAGCATGACATAAAATGTGTAATATTAGCCATTTTTCTTGGACTATATGAACACTTTCTTAGAAACAATTTATCATATATTGGTGGTGAGCATGATAAAAACATTGGTTCTTAATTTTATTGTGATTTTCATCTCATGAATTGTTTAAAAAATTATTTAAATATTTGAATACTTAAAAATAAATACAAATAATTTTTTTATGTGTGTTGGTGAGTCAACCACTTAACCTACCAACCCGTGGTGGGTTGAGCTGAATTGCAAACTTTTTGGCTCACCATAAAATGAGTCGAGTTGGGTTCATTCATTTTTAACCCGGCTCGTGGTGAGCCAACTCATGTGAGTCGAGTTTACTCACTTTGACATGTTTATAGACAAAAAAAAAATGCACAAGTCAATTAACTAATTAATTTTTAATTGAGGTATTTTAATAATTTATAATTAATGATATATTATAATTTTCTATACAATGTTAATAAATCTATTAATCATTTATTTTATTCCATCTTTAATTTATTCATTAAAAGTTTAAAATTCTATAAATTCATGATAGTATTAGAATTTTATTTATGAAAAAGTATACCTGAGAATTCATTTGACACTAAGGTTATGATATGATATAAGCTTTAAACTTGATACATTTCTGTATAGACTAATATTTTATATAATGTCTTGGTTAACAAGTGTTTAATTAGTTATGAAGGATAGTATTTTCTTTACATATATGACGATGAAGTTTCCGAATGAGGACAATGTTATCTATGAAAAACAAGTCTAATTTATTAGAAGGATAGTTAAATTGTGTATTAAAATTTTCATAAAATTGTGTTTGATGATATGTAGGCATGTGCAAGTTTTTAACGTGGAGATCATTTGTCAAAAAATAATAGTCACTTAGTTTTTAAAAGCTTTCCTTATAACAAAATTTTAATTGAGAGACTAAATTAAAAAATTTTAAAAATTAAAACTTCTTAAACATTTGGAAGATCAAATTGAACATTTTTAAATAATTAAATGACTAAGTTGAACCCAAAAATAATAAAATGACCCAAATGAATCAAACCAACAAATTATAGGACTAAACCACTAATTAAACCTTAAATCAAGTAAGGTTAAAGACCATCCTTGCCACCTTGAAAAGGATTTTTACGTCACCCAACACAATATGCACCTAAACTTGGAAAGATGTGTTTTTATCGAAGGAGGAATTCCTTACACTACAAGACAATAATTACATAACAACAAATTTAGAAATATAAAATAATTAGTCATTATGTTGACTAAGTTAGACACAAATTTATAAACTATAAATTATTGGTATGTAAAATCAGAGAATAAATTGATCTTTATACCAAAGTTTTAGCTACTTACTATTGTAATTTTTATTATTATATAGAGACTAATTTAGAATTTAATAATAGTTAGCTAAAACCTTGATAGTTAATGTTAGTAACAAATTTAGACTTTGATCCACAAACCAAATATAAATTTGTATTGAGGGTTAAATATATTTTTAGTTCTTTAATTTCCCGCAAAATTTGGAATTAGTGCGATTTTGAAACTTTAGACTAATTTAGTCTACCATCTATAAAAATATGAGGATTAGTCCTTTCGATCAAATTTTGTTAATTTTATTTGACGTTTTAAATGCGTTTCTCAACTAACATTGAAGCAAAGAGTGTTAAAACGACGTAAACAACTCACATGTTATCAAGGAAAAACATTTGAAATATCAAATAAACTTAACAAAATTTGGTTAGAAGAACTAAATTCACACATTTATAATGTTGAGGAACTAAATTAGGTCGAATATTTAATATTTTTTTAATAATAAAGATTATTATAGATACCAATAATGTTTAGTTTATAAAATAATATCTATTTTGGTCAATTAATGACTAATTATTTTTTGTCTTTAAATTAATAGCTCTTGAATGATTTTTCTTTAGCATTTTATGATCACTCAACAAGGTATAGTACAACTTGAAGATACCTGATCATTGTTGTAATGGAATGATGTATTTTTGTTTACTTGGTTTTAGTTTTAAGGTGATTTTTTTAAATAAGGTTTAATTAATGAATTACAAATTTCTAGAAATATTTTCAAGTTGTCTTGTCACACCAAATTCATGTTATCCAAAGAACACCAGATCAAAGACATTCGATGAAAATATCTAAGTCATTCTAGGAAAACAAATAGAATATCATATCAAAGTTATTCAATGTATATAATTAAGTTGTTCAAAGTAAATGACTAAAATATCGAACCAAAGTGTATATAATCAAGTCATTAAAAATAAACAATTAAAACATCAAATTTAAAGTTATTCAATTATATAATTAAACTTTTCAAAGTAAATTGCAAAAACATTAGAACAAAATTATTCAATGTATATTTCGTTCGAAGTAAACAGCTACAACGTCAAATTAAAGATAGTTAGTGTATTCAACTAAGTCGTTCAACCTAAATGATAGTTCAATGAAACTACTAGTCTCTATGTAAGGTTGTATAAAAATGTTTGGTAAAAATTATTCAACTTAAAATTTCTCTACAAAAGTTACAAAAGCTAATTAACCTTGATTAAGTTAATTATAATAAGTTGATACATTAATTCATTCATCCTCAAAAATGGTAAACTAATCATCTACGTGCCTGAAATAATTACTCAAATCTCAAATTCCAGAGACTTATGTACTTATCCAGAAGGTTATTCAAACATTGATTATTCAATTGTCAAATAAAATCTTTTCAATTACTTATCACTATTAATATCATAATATCTCATAAGATTATAACAAACTTATTGATCTTTTATCTTATTTTATTTTTAACATATTGGATGAAAGTCTTACCTCAACTAGAAATAAGTCAATTTAATAATATATAAGTGGGTGCAGACCTCATCTTATAAGCAGATTTTGTAGAATTGAGTTATGCTTAAAATTTACTTCTTATTATGATACTAAAGTCATGAACTTAAATTAATTTTATGAGATTAAATTAGGTTTAAAATCTACATTTTAGTATGGTATCATAATCAAAGAGCTAAGGCCTATTCTAGTACAATACCTCAAAAATCATTCACTCATTATTCAATATTCTAATATACTTTTTATTCACATATACAAAACTTTTATGATAAAAATCTTCTATAGATGAATCTTTCTTTAACCTTCAACAAACCACAATATTTCTAAATTTAAAAAGATTGAACTTATGTATCTCAAACACATTGCTTTTCTCACCTCTCTTCTATAAATACAAAACTCCATAAGTAAACAATTATATTTTGACACATTGTATAATAGAAAGTAGCTTTATTTTAAAAATATAATAATACATATTAATAATTTAATTTAAAAATAATAAATATATAATCAAACTATTAATATAATTAGTTATTTATTGTCGTAGTCAAGATATCAAACATCACCTTAAGTTAGTTGTCAAAGTTTACCACCAACCTCCTCCTACATTTCTCTCTACGTGACTAATCTAATGGTTGAACTTAGAAATAAAAGAACCACTCCACGTGCTGTGACCGAAACGATAGTGGCTTTGGACCAGGAAAAAAACATTGGAATCACATCCACAAACAAGTTCACACATACCATAGCATTCCAACGTTTAGATTTTGTCGCTTCTATTGGATTTTTAGCTTGTTAAAATTGATACGTTGCGTTGATTTGATTTTAAGATGGATTAATAAATCGTAATGTTGACATCTGTTGGAAATTTTGTAATTAATTTCTTCTATAAATTATTAGAATAGACAAATTTGAATTACTAAGTCCTCTCCGACATCAACATTTTTAGTATTTCTTTTTAAAGTTAAAGTTCTGTATAGAAATATGTTTTTTTATTTTCTTTGGAATTAATGTGTTGTATGATAAATATAATATTTATGTTTTTATTTTTTTTAAATTAAAGTTGACGATAAATGCAACTTTTTGTTTTTTATTTGTTATATCGATTTTTGTAGATAAATATGACTTTTACTTCTCTTCTCTTTTTAAGTTGAATTACAAATAGGACTTACTCGTTTACGCAATAAATTCAAATTTATCGGTTTTAATAATTTCTAGAAATTATTCTAAACTGATAAATTTTCTGATATTCATCACATTTTCAATGGAGGCTCTTTATGCAAAGAGGGAAAAATAACATTTTAAAAAGATAAAAGTCTATTATATCAAACATAATTTTTTCATGATTAAAAAAAGTTTAACTAATTTTTATAAAACACAACATTTCTTAATACAAATTCATATTTTTTTTAAGAAATACTTAATCATTCATTATAAAATTTAAATTTATCTCACTCTAATAATTTCTAATTAAATTATGAGAGTAAAGCTTTTTAAATGTGTATTTTTGTTAACTGATGCTCTTTTTGGGGAAGAGGGAATAATGCTATATATCGATATGAAACACAACAATGAGTCACAACAATATATAAAACAGAACCATCTAAATCCCTTTAGCATAGGACGATCTAAAATTGCCGAGAAATGAGGTAACTCCAAACACTTTTCTTCAATGATACGTAACAAGAATGACAGCTAATGTATAGAATTAATTAAATAAATAAATTTTGCATCATTGAAAAATGAAATAAATTTTAGACGCGAAGTTTAAGTAGAGTGATAAAATAGGTTAACTGGTCCGTTTTAGTTCGACCTGAATTTGATCCGCCTAAAACAAGTCGTCATGGACTCGGGACTCATTGTTGTTTTCATTGCATCATGCGTCTCCTCGTGTCTAGTGATGATGGTGGTGGTAGTGGTTGCATCATGTTTCTATATGATTGTAGTGGTGGTCGTGTCACCCTTGTCGTGCACTTTTTGTAGTGAACCACTGGTGGTGGTGGTGGTGGTGGCGGTGGGAGGAAATACAATAGCACAATACTCATGTGTGGTGCAATATGAGGTCAAGAGTGAAGAGAGCACAATAACACACTTCGTTCATGTTGTGAATTTTTAACTTTTAATATGTTATTATCTACTTAAAATGTATATTTTCCTTTATGTGGCGGGCTGCAGGTTGGCCTGACTTTAAACTCAACATGACTAGGGGTGGCAAAACAGGCCAGTCCGGTCCTGTATGTGGCCCGTCAAACAGAAACGAACCAAAAATCACAATATGTCCCGTATAGGACGGACTAACGGGCCAGACAGTTTTTTTTTCTTTTTTTTTAATTTTTTAAAAGTTTTTTAATTTGTTTTTAATTTTTTTAATTTGTTTTAATTTTTTTTATATATACATATAAATTATTATTAAAGTCAAATTTAATCAAAAAAAATATGTTTTTAACTTTTAATTGATAAGTTAATGTTTTTAATTACATAAGTTAAAATAATTATTAAATTTACATATTAAATTATTCAATTATAACTAACAATTCAAACTTAATTTCTAGGTGTTAATGATTTAAATTAAAATACTATTATATATTTATACATTTAAAAAATACATAATATAAAAAATTAATATTTTTAATTATTTTTATTTTATTTTATTTTTTTAAAACGGGCCAACGGGTAGGACGGGCTGACCCATACTTTGGGCTGTCAAGTTGACGGGCTGGATGGGGCGAACCAGAACGGGCTAACGAGTTGAAATCTTCAATCCAACCTGTTTCTTTTAACACGGACTGTCGGCTGTCGGACTGATCCGTTAGGCCCAATCCGTTTTGCCACCCCTAAACATGATCCACAGATTCACGAGTTGATCAGGTCGAATTTAATCTTGTCCTAACTAATTTTTTTTAATAGACTAACAGATTACTATACCCTCCCTATTCATTGCAAGTTGGTTATTTGTCAGTACAGATCTAGCTTACGATGTATTTGGAAGTTCCCGCCCAAATGAATATTTTACAGAGAACCGACAAGGAATTTCATTAATAACTGGCCATTTTGATCCTTTGGAACAACTTAATGAATTTAGTAGATCTTTTTAGAAGGTTCCAATAGCTATAGATAGGACCTATCCAATTTTCAAAACCAACCTATTCTGATATCCATAAGTTTAAGAGACATTGAGGTTGCTGCCTTATTTTCAATATTGAAAAGTCAAACAATAAAATTTGAGATTAACTCTTAGACCGGTGATTTTGTAATTAGACAGGGATATTATTAGATATTTTTACAAAATAAAAAGTTTCTTGTTAAGAAGGAAAAATCTTGAATTTCAAACACGGCATTGGAAAGGACGAAAATACAGGTGTCCCACGTTTCTCTCTCACCTCTTGTCGTCGTGTATGAAACCGTATCATTATTTATTTCTTTCTTTTTACGTAATAAAGGTTTTGTTTAGAATGAAGATACGGGAGAAACACGAAAGGCACACAAGTTAAGAATGAATTAACTAAAAAATCAAACGTATTTTATAAGTCTTTTTGTATTATTTAAAAAATAAATTGTGAAAAATAAAAATTATTATCTAACATAAATTTAATAATGATTAGCAATCAATCTTTGTTGATAAAAATATTTTTATACGTGACATAAATAGTTTTTTCCTTTTTATATTATGTATAAATATACTTTTTATAAATAATATAATAAATATAAATAAAATATTGTTTAATTTAAAACATTGATAAAAAAATAAAAAAATATTATCAATAAATAAATTTTTATATATTATGATTAATGCTATTTTTATTTTTTATTAATAATATATTTAATTGACAATGTATACGATACAAGTCTAACACTCCAAATTAGCAAGCAGGATCACACTGCTAATTTAAATTTAAAGTACTACAAATTAAGTATTAAGCATATACAATCACATAACATATATCTTGTATTTACAATTTGTCATGTAAATTAAAGAAACTCTTGCAAAAACTAATGATGTGTTCACTTGTGAGAATTGATTTGGGGGAGATGAAGATGATGAATTTAAGTGGATTAGGAGGTGAAGTTTGTGTTATTATTTTTAAGAGATTTGAGAGTGTAAGTGAGTGGATTTTGAGGTAAAGATTGTAAAAGTTTGTGAGTGATTTGATTGATGTGATAGATTAAAAATTAAGTTTAATTGAAAGAAAAACAAGATTATCAAAGAGCCCTTGCTGTTGAAAGTAATCTAAAATAATATTTTGATGAGTCGGATTTATTTTATAAAAAATATTTAAATGAATAAATTGGAAAAAAAATTATTTTAATAAAAATAATAAAAGTGATATTTTACCATTAATATCCCTCATGCATGTGGTTGGTTGAAACATATCAAAATGAACGAGAAACACACATGCATGTGAATCAAAGTAGAAATGAGTTGAGGGTATAATAGTATTTTATCATTAATCATCCCTCAATTCCTTCCTTTCTCTCGCCCTCAAATACCAAGAAGTGAACACGCTTGTCACCCTCAAATCATGCCTCCCTATTTCCTCTGAATAGTAAATCTTCACAAGTGAACACAATGTAGAACTCTGTCAAGTACATATAACAATACAAATATATGTACATATGAAGCTACTACGCTACTACACCTTACAAATCTTCTAAGTAATCTCATGCTACCCATCCTTTCCACCTGTCCTATCATTTGCTCACGTATAACATACGATAATAGCAGGTGGACAACCACGATAGACAAACACAAGGATAAATTTATTTATATTATAAAGTTCTATCATGCATTTCATCACACATAGTTATTCTTTCATTCATATATTCATGATTCAGTTCACCATTCAATATCAGACACAAATCAATCACCTAATATACAATATACTATCATCCAGTCCCAAATAACCATTCATTAGTACACTGACACAAATAAAACTAGGCTCAATTCCAGATACATGTTTTGACCTGAATATGCGTGAAGTCCTACACCTGGATTCAAGGAAAATAACTATTATGGCTCCATTAGGCACACACATCTAGAGGATTTGAGCAAAAATAATCATTATGGTTTACATGGCACACATCTATCATGACAAGGTTAATTCGCTATAGTATCACCAGAATGATTCTCTTCAATTCCAATCCTGCTATAGGAACCTCCTTCAACACTTACCACCTAAGCTTCATTCTCTATATGAGTCTGAGTTTAGTAGAGTTGAGATGACTTCACAATTGAGAATCCCACTTAATACATACCCTAACATTAGAAAATGTGGCAATTCTACTTAAAATTAACTGTAAGGCCCACTTATATTTATGCCTTATTTTAAAGGGCCATTCTAAATCAGATGGACCTAGGGCTGGCCCAAAAGGTGAAACAGATCCCAAGTCTGCCCTAACTCACTCATTCTACTCATTTTCAGAAACAACCCCTCTTCCTTAGAGCTGCAACCGTCTCTCGTTCTGTCAGGGTTTGGTCTTTGGCCTCTGTCACACTTGTTCGAACCTATTCCGTTCCACGTAAGTTACCTCTCATCCCATACATCTCTTGTTTAGCACTGTTGTCTCGAGTTCCAACTAAGGTCATTCTGGGTAGCTTCATTTCATGTTGTTCTTTGTTTTTCCAGCTCGCTAAACTGCTCTAGGAGCTATTGTACTTCTCTATTCGTACCCAAGAACCCAGCTGCTAGCCCTTTTCCAAGTAAGGGAAGTTAGGGTTCACCCCTTTTGTCGCGTTTTTCTGCTTGAGCCACTATTATATCATTATAGTATGCCTTGTGTGTTGATGTGAACATGTGAGTGGCATTATTGAACTGTTTGGAACCTGTTGTGTGTTTATGAACGAGAGAACAGTGGTGAGCACTAGTTTTCTCGCCCAAGCGAGCATGTCTCGCCTAGGCGAGATCAACAGAGGCTCGCCCAAGCTATTTTACGCGAGTAGTCGCTCAGGTGACCCACGCTATTTTTTTGAGCAAACGAACGTCTCGTTTAGGTGAGAGGGGTCTCGCCTAAGCGAGATCACGCGTAAGGTTACTGTTCCCCTTTTCGAGCCCTCGCCTAGGCGAAAGGGGCTCACCTGAGCGAGAGTCTCTCGCCTGAGCGAGACCCTTCAGCCTGAGTGAGGAGCTGGGCGAGGGTAGTGTGATGTTTGGTTGTTTCCTTAATCTTGAATGGTTAATACTTGCTTGAATTTAATTATTGTGTTAAAAGCATGAGACAAATTATTATGCATGAGTGATGTGATTCATGGATTGTGAATGATGGGTTTGGTATGAACTTGGCATGTGATTTAAATGAGATGGTTGGTATCAAAGAGACATGGTAATGATATGAAATACAAATCTATGTTAATGGTTTGGGAAGGATGAGTTGGTATGGATTCAACATTTGGATATGAATGAGGATGGTTTAAAAAGGTTGGCATGAGATTATATGCATGATAAATATTACTTGATTGATTGAGCATGATTGGTCGGTGGTCAGTGCGTAATTCCTTGAGATCTCTAGGTGGGATTTCAAGGTCGTGCTTGAGTGGTCGGGACGTAATTCCATGGCCCCTGTTAGTGGGAGTCCATGGTGGTGCCCTATCTATATAGTCTGGTAAGGATTCAAGGTAAGGTTGCATCCTAACACTCTAAGGAGTCAATTAGTCTCACTTAGAGCGGACTGAATTTTGTGGTGAGAGTAGTAGGAGGCCTGAAACTCATTAAGGGCTAACCTTGTGTGTGGGGGATTGAAACATTGTAAAACTTGTAACACTTAGCTCAGGGGTGAGCAACTCGGGGGTGAGCAGGGTAATCCACCACAAGTGCAAGCATCCGCTGAATCCGTCTAGACTATATGTATCCGAATGAGTCGAGTCAGAGTTTAGTGTATTATTTGAGAAGTCATAACATGTTTGGATGATGTATATATTGTTTGGGTTGTGTAATGGCATGTGACTGCTTGATGAACCGTTACTACTCTAGCTTACCCTGTTTGCTTGTTTGTTTGCCTTGTATGTTGTTCTTATACTTTTGCGATGATCATCAATTTATTGATGGGAGCAGATGCGAGAGGTACCCGAGGTCAACAAGGAAGAGATGATTCCGCTGCATAGTCTACCTGGGCTGGACTTCCTGCTTTATTTGGGCTTTTCTTTAGGGCTATGGCCCATGTACTAGTCTATCTTTTAGATTCCTATTTGATTCTATTAAACTTTATAATTTGTTTCTTTTTGGGCATCATGGTGTGCCTTGGGTTTTGTAAGGAGTGGTGTTTAAACTTCGAGACTGCACTAAGATATTATTTTAGTGTGATGCTTCCTTTAATTTCGTTATTAATTAAATGGGGTGTTACATTAACCACATTCATACAATACACAAGTTAACCATACTTTCTAATCACAATTTCAAACTTAAATCAAGAAATCATCACCATCAATATTGGAAACTCATTCTTCCCTTTTTCATTCATGCAATTCATATAATAACATCATTGGATATCACATCTCCAAAATATATTTTTGGCACTCAAGCCCAAGCTCTATTCAAAATAATATACACCATTACCATAAAGTTCTCATTTCATCCATTCTCCTTAAATCAAGAAAAAGCTTTCATAGAAATCTCTTATCATAACTAATGCAATTCACAATATTTATCAGCATTCCTTTTTGTAAGACTTGAGAAAATTAAATAATTAAATAAATAATTATTTAATATAAGTGCGGGTAATGGAGTATTTATGACATTTAATGGGAGCAGTTATGACAAGGAATAATATTAGCTCAAGTGGTTGAGAGTACTTGGTTGCATGGAGAGGATTTGGATTTGAGTCCTTTGTATGCCATTTTTGGGTTATTTTAATTGTGTTATTATTTTAATAATATGCTTGATCATGGTGCGTGATAATATAATCCTAGATGTGTAGGAATTATCATAAAACATAAGTTGGTTGATTTGGTTATGAACTTGCTTGTAATTGTGTGGTTGTGTGTTCGAACCTTGGTTAATGGTAAATAGGATCTTTTTTGCCAAATTCCTTTTTGGCATGAATGAGAAGGGTGAGAAAACCCTAGTCGTCACAAAGAGCAACAGGGAGTAATGGCTCTTCAATGGCCATTAACGCATAATAAGAGTAATTTCATTTTTGTGATTAACTATAATTAAATTGGGTTAATAATTGTGAGAGAGAGAAGAATTAAGGGGGTGTAAACTGCAATTTCGTGTGATCTGAGAGAGGAAGTTTCCAAAGCATTCATCTGTACCATAGAGAAAGGGAGTGAAAGCTGAATTATTGGGTGAGCAAAGGAAGACTTTCGTGGATCAAAAAGCAACCCTAGGATTTACATTTCGAGCAAGGATTATCAAGTTAAGGGGCTGTAACTTCAATTTTAATGTTGATTCAAATAATTATGAATTCTATGGGATATTTGAGTGTATTATCTTATGCCATGTTTGATTTTTACGCATTTCTGGAATTTTTCCAGAAACCACCTAGTGGACCTTCAAAGCTGCCAGGCGACACATGATGCTAAGCTTAGTTTCTAGGTTTATCCTAGAAACTGCCCAACAGTAAGAACAAGTCGCTAGGTGACATAATAATAATTAACCTAGTTTCTGGGTTTTGGTATGAACAGCCTGGCGGTGATGAAGGGATTAATACTTGAGAATGGAATGTTGGATGCTAATACTCGTTGAATTGCAATGTGGTTGGAATTAATTAAAGGAAATTTGTATGAAGTCAGTTTAGGGGTGAAAAAATTGGTAAATTATGAGTTTAGGAATATATAATGTATGAATTACATGGAAGAGTAGTATGTTCGCACTTAAATTGATAATAAGTACTTTTGGAAGTATGATTGTATGCTAAACTGCGGAATTCAACATAGGAACGCGTTATGGGGTTTAGGATTTTCTCACAGGTGTGACTGAATTTGGGATTTTTCTAGAAACTGATGCACTGTTTGGCAGGATGTAATCTGCCGCTAAGCTACAACATAAATCGTAGTTGCAGTTTTATGTTCTAGACATGATGGGCATGGGTTGGAATCTGTGGTGAGTTTTAGACAAAATAGTATAGGCAAATTAGGGAAAAGACAAATAATGAGTACCTTGGGTGTTGGAGAGAAAGCATGATTAAAGGAATGGTATGAGGATTGAGAATTTAGTGTAAGTTGGTGTTGTGGTTTGATTTATAAAATGATGTAGTGGCTGGTCTAAGTTAATCATAGGCAAAATGCTTCTGTTCCTAGTTTAATTTGTAAGGAAATTGATCGTATGTGCGAATAAATGAGTAGGTGGCATACTAAAAGGTTATGTAGTATGTTATAACAGATTTTGTGAAATGGAAGTACTGTTTAGGACCACGATAGAAAATATGAACGATTGGGGGATTAATGTATGAGTTTTATATGGTGGCCGTTCTTAATTTAATCTAGGCATTGGAGGGGTTTAAGTGGGTGAATACCTGGAGATGTGAATCTGTTGGAAGGTATGAGTGAGATGAACTCTAGCTTGTAAAAGATGCTTTGTGTTTTACTAGAAATTGAGTAGCATGTTGTGGTGCTTGAATGAATTGGAAATTGAGCTATGGTGGAAAATAACTAGTAAACTCACTGTACTAGTGTAGTGCCTGGCGGTGAGGTTGGAACCGCCTGGCGAGAGCTACAAAATAGAGGGTTCCTGGAGCGCTTAGCACCTGACATGAGGACAATCTTGCCAGGTGACAATTGTGTGGGCAGTGGCATTGTGAACGCATGTCTGGTTGTACTCGAGCGTCTCACTCAGGTGAGCGTATCTCGCTTAAGCGAGGACTCGTGATTGCTGTGTGGTTCTGCTTGAGCACCTCGCTCAGGCGGAGAGCTTTATGTTTGAGCGACAGAGCATCTCGCTCAAGCGAGTGGTTCCCGCTTAAGCGAAAAGTCGCACAAGGTCCTATGTTTTGCTTAACTTGCCGCCTAGGCGAGAGTTTTGGTTTTAGGCGAAGGGCGATCTCGCCCAAGCGAGAAGAGCTCGCCTAAGCGAGACTTCTCAGTGAGGCAATGGAGCACGCTCGCTCAGGCGAGAAAGCTCAGCTTAAGCGAGATATGCCTGGTCGCTCAAGCTAAGGCTTCTAGCCCAAGTGAATATAGTGCAGTTTGTGTGCGTTGTTTGTACGCATTGATGCGGACGTGGATCAGGAGATGTTGTGCTATGAGCGGGTAGGTTCATGGATGGTGGTTAACATGTGATGGTATGGGCGGGGAGGTTCATACCTAGTTACTCTCATGTATGTTCCATGCTCACATTAGAGAGATGCTGCGTGAGGGGAGGTACGTAGCTGGTGGATCACATGTGTTGGACTACGGGCGAGTAGGTCCGTAGAGTAGGACTACGAGCGAGGATGTTCGTAGAGACAGGACCACGAGCAGGCAAGTTCGTGTGAGTATAATAAATCCTGAGTGCATGGCTAACTCTATTGTGTGATTGAAAGGTTAAAAAGCCTTGGGGTAGTAAGGACTTGGCCAAGGTTTAACTTTAATAATATAACTGAGTGTATTTATATTATTTGATTGATGTGTTTGCTTTTATTATTAAGCTCACCCTTTCTGTTTGTGCATGGCGATGATCGTGTAATTAATTACACAGGAGCAGTTGATGATACAGGTGATGCTGCTAATGCTTGAGACGGAGAGAGGAGCTAGCTTGGGTTGAAGCTAGGGATTTTTGTTATGTTTTTATTAATTATCATAATTGTTACAAAATTGTAATAATTTTATTACTCTAAGTTTGTTTAAATTATGGCACATAGAATTATGTTTTGAATTTTCCCATGTTGGGAATAATATAAGTTTAACGTTTGATGTTCTTTTCTTATTTATTTATTTTAATTAAGTAATTTGCAGTAGGGATGTTACAAATTGTGGTTCGTATTGGAAACTTAACCTGACATTACAAATTGTGGTTCGTAATAGGATAGTCCTGCACGTGTATCTATGAGTTGTGGCTTGTAGATGGTGGAATCACGAGTTGTGGCTTGTGGCAGCGTAAGACATCTTAAGGTTATCATCTAAGGATGTAGAACGTGGATGAGCATGGTCATGGGCAAGTGTTCTGGATTGGAGAATTGTGGTTTTCCGACATGTGCGTGTGTGCATCTTTTTTATCTTGGTTATAAAATGTTTATACTGAATAACTCATCCTATCTGTCTGGGATTAGCGATGATCGTGTAATTCGTTACACGGGGAGCAAATGATGTTGTAGGTGAAGCTGGTGAGAGGCTTAGAGCCGGAGAGGGGCTAGCTTGGGAAAGCTTTTATGGACTTTTCTTTTATGTTTTTGCAAACAATTATTTTACTAAATTATGAACTTGCAATAATTGTTGGAACCTTATGGATTTTATCATGGTGCATTAATAAAAGTTTCATTTTTCCCGCGTTTTGGGAAAAAGCTTGAATATTAATTGTGAATTTATTTTCATGTTATTTTATTCTATTTAAATTAGTAATATTTGGTCAGGATGTTACACTTTCCATGTTTCTTTATATTCAATTATTTAAACCATCAATAAAATCTCATATAACATCTCTTCCCGCCATCACATACTTGCTTAATGAATTTCTTTCTCGCCAAGCAAACCCATATTGTAACAGGGCACGCCTAACAACAACTAGTTGTGCCTACCAAAATTAAACAGAGAGCTTGTACTTGCTAGCATTCAGCGCCACTACACTTGTGCCTAGTGCCCCATACTGGCGCCCAACGTCTCAAGCTTGACACCTATTGTCTAGGCCACTAAAGTTCCATGGATTTAAATTACTAGGTGGCACACAATGGTCCTTGAGTGGCATCTAACGTGCAGACCTCTAGAGCTCATGGAAATTATATTTCCAAGGTTGCCTAGTGGTACTAAGGCACCACCTAGCACCAATGTGGAGAAAAAAACATCTTATTTGCGAATCAAATAGATCTATTGGGTCTATCTGAGGTATTTGGCCTTTCTCTTATATATTATGAATCTAATTTATTGAAAACATTCCTCAGATTGTACCAATTTATTAATTTAACGCATAATACTCAAATATAGACTTTTACTCAAACCAATTCAATAAAAAAAAGATACACCCCTGTTCAAATACTCATGTATTCACTACCATTTCAGTCACAAGGATTTCAAACACAAAGACAAGTACAACAAATCATTTGCATCAACATAACACAAAAACCATTGATGGATAATTCAATCCAACAAATCCATAGATCATAAAGAAAATCAAGAATTGAACCAATAAAGATAATAAGCTTTCCTTACTTAGATTGTGAGGGACTGACGCAAGAATCCATTGCATCTAGAGGCCTTTATTCACACATGAAACAATAACTACACACAAAAACTCAAATCAATAATCAAATCACACTCCAACAATCGTAATTGAAAAAAGATTCATCTTGAGCCATTAAATGCTACATGCAAGCCTAAAACATCCCACATGTAACAAATTTCTTATAAGACCAAAAAAAGGGACAAAAGATGAACTTAATCTATTTAGGAAACTAATTGGATATGATTTTAGCCCTCAATGTTAGAAGTCATTTGGCATACACTGATATTCAAATAGTCAGGTAGATTAATCATAATCTTAAAGAGAAGTTCCAGGAAGAAAAATGAATGGTTTTAGAGTGATGTTAGTCTTTATAAAATGAAATTTGATTAGCTGATTATTCAATTTATAAGATCTGACTTTTATTAGTAAAATAATCAAACTCTATCTTTTTAAGGAAAACTTTTACTTTATGACTATTTTCTCAGTCCTTACATTGTCCCCAACAAGAAAATGTTTTGTCCTCATAAATTTAGTAGGAAAGAGGTAGGGATGCATTCTCTTATCTTCCTCTTACAGCTTCCACATAGATTCGTCTGATCTGCCTTTCCTCAACACTTTTATAATACTGATAACCTTACTATCAGTTGGTCGGGTAAAAAACAATCTAGACTAACCTAATCTTCGTTTCTAAGGGTATTTCCTCTCTAACTTGCACATTGTCTTCTTCTACAATATGATTATTATCAAACTTGTATTTTACCAGTTGAGAACATTGTAGATTGGACAAATTAGGTTAAGGCAACTTATAAGTCACTAGACCAAATCTTCCAATAGGAATTGATGTGGCCTAATAACTTAGGAGAAAACATCCCAACACTCTTCCTACCCTATTGGTAGGAGAAACTGTAGAAACACATGACCCTCCACTAAAATTCCAAAGGCCTCTTTCTCTTATCTGTATAAGGCCTTTGTCTACTCTGAGAAGCTATAATCCTATTCTATATCATTTTCATCTTCTTTATAGTCTACAACTTAGGTTTTACCACTATTGCCTCACCATATTGAAATCAACCCAAGGGATTCCTACACCTCCTTCCGTACACGACCTCATGGGGTGTCATCCTAATAGTAGCATGGAAACCATTATTGTAGATGAACTCCATCAAAGGTAGCACTTCATCCCAACTTCCAAGTTGATTCAACATATGGGCTTTGAACATATGTTATGGATTTTAGATGATCCTCCTCGCATGACCATCAGATTGAGAATGATCGGTTGAACTCTTCTTGATATGGCTACTCATTGGTTATTGCAAGGTTTGATAAAATCAAGATGTAAACTTTGAATTTCTATCTGAAATTATGCTAGTTGGTACCCCATGCAACCTTATTATCTCATTGATGTACAACTAAACCAACACAGTCATAGACAACTTTGGGTTTATTAGGAAGAAGTGAGCACTCTTGGTCATTCTGTCCACAACCACCCATATAACATCATGCCCCCAAATTGACCTTAGCAATTGGGTAACAAAATCTATAGTAATGTTATCTCACTTTCAAACTAGAACCTCTAACTTTTGTAATGAACCATTCGACCTTTGATATTTTACCTTCACTCTTTGGCATTACTAACTCTTAACCATAATCTAATAACATCCCTTCTCAACCTTAATTAACTAGAAGGACTTCTTCATTCCATATACATTTTAGTGATTGTTCCCCACTGTTTTGATTCCAAGTTGGTTGAGTGACATCATTAGGGTCAATCACCCCTCATATGAGGCATTGTTTTGCTTTGGAGCCTGTGCTTCGTCACAGTTTTGTCCTTAAAAGATGCCTCAAAGGGTGGATGGAGGAAAGGGTATTTAAACTGCCTTAGGCCTCAACTTTTAAGCTTGTGGAACTATTGAGTGTAGTAGGAACACACACACACATATACATACATACATATATATATATATATATATATATATATATATAATTTTTGTTTTACTTCCATTGATAAAGTACATTAAAATGAACTCTAATAAAAAAATATAAACAATTATGAAACTTAAACACCATGTTACAAAAACTTTATTTTTCTCTTTTTTATCATGTTTTTAGTGATTGATAGTTATGTAGATGTTGGTTCTTGTGAGAGTTATTTACACTTCTTAGCTTCTAAGGATAACCCTTTAGATATCAGATCAATATTTAGGTCATGATCCCATTTTTCAAGAAAACTTTGTTTCAAAATTGTAAATAGAAAATATAGGTTAACTGATATATGTTTCAGTATGTAGCAAATAAAAAAAATTCAAAACTAATGTATAAATACTTAAAATAATAATTTGAGTACCTTGATAACTCAATTTCTATTCCTTCATATTGAAGCTTATTGCACTCCCTTAGCATCTTTGTTTCTTTTATCTTTCAATCTCAGCTTAGAATGTGATTTTTAGGTAGTTTTCAGTAGTGTAGGACCGCCTGGCACATCCAAACTGTTGCCAGGTGCCTACTCTCTATTTTTGTATTGCCTGACGACTGTCGCCTAACACATCTTAAAGGATAATTTTCCTTGTCACATTGCTGCTCGGCATTGCCCCGCTGCCATCAGGCGCTAGCGGAAAAATGATGATTTTTCAACATTGACCTTTGCTGATTTTTTGGATAATAATTTTCTTTACAATTTTCCAAATGAGTTGGTTCATGTTGCGTTCGATTCTACACTCGAAGAGCTTTAATTTAAATGCTAGAACACAATTTTTTTGGAGCTCTTTACAAGATGTGGTGCAATTTGGAAGATGGCAGCAATTACAAATGAAAAAACCACACAATGTTTTCGTTAAAACTTTGGTGCATTTAGTAAAGCCTTGATAAGCATACTCTCTATTGGTGCTGAGATGAATGATTAACCTTGCACAATGAATTCCCATCTAATGTTAATTTCTAATTTTCTGAACTACCATTTCAGCTACCATTGATTTTGCATTGTTTTATTATGCTATCTGCTACACTTTTCATTTCATGTGTTGGTTTAGTTTTAATTCTAAGATAGTTTTTATAGTGCACAATGTTAATGGTTATTAAAGTCTCATTTTCATTCAGTCATTTGGTTTATAATCTTGGTTTAAGAAGCTCTATTTGGTGTTGTTTTGTCTTTGCTTCCAGAATATAATTTTCTTCACTGGATATGTTTCATTTAGTGTGTTGAACTTTGTTTCTTTGGCTTTGCAAGAACCAATTAGAGTATTTGATGTTTAATCATTTCCTCATCTTAATTCTTGTTTCATCTCTTAGTTAAGGATGCATGCTATTTAGTTTGGGTTGCAATTTTAAAAATCAGTTTTTGTATCATGTTAGCTCTAGGTTGCATAGTAGTTGGTCAATTAATTTGATGTTTCTTTCAAGTCCATGTACTGTAACGTCCCATTTAATTATTAAACGAAATTAAAGGAAACGTCACGTGATAACAACATAACAACGCAGTCCTGGGGTTCTCAACCTCACCCCTACAAAACTAGGCACACCACGATGCCAACAAAAGCAGGATAGCTGTTTAACTAAAAGTTTACAATCTAATAACCACGAATACAGGGGCCA
>Ga0214542_1006123_pt1 | contig 22246 bp, 11 predicted proteins | sample CNSS1metaG_FD_160096 | JGI IMG/M metagenome (GOLD analysis project Ga0214542, IMG submission 160096) | Root nodule microbial communities from cowpea collected in UCLA plant growth center, Los Angeles, California, USA - CNSS1 | ecosystem: Host-associated > Plants > Roots > Nodule | place: USA...
ATAAACAAATATATAATAAAATATATATATATATATATATATATATATATATATATATATATATATATATATATATATAAATGCAGTAAGAATAGATGACACGACAATTAATAAAACATGATGTATAAGGGGGTTTCCATCTGTTCTTGAAGTCGTTTTCATTGAAATTTTTCATCCAATTAATTTTTTTTAATAACAAACTTTAAACGCTGGTAAATTTGTAATGATAATTTTAAATTACACAATTAAGATATTATTTTTTAACTGTAAAATTTAAAAAACAATATTTATTTTTGTGTATTATGTCATTTGTACAGAGAAAACATTCGAATTATTGTTACATTCATAACCTTCCATATATCTTTGTCTGTGTCTGATGTTGGAAAACAAAGTTCACACATGCAAACTTTCTTTCCTTGAACATTGGCTTTGTGTATGAGCGTAGCAGAAGAAGCATTGATGTCAAACGCAAAGAAAGCTTGAACTTTATTTGGAATTTCTCTCTCTTGGGACTCTAATTTAATCATCAATACCTTTCCATCTTTATTATACAGCAATTCGTGAAGAAGGAAAAGGACGAAGGCTCTTTGCAAATTCACCAACTAATTTAGTTTCTGGAAATAGAGCTAATGTAAGAATTTCTTATCCTTATATATTATGTATTATAGTTTAATCATTATATTTTATCCTTCTATTTTATTATATATTCCAAATTCATTCCATATTTGTAATAATGTTTAAGTTTCTATCTACCAGTACAACTAGTTAACCATTTTGGTCGTAATATTTACTAATAATAACACCAGTAATAATAGTTCTACAGGTTTCTGTCTCTCACCTTTGCTTTCTTCACACAAAAATTATATATACATATGGTTTTTTCAACAAATTTTTACTTTAGATAGGAAAGGAGAATTTATTATTCTCCTTTATTATATTCATTATTGTTATCCTAAAATAATGTATGAATTATTTTGGCTTGAACAGACCCTATTTCCAATGGATAAATCTTGGATAGACATGCCAAGAAACACACCTCAATATATGGATGGCTTAAACAAATTTTTGGACTTTGCATTTGCCAATAGTGGTGTAAGGGGGAAAATAGTATGCCCATGTCAAAAATGCAACTTTAACAAATGGCAGGATCGTGAATTAGTGTACGAGCACTTGATTCTTAAACCTTTTCCAAAAGGATATACAATGTGGCTTCTACATGGGGAGAGAAGAGTAAATGTGACTGATGAAACACGTGTAATGCCGCCAGGAGATAATGAAATAAATCCAATGTTTGACATGGTTAATGATGCATTTGGGTATCATCAATATAGCAATGACATGGTGGACGATAAAGAAATGGGTCCAGAGTCAAGCCATGCCGGGAATGATGATATTGGAGATTTTGTTGAGTTAATGCAAGATGGTCAAAAGAGTTTATATGAAGGGTGTGATAAATATTCTAAACTTTCATTCTTGATCAAGTTGTATCACATCAAATGTCTTTGCAAGATAAGTGGCAAGGGAATGTCCATGATACTAGAGTTGTTGGCAGATGTCTTTGAACATGCTAAAATACCACGCTCATTCTATGAGGCAAAGAAAACTATTAACAAGCTTGGTCTTCATTACACCAAAATCGATGCTTGTCCGAATGATTGCATGTTGTACTTTGGAGAAGACGCAAATAGGGACTTTTGTAAGAAATGTAAAACGTTTAGATGGAAGGCAAAAAGAAAAGGTACAATTGGTGCTACAAGTAATAAAAGAAAAAGGATTCCTGCAAAGGTGTTGAGGTATTTTCCTTTGAAGCCACGCTTACAGAGGATGTTTATGTCCTCCAAAATAGCTGAGCATATGCGATGGCATTCATCGGGAAGTACAAATGAAGTCATCTTAAGGCATCCAAGAGATTCTAAAGCATGGAAAGACATTTGACTTTAAGCATCCTCAATTTGCCTCAGACCCTCGAAATGTGAGACTTGGTTTGGCTACGGATGGGTTTAATCCATATGATAATCTAAGCACTAGCCACAGTATTTGGCCAGTTGTGCTCATACCGTACAACCTTCCGCCTTGGATGTGTATGGAACAAAGTTCATTCATTCTCTCCATGATTATTCCTGGAAAGCGAGCTCCAGGAAATGATATTGATGTATATTTACAACCACTAATAGAAGAGTTGAAAGAGCTATGGAACACGGGTATCAAAACTTTTGATTCATATGGAAGTGAAATGTTTGATATGCATGCAGCTATATTGTGGACCATTAGTGATTTTCCGGGTATTGGAACCTTATTTGGATGGAACACACATACTGGGTTGGCATGTCCTAGATGTAATTTTGACACAACTCCTAAGAAACTTATTAAAGGTGGTAAATTTTGTTTCATGAGTCATCGTCGTTGGTTAGATGGAAGACATAGATTTAGACTGGCTCGAATGAGATTTGATGGAACTATAGAAAACAGAAATCCACCTTTGGCGATCTCAGGATATGATGTGTTACAACAAGTTCAAAATCTTAATGTTGAATTTGGGAAAGAACCATTACTTGAAGAACGGGCCAAAAGACAACGGGGAGTTAATCATGCTAAGTTAGACACTCAACAATGGCGAAAAAAAAGTATATTCTGTCAACCATACTTTGTGTTATTTTAATTAGTTTCTTCTTATGTTCTTTGTAGGAAAAAATTCAAGTATATGAATCAACATCATCATCATCTGTATCAAAAGAAATATCAAGTACTGATTCCTTAGCTTTTGCTTTCGGAAGCCAAGAGCACTGTGGACGTGTTAGGGGTTTGGGTTTGGGTCCTTGCCCATCTGAAGTGTTTGGCTCCAAGGGTCATTCATATAGTGGAGCATCTTCAAGTTATCCTTCTAATGCTCAGTTACAAAATCAGGTTAACTTTTTAGTTTTGATCATGATGCATTACTTTTATCAAATTTGACGTTTAAATATGTTTAAAGTAATATGTTATGTAAACCAAAATTGTCAAAAGAGCTCTATTTTGTTTCTTCAAAAGTAGAAAATAAGAGTTATTTTCTCTATTTTGATTATTTTGATTAATTTAATTAATTTTGTGTTTTAAAATAGGCTTCTACATTGACATCCCAACTCAATGAAATGAAGGCAATGGTTAATTTTTTGGTACAAAATTATCAAGGAGAGTTGCCTCGTGATTTTACTATGCATCATGCACCAACGGTAATATTTAAATCTTGATTAAATTAATATATGTTTGATATTATTATTTGGAAAGTTATTAATTATCATTATTTTTCATATGTTAGGTATCTGATCAAGGAAGTGTTCCTAACGAAGAAACAAATGATCAACATCCAACACCGCATTAGATGATATATTTCGTTTACTTTTGAAATTTGTCAACAAATATGCTTCTAGGAAACTTTTGGTTAATTTTGGTTTTATTGTAGGTAGATAGTGCATTGCTTATTATGTCACTGTCATTCAAATGTTACCTCTCCAACACTTATTATGTTAAGAGCATTATGACTGCTAGTCCACTATTGGTACCATTTGAATGAATATTTGTATTGGTATCATTTGAATGAATATTTGTATTGATTGCTTATTTTGAAGTGGCATTGAAGGTTTTGCTTATTTGTATTGATTGATACCAAAATGTTAAGTAATAAATAGGAAATTTTATAGAATAAGGTTCTTTTCGTACTCAAATAATTAATTAAATAAATCAATTATCAGGAAAGTACAACTTTAGCATTATAGCAATGTCATAATAATATGAGTACTAACTTTTTGGTATTAACAGGGGTTTTCGAGGAATTAATGGGGGTTTTCAGAACCTCAAGCATTACTGGAGTTTTTGTAAACCCCATGCATTACTGGGGGTTTTTGGAACCCCATGCATTACTGGGGGTTTTCAGAACCCCAAGCATTAGTGGGGGTTTTCAGAACCCCAGACATTAATGGGGGTTTTCAGAACCCCATGCATTATTGGGGGTTTTCAGAACCCCGTGCATTAATGGGGGTTTTCGAAACCCCAGGTATTAATGGGGTTTTCGAAACCCCCGGTAAGTTGCGCTACTTCCAGGGGTTGCTAAAAACCCCGGTAATCCGTTAGCCACGCTTGCACTTCCAGTGGAATCTTAAACCCTGGTAAAACCATTAGTGGGGGTTAAAACCCCCAGAAACGCCAAATATAACCCCCGCTAAAAACAATTATTTTTGTAGTGAAATATGTGTCTTAAAAAGAAATTATAAAAAACATATAACAAAGAAAAGTTAATAGATATTTTTTATATTATTTAATAAGTTTAAAATATTTTTAATAATTTAAAATAAGTTAATATTAAAACAACAATAAAAAGATAAATAAAAGGATAATAACAGAACGAATATATAATACTCAATGTAAATATTCCTAATATCAAAAGATATTCAAATAATATTTGGGATAATGAGTTGATTTCTCAAACTATTAGTAAGAAAGTGTTGAATTCCTTTCATTAATAGCCGTTCACAAATTGCGGTTGGAAACTAATAGGATGGAATCTATTGGTGTAGGATTACGTGAGACCACCGTTGCCAAACATTCTCAGTACGTGAGACCACCGTTTACTTTTGGGATTATATTCTTCCTTATCTCCTCACTCACAATTCAAATTTCTTAAGCCTTCACCGTTTATTTTATTTTCTTTTCCTTTTCTGTTATTCATAGTGGTACATACCGATTTATCAATTAGGGTAAACTTAAATAAAAGAAATTAAATATGTGTGTAAATTGAAATTTGTTAATGTCTTTTATTTTGGTCTCCAAATTTTAAGAATGAATCGATATAATTTTACGATAAGAAAATGTCTTATTAACCATCATTTGTAGTAATCAAAAGTTGTTAGTCACTATGGTGAGCAATTTAATTATTAATTTACAAAAAAAAAATATTGATTACTAAAATGTCAATATTATGAATGAAAAATTATAATTAGTTTCTAAATTGATTTTAATAGTCTTTATGATTTTTTTTTTCTTAAGAGGATCCCTACATGATATTAGCCTTTTTTGCTTGAAAAAGATAAGTTAGTTGTGTTTGTAAATGAGATGAAAAATAAGAGTAAATTGTATTACATATTATTATTTTAAAGAGTTAAATATGTTTTTGACCCCTTAACTTTCAATGAAGATTAGAATTAGCCACTCTTCAAAATTTTTGTCCAATTTAGTCCCTCATACCTTTAGAAATGTGTAGATTTAGTCATTTTAACAAAATTTTATTAAGTTTATTTGACGTTTCAAACACGTTTTACGATAGCATTTGAGTTGTTCATACTATTTGACACATTCCACTTCAATGTTAGTTGAGAAACGTGTTTGAAATGTTAAATAAACTCAACAAAATTTGGTTAAAATGACTAAATTCATGTATTTCTAAAGTTGAGGGACTAAATTGAGTCAAATTTTCAAGAGAGACTAATTTCAATTTTTAGTAAAAATTAAAGGACCAAAAATATATTTAACCCTATTTTAAAATGCTTGATGTAGAGGTTGATCCTCTTGTATGCAATGAACTATAAGAATAATTTATATTACAGGTATCAACTTTTTTCTTATCTTGCTAATTCAAGTTGTTCCATTTGTTTTGTGTAATTATATTCTCATTGCATCAAGAATTCAAGTACCAAGTCAACATTCAATGTCGTACTTGAAATCAAGCATACTAAGGTTTCTCTAAATTTTGTAATATAGAACAATTTGTTAGCATTAAATGTTGGAAAATCCCATTAAACAAGCCTGACAATAAGTAGATTTTGATGATAATAAAATCTATAATGAAATAAAAGAATCAAGTTAGTAAAGTAATGTTCAAGGATAGCCAAAGATGATTAGACAATAATCTTAGACAAACACTAGATTTAGGAAAAGTTGGCTAGGTTATAAACTTCATTAGACATAAATATATAACCATTAGGCAACCATGTTCTTCATTGTGAATGTATGTTTTTGTTCAACTAATGTGTGTTCAATGAGTTTAAGTATAGCAAAAGCACAATTAGCATAGAGCAAATTATGCTTGAAGTCTAAAGCCAACATGAAAGAAAGTGAAACTTAGATGAGCTCAATCAGAAGTGTTGATTAGACAAGTCATAAGTTGGACCAAATGACTAAAGATGTTAGATGACCATGCTACTAGATGACTCAAATAGTGCAGACTCAGTTGAATTCAGTAGAGATATACATTGGCCATACAAGTGAACATGACATACTAAAGCACTAGACGAGTCAAAGCAAAGCGTTAGACGAGTCAATACAAGCACAACAAGGTACTGGACAAGTATCACTGTTAGATTAGAGTCATGAAGTTGAATGTTGAAAATCCTTATTAAACGAGTACTTCCTTTAGATGACTAATATAGAAGAATGACTACACGAGTAAACTAAAGGTACGTAGTAGACAAGTCAAGTTCAGATCATCAGTTGGCGTGAACAAAGAATTAACAAATCACAAGGTGATATGAAGATCAAGATCAAATTGATAAAAGAGATTTAAACGTTGAAATAAATGATCAAATACTTCAAGAGATTATAAGATTAAGAAGATCGTAAAGTAAGGCTCAACGTTAATTGAACCTATTCTAATTAAAGATCTTATTGAAGAAAGTACCGAACCTTATTGTATATTTGAGTAAATAGATATAAAGGGAATTCTCTATAATTGAAGATCGTGAACATTGTCATAAATCTATCAACCAATAACAAGAAAGAAAAAGACTCTACATATCAAAGACTACATGAAAATCTCTAGATGATTAAAGTGACAATGTTATAATGCTTGAAATTGACAGAAAAAGAAAGAACTTATAATTTACATGAAATAATACACTTTGAATGTAATATCTAAATTTCCAGACGAAGCAAGAAGAAGATATTTGACGATACGAAAACTATATTCAAGTAATGATTTGGTAATTTTTTACTGTGAAATGTTGTTATGTTTATTTCAAAATTTGAAATTTGAATTTCAATGACCCGTCAGATTTTGGTTTTACATTTAGGGATAATTTTCATAACCCATGGTTATCTCTTGGTCCTGGCTTTATCCAATGGGGCAAATACAAAATTAGAGCTGTCAAAACGGGTAATCTGGTCCGACCCGGCTCGACCCACCACGGGTTAATGATTTAGTGAGCCAACCCAATCCGACTCACTTTTTAGCGAGCCAAAAAAATTCGAACCCGGTCCGACCCACCACAAGTTGGCAGGTTAAACGGGTTGGCTCACGGGTTCACTTAATTCAATTTTTTTTTCAGTCAAAACTAAATTGTAATTGTTAAAAAAACAACCTAACATGACCCAAATGTAAAACCCAACTTAATAAAAGAAAATAAAAACACTTGTGTGACCCTTTTATCTGCGGGTTGGTGAACCAACCCGGCTCACCACGGGTTCAACCGAATGAGCCGAGTTTTAAATGAGTCGGGTCAAAAATCAATCCGTATTGAAATTTGTAAAAAAATTTCAACCCAACCCGACCCGAATCTGTGGTGAGCACAAAACTCTAGGCTAGAAGAATATATCACAATAAAAAATCCCCTTGGTTGGGATGACATGAGTACCGCACCCAGTACCCCGAACTCTCAAAGAATTTTTCACGTACTTTAAGGGCATACGCTTTGTTTTGATTAAGGTCCTCACCATAGGTACTCTTCTCCTGTTCTTTGCTGGAATTCTATTAATTGTTTGTGAATATTTTTTTTTTTCATTTTTTTGAGATTGAGGTTGTTAATTAAGGACGACTCAAATTGCACGTGGTCCAGAATTCTGATTCAGTTGGTTTTTTTTTTCCTTTTTACCTTGTGTGAGTTGATAAATTTTATAGTAATTTATTGTTTGGCATTTTTCGATGGCAACAGATTCAGATGTCTATTTTTTCCTCAAGTGGGGTTGGAAAAGCTCATGTGAGGTTCTGAGTTTGTTTCTGCTTAAACTTTTGGAAATCTTTACCCTAAAAGGGCTGTCCAAAAGTTGTCAAGAAAAGTTAATGTTTCTTCAAAATATTCAAAATACGCTCAATCAAACTTCCACCATCCTTTTACTATTGAGCTGTAAAATGCATGTCTCAACTATTTGTTGTAATATTTTTAAATCATGTTGAGTAGTTGATAGAAAAATTGCGTCAGAAGCAAAAACAAGAATAGGAAATGCTGCAAAACTTTTTAGAATTTTAAGAAGAGATAATAACAACTACTCTTTTCCCTTGAAGGTAAACACTTCTAGAATGGAGATAACTATTTTTTTTTTCATCTTTTTACGTTTAGAATTTGTCATTCGATCCAATCAATGTGCAAATAAATATTCCAGAGGTGTAAATGATTACAGAGTTTAATTTAAATGCATTGTTGGTGTAAAAATGTTTTCACTGTCTAAGATTTCTGCAAAACTTTGGTTATTTATCTTATATGAAAACTTCTCGTGTCACTTATGCAAGCATACATGGTTTTGATTGCTCAGTAAGAAAATTTACTGACTAGTGGTTATGTTTAAAAAAATTCAAACAAAAGCTGTTTGAGACGAAGAGTGAAGACAAGGTAACATAGAATATTGGAACTTCTTTTATTTATTTTTATCTAAGATGATGTTCAATTAATGGTTTAGTGGTGTCTGTAATGCAGATTAGTTCTTTACAATGTAAACTCGAAAAAAACACTAGAATTTGAACTTGGAGGAAAACTAGAGATGTTTACTCTAGAATTGATTATGGCCAAGTCTACACTTTCTGTTAAGAAATCTGAATTAGTTGCTTTGAAGAACAATTTAGATGAACTAAAAGAATTTCGAGAAATGAAAGAGGTTTTGGTACTCTTATTTTATTTTTATTTTGGTTAAAATGCTACTGGCATCTACTTTATTAGGTGTATAAATTTATTTATTTGATTAGGTTGACCCTTCTCTCATTTAAACAAATATCCGAAAGCGGATATATTGAATTTTAATGTTGTATTTGATATATATATATATATAGATATAATTTTCACTGTGTGTCATGCAATACAGATAATTTTTTTTAATGTACAACTTTTAATTGAGATAATACTATTGAATAAAAAGATGTTTCTCCAAATCTATTATTTTTATTGATCAGATCAATTTGAATACCGAATGCACCAATATGTTTGCAATTATTATGGATATCTACTGCATTTCCTAACTATATTTACATTTACTTAGTAACATTTATTAAAAATGTTACTATACATATATTAGTTACATTTTTCTTAAAAATGTTTCTATAAAAAATATTAATCCTAATGTTGTAACACTTTTAACAATGTCACCTATAATTACATTTCTTCTTATCTTTAGTAATATTTTTTTGCCATAATTATTAAAAATGTAGATTACTACATTTCTCCTTACCTTTAATAACATTTTTTTGTTATAATTATTAAAAATGTTACTGTTACTGTAGATCAATTTTACAAATTATAATAAGATTTTTAAATAAATATTATTATAAATTATATTAAGTTATATTTTAAATAAATGTTATTATAACTTATTAATTTATATTAATAATTATATATTAACATTCATTATAAGATTTATTAATTTTAGTTAAATTTTTCTGATTATATTTATCATTAAAAATGTTATCAAATATAAATTTTATATGCTGACATTTTTTAAAATATATTACTATAAATAGTATTAGTAATAATATTGTAACATTTTTTTTAAATGTTACCGTAGATAAATTGATGATATCATTTTAATCAAGAAATGTAAGTATGGTTTTCAATTACAAAAGGTATTGTTTAATAATCATGTGTTTTTGAGAATATTTGTTCCTTCTCTATCGTTTGTTTCCTCTCTTTCCGTTTTTCTCACTTGCTTAATTCTCGTCATTTCACCGTTCGTGGCCGCTAGTTTCGCTTATCTCTCGTTATGGTTCAGTTCGTCACTACTGGTTTTGATGAGCTCTTCCTCAGCTACTAGTCTGTGTTTCAATCTCACTCTCTCATGTTTTATTATGCTCTTTTTTTGCCATTGTTATTTCTAGTAACCAGGTTTGAAATGGGTTTCGTCTTCTACTCTTTTAGTGGTTTTACTCATCTTTCACTGCCATATTTTGTTTTTGATTAGGATTTTCTTGTTCCAATTGAGTTGTTGTGTTGGGAATAGTTAATATTTTAAGATCTAATTTGTGGTTATATTGTTGTCCTGAGGTTTTTCCAGCATTTTGTCGAATCTCCAAAGTTTAGACAAAATTCTACATGCAAATATAGGAAATTTTAATATGAAATCTCACTTCTCGAGTTGCAGGTGTAAAAGCAAAAAAGAGTGAAAATGGTGAAGTGGAGACTTTAATACCTATGAAGATTGCATTTGTTTGGTCAACTTTTGGATTAGTTTATTAGCTATTTGCTTTTGTCAACTGCTGGATTAACCTTGATGATAATCCTTTTGTTTTGGTGATTAATTGGATGAATTTTGATGATGTATATTTCATATAAGTGAATTGTTCTGGTATGAATTTTGGCGATTATTTTAGTGTTAATCCACCTTGATAACATCTAATAATATGTACACTTGTATTCCATTTATAGACTACAAGAAAAACCAATATTACCGACGGTCAAAATTCGTCGGTAATGGTCAAAATCCGTCGCTAAATTAACATTATCGACGGATTATCGACGGTCAAAAATCTGTCCGTAAAATGCTTGTCGGTAAAATTTTACCGACAAAATCATGTTTCGTCGGTAATCACCGACAGAAAAATCCGTCGGTAAATCTGTCGATAATTATCGACGAAAAAATCCATCGGTAAATCTATTGGTAATTACCGACGAAAAAATCCGTCGGTAATTACCGATCGAAAAATCCGTCGGTAATTACCAAAAAATCCGTCAGTAAATTTGTTGCACTATTCATCTTCTTCCTCCTCCCTCTTTCAATTTTTTTTTTCGTTTTTTTTTTCGCGGATGCAGTCGTCGTCGCCGTTGCCGCCGTCGTCGTCGTCGTCGCCATGGCCACCAAACTCGCGGCCGCCGTCGCCACTGTCGCCACCGCCTTCGTCTTCTTCTTCTTCCTCTTTCTTCTTCTTCTTCTCCTTCTTCTTCTTCACCTTCATCTTCTCCTTCTTCCTCTTCTTCTTCTCCTCCTTCCTCTTCTTCTTCTTCTCCTCTTTCTCCTTCTCCTTCTCCTCCTCCTTCTTCTTCTCTTTTTCCTTCTTTTTCTTCTCTTCTTCTTCTTCTCTTTCTTTTCCTTCTTTTCTTCTTCTTCTCGTCTTCTTATAATGTGAGTTTGGGCGGGAAAATTCCCGCTTCTTTTACTGACGAATTTTATCGACGGATTTTGAGTTATATAAGTATCAACGGATTTACCGACGGAAAAATCCGTTGGTAATTCAAATTTGGGCGGGAAATTTCGCGCTTCTTTTACCGACGAAAAAATCCGTCGGTAAATTTTTCGGTTAAAAAAATTTGAATTACCGACGAATTTTACCGACGGATTTTTTCGTCGGTAATTAAAATTTAAGAATCCGTCGTTAAATTTCTGTCGGTAAAATTTCCGTCGGTAATTTCAGTTTTTTTTGTACTTCAGACATTAACCTCGATTCTAATTCTTCCAAAACAATTTCCATATAAAATTTAGGTCCGATGGCGTAATTATTGATTTGTTGCTTACTTACTACAGGTATCCTCCACATGGAAGAAGAGCAAATGCTATAGTGTAGGACCATGTCTAAATTAACATAGTCAACAAAAGGGACAGTTGTGCCTATTTTGAGTCTTTGATATATAAAAATGATCTCCATTTTTCTCAATTATTTATTCTAAATTGTACTCTTAATCGTGTACACCTTGATTGATAGGTTGGAAAAAGAATAGTATATGATTCATATTGAACCATTCTAAATTTACAACTAATTATACTTGTCCTGATATCTATATTAGGGAAGTGACATTTCTCAATTTTTTTCATGTAGATTTCAAGAAGATGTAATAAAGCCTCTACTTGATGTGAAAAAAAAACTTTGTTTTGCTTATGTACTCTCTTATGTTGATGAGGTGTAGTCGACTTGACTTTTAATTGGTTGTCCAATATCCATTCTAAAGCTATCATTTTTTTTACTCTCAATAGCATGATTGTGCCCCCTATTATCTAGGGCACTATTGCAATAACAGATTATATTGTTAATTATTTTAGAGGTATTTGTTGACTAATAATTGTCGATCATTTGTAAAAGTGATAATCAATTTTGGTCGCACATATCAGTCACTTTAAGAGAAAACTTATAGATGTTTTATTTTTTTTATACCCCAAAGTGCTTTATTAGTAATAATTAGAGTTGTTTGGTCTCCTTTTTTATTAGGTTAAATCCTATTTTCATATAAAATAGCCATGCATATGTACTTAAACAATAGAAACATCATTTGTATTTTCATAACACATACCTAGATGTTAGTAGAAATAAAGTTAGTCATTGTACAAAAGGAAAAGTCACACCAATGGTTTAAATATATCTTTTTATTGATTAATCGTTTCATATAGCAAAAAATAGGCACTGAAGCTTACATGAAAGTGTTGTCTAGGGTTGGGGTGGTGGATCCCATTCATCAAAGATACTATAAGATTTTTCGTGTAAGACCAAGGTGTTTAAGGTGTACTATGATGCATCGTATCAGGGTCTGGGATGTGTGTTAATGAAGAAAAGAGGCTAATGGCATATGCTTCTTGGTAGTTGAAGATTCACGAGAAGAACTATCCCACCCATGATCTGGAACTGACTGTCGTGGTGTTTGCTCTTATGACTTGGAGACATTATTTGTATCGCTCCCAATTCTAAGTCTTTAGTGATCATAAAAGTCTGAAGTATCTATTTGATCAAAAAGAGCTTAAAATGAGACAACGGAGATGGATGGAGTACCTTAAGGATTACGATTTTGAGCTCTTTTACCATTTGGGCAAGGCTAATGTTATAGCAGATGCCTTGAGCCGAAAGCGGGTGCACGTGTCTTCGTTGATGGTGAAAGAGTTGGACCTAATCGAGAAACTACGTGATATGAACTTGGGGTAGCAACTGGCTTCCAATCATATCACGTGTAGTATGTTAAAGGTCACCAATGCCTTTTTAGAAGAGATTCGAGAGAAATAGGGGCATGATACTAAGCTATAACAGATTGTTGGTTGGTTGGGTACAGAGAAAGAGAAAAAAAATTGAAGATGGGATCAGATGGCATCCTACGATTCCGGGATCGAGGGTGTATTCCCGAGAAGTGGAATTTATGGAGGAGGATTCTGGAGGAGGCACATAAAAGTCATCTTAGTATACATTTGGTTATGACTAAGATATATAAGGATCTAAATGAATCATTCTGGTGGACAAGGATGAAAACAGATGTGGTAGACTTCGAGGCATCCTATTTGGTGTGTCAAAAAGCTAAAATTGAACACGAAAGGTTGGGAGGTACGCTACAACCACTGGTAATTCCTGGAAGTGGGATAGGATTTCCATGGATTTTTTGACCCACTTGATGTGGTTCGTTAAGGGTCATGATTTCATATGGGTGATAGTAGACCGATTCACGAAGTGCACTCATTTCTTACCAATTAATCACATAATGTTCATGGATAAGCTGACGGAGTTGTATATTATAGAGGTAGTCATATTGCATAGGGTTCCAACAAGCATAGTATCGGATCATGATCCGAGATTTACTTCCCGATTTTGAAAGTTATTACAAGCAGCGTTGGGTACCCAATTGAGGATAAGTTCCGCCTATCATCCTCAGACAGATGGTCAATCTGAAAGGATCATTCAATCATTGGAAGATCTACTTAGGGCTTTTGTATTAGACCATTTGGGTGGTTGAAGTGAGGTACTTCCTTTGGTGGAGTTCACATACAACAATAGTTATCACTCAAGTATCGGGATGGCTCCATCTGAGGCCTTGTATGGGAGAAGGTGTAGGACACCGCTTTATTGGTACCAGGATGAGAAGTCAGTGACCATTGGACCTAAATTGTTACAACAAACCATAAAGAAGGTCAAACTGATTCAGGATCGGATGCATGCGACACAAAGTCGACAAAAGTCGTATGCAGATAAACGAAGAAGGCCACTAGAGTTTGACAAGGGGGGTCATATGTTCCTCAGGGTTACCCCAACCACTAGCATTGGGAGAGCGATCAAATCTAGAAAGTTGACGACAAAGTTCATAGGGCCATATCAGATCAATAAGAGGATCGGTCAGGTGGCATATGAGATTGCGTTGCCACCACATCTGGCAAACTTGCACAATGTGTTTCACGTGTCTCAATTATGGAAATACATTACGAGTCCCACTTATGTGCTAGAGGTAGATGATGTCCAGTTCAGCGAAGATCTGACTTTAGACGTGAGCCTAGTAAAGATATTAGACTCTCAGGTCAAGAAGTTAAGAGGGAAGAAGATTTGGACGGTAAAGGTCCTTTAGGACGAGGCTACGCAAGAGGTGACATGGGAGATGGAGGATCTCATGAGGGAATCATAACCATACTTATTTCCTAATAAGTGAAATTTTGAGGACAAAAATTCTTTTAAGTTGGGGAGAATGTAAGACCCAAGAAATTTAAATAAATAATAATAAATAAATTACAAATAATTATGGGTTAGAAGTACTCATAAGAGATTTACTTGACGAGTCATGGACAAGGAGCAATGGTAGCTCAAGTGGTTGAGAGTGTTGAGTGTTGCTGAAAAAGCTTGGGTTTGAATCTTGTGTATGCTATTAAGGTGATATTTTAATTGTGTTTTATTTTACATATATATTGTGAATACAGAAACATAATTTACCACTATATGTATGCATGATTTCTCATGAAACATGTGTTGGTTTGATGGTTGTGCTTATGTTAATGGTTTAGAAGGATGTCAGTTTGAACCTTGGCTGGCATGAGTAGACCTTCTTTATGTTTTAATATTTTTGCTAAGTGGTGGAAATCCTAGAAACTTTAGATATTCTCTACGAAAATAAAGGGGTGGAATGGTGGCAGTTGTGGTGTAGTAAAACCACCAGTTAATGGCCACTAACCTTTAATTTTTCATTAATTTCATTTTATTGTTATTTTTTATTTATTTTTGGGCTGGAAAATGAGGTAAGGAGAGGTTAAGTGAGAAGTCATAATTTTGTGAGTGTGGCAACAAGAGAGAAGAGTGAAAATTTCATATTAGGGAGAGCATTGGAGTATTGAAAATGAAGTTTTAGAGTGAAGACAAGGATTGAAGCCTTGAGGACAAGAAAGAATCATTAGGATTGCATTCAGAGCAAAGAAAGTAGGTAAGGGGAGTTGTACATACGTGTTTTCTTTTCAATTAATCTGTTTTGGATGATAATGTGGTTTAACTGCTTGAATCCCCTTCATTTTGTGTTGTTTTACATGAATTCCGGGTTTTTGCCCAGAAACTGCCTGACAGATATGAAGGCCTACCAAGTGATGCAACTTAATTTCTTTCTATTTCTGGTTTCTGTGATGAATCACCTGGTGGCAAGGAAGAACTGCCAAGCAGTGCGAACTAGAACAATTTGTTCCTATAAGTTTTTGGTGTCTTTGTGATGTGAAAATGATATTTCAATAAAACAATTTGACAAGATTTTGACAAATCTGACGTGGCACCAGTGTTTTTTAAATTTTATTACAAAAAGGCAAATGTTACACGTGTGGCATGTTTGGAAACTGAAAGTTAGAAGTTAATTAGAGAGAGAAAGGGTGAAAGGGAGGAAGGGAGAAAGGGAGAAAGGGAGAAAGCGAGAAACAAAACAGCGGAAGAGAGAGAGAAAGCAAATGATTTTCGTCGGAGATTTGTGCTTTAGAGACTGTCCGACCTGAAGTTGTCGTCGTCCGTCCGTGCCATAAACTGTGCTTATTCATCCAGACCGTGGCATTTAGACTAGTGGTGGAGACAGAGACAAAGAGAAAATGAGTGTTGCAAAGGAAGAGGAGAGGAACGTTTATGGAAATAAGAAGAATTTGAAATTGAAATGACCAACATTAGGATGAGTTGTTGGGGATTTTGAATTGCAAAAATGTAGTAATGGATTTATGTTTTTTGTGTTATATTAAGTGAATTACAGTATGAAGCTTTATATATTTTTGGTTAATTAAAGAAGCCATGATGACTTCTATGTGGATGTTATCTTTGCAATACCAAGTGTGATGTGTACTTATTTTTGTATTAAGTCTGATGTATCCTTAATGCAGGTGACCTTGTTATGGGAAATGTTAGCTTACATTGTTATGGTTAGTTTGTTGATGTTTTGTTTAGGATTGTTGAAGTTAATAATTGATGTAAGATATGGATTGAACTACAGAAATATTCAGCACAAGTCCCTACTAAAACAATCGCAACTACCCATTTAATAATTTGTTGGGACATTTTTGAAAAGAAAAGGATACAGGGGAAATATTAAAGTAGTAAATTTTCATTTGTGTGAATGTAAGTCAGTGCATGAATGATGGAAAAGGACTTTGTAAATCAGTGAATGGATGAATGAATGATCCAAATACGATATATAAATCAGCTTTACTAAAATCTGCACTCTATAAAAATAAAGTTCCACCAACCTCTCCACATACCTATCGCTAACTCCCCACTTAGTTTTGATTGCTGTTTTTTGGGTTTTGTCATGTTAGATAAACCACCCACTTTAGTTCATGGAGATTGGATGATGGACAAGAGTTTGTAAGTCAGTGAATAAAAGAGCAATGATCCACATACAACATATAAATGACCTTTATTGAAGTCTACATTGTATAGAAAAAAACTTGCAAGTAACTCCCCACACAGTTATGCCTTACTCCCCACTTTGTTTTGAGTTGTGTTTTTTAGGTTCTGTCTTGTTAGACAAACCACCCACTTTAGTTAATGGAGATTGGATGATGGAGAAGACTTTGTAAGTCGTTGAATGAAAGAGCAATGATCCAAAAACAATATATAAATGACTTTCACTAAAGTCTGCACTGTATAGAAAAAAACTTTCACGTAACTCCCCAGATAGTTATGCCTTACTCCCTACTTTGTTTTGAGTTGTGTTTTTTGTGTTTTGTCTTGTTAGACAAATCATCCACTTTAGTTAATGGAGATTGGAGGATGGAGAAGACTTTGTAAGTTGGTGAATGAAAGACCAATGATCCAAATACGATATATAAATGACCTTTACTGAAGTCTGCACTCTATAGAAATCAACTTTCACGTAACTCCCCACATATTTATGCCTTACTCCCCACTTGTTTTGAGTTATGTTTTTTGGGTTCTGTCTTGTTAGACAAACCACCCACTTTAGTTAATGGAGATTGGAGGATGGAGAAGACTTTGTAAGTCGATGAATGAAAGACCAATGATCCAAATACGATATATAAATGACCTTTACTGGAATCTGCATTCTATAGAAATCAACTTTCACGTAACTCCCCACATATTTATGCCTTACTCCCCACTTTTTTTTGAGTTGTGTTTTTTGAGTTCTTTCTTATTAGACAAATAACCCACTTTAGTTCATAGATATTCGATGATGGAGAAGAGTTTGTAAGTCAGTGATTGAAAGATCAATTATCCAAATACAATATATAAATGATGTTTACTGAAATTTGCACTCTATAGAAATAAAGTTCCACCTAACTCCCCACATAGTTATGTGTAACTCTCCACTTATATTTGATTGGTGTTTTTTAGGTTCTGTCTTGTTAGACAGGTCACGCACTTTAGTTAATGGAGATTGGATGATGGAGAAGACTTTGTAAGTCGTTGAATGAAAGAGCAATGATCCAAAAACAATATATAAATGACTTTTATTGAAGTATGCACTGTATAGAAAAAAACTTTCACGTAACTCCCCAAATAGTTATGCCTTACTCCCCACTTTGTTTTGAGTTATGTTTTTTGTGTTTTGTCTTGTTAGACAAACCACCCACTTTAGTTAATGGAGATTGGAGATTGGAGAATGGAGAAGACTTTATAAGTCGGTGAATGAAAGACCAATGATCCAAATATGATATATAAATGACCTTTACTGAAGTCTGTACTCTATAAAACTCAACTTTCACGTAACTCCCCACATATTTATGCCTTACTCCCCACTTTGTTTTGAGTTAAGTTTTTTGGGTTCTGTCTTGTTAGCCAAACCACCCACTTTAGTTAATGGAGATTGGAGGATGGAGAAGACTTTGTAAGTTGATGAATGAAAGACCAATGATCTAAATACGATATATAAATGACCTTTACTGAAATCTGCATTCTATAAAAATCAACTTTCACGTAACTCCCCACATATTTATGCCTTACTCTCCACTTTTTTTTTTAGTTCTGTCTTATTAGACAAATAACCACTTTAGTTCATAGAGATTGGATGATGGAGAAGAGTTTGTAAGTTAGTGACTGAAAGACCAATTATCCAAATACGATATATAAATGATGTTTACTGAAATCTGCACTCTATAGAAATAAAGTTCCACCTAACTCTCCACATAGTTATGCCTAACTCTCCACTTATATTTGATTGGTGTTTTTTAGGTTTATGTCATGTTAGACAAATCACCCACTTTAGTTTTTGGAGATTGGATGATGCACAAGAGTTTATAAGTCAGTGAATGAAACAACAATGATCCACATACCATATATAAATGACCTTTACTGAAATCTGCACTTTATAGAAATCAATTTTCACGTAACTCTCCAAATATTTTTGCCTTACTCCCCACTTTTTTTTTAGTTTTGTATTTTGGGTTCTGTCTTATTAGACAAATAACCCACTTTAGTTCATGGAGATTGGATGATGGAGAAGAGTTTGTAAGTTAGTGATTGAAAGACCAATTATGCAAATACGATATATAAATGACATTTACTGAAATCTGCACTCTATAGAAAGAAAGTTCCACCTAACTCCTCACATAGTTATGCCTAACTCCCCACTTATATTTGATTGGTGTTTTTTGGGTTATGCCATGTTAGACAAACCACACACTTTAGTTCTTGGAGATTGAATGATGGACAAGAGTTTGTAAGTTAGTGAATGAAAGAGCAATGATCCAAATACGATATATAAAAGTCTGCACTCTATAGAAATAAAGTTCCACCTAACTCCCCACATAGTTATGTTTAACTCCCCATTTTGTTTTGAGTTGTGTTTTTTGGCTATTATGCAATTAGACAAACGACCCACTTTAGTTCATGTTAATTGGATGATGGAAATTACTTTGTTAGTGAGTGAATGAATGATGTGATCGAAATATGATGTTTAAATACAAATTTTTCAAATATGCAACTTGTTATAAAAAATTTTGACGTTACTCTCCACATAGTTAGGAGTAAGTCCCCACTTTGGTTACAGTTGTTTATTTTTCGTAAAGTGAAGTTAGACTACTACCGACTTCATTAAATGGACATTGGATGATAGACATTACATTGTGAGTTAGTGAATCAATGTTGAATGATCCAAATGCGTTAATTGAATTAACTTTAGTGAAACTTGGAACCTTATAAACATAAAGTATATTGTAGGTCCCCACATATGTATGTGCTACTCCCCACAAACGGCTACAATGACTCTAATTTTCAACCACTATTCTGTAGTGCTTCACTTCTCTCACTCTCTCGCCATCTTCAATGGATGTTCCTCTCCTCTTCCTTTGCAACACTCCTTTTCTCTCCGTCTCTTTCTCCACCATAGCTATAAATGCCACGGTCTGGATGAATATGGATAGTCTATGGGACGGACGGAGGGCGACAACTTCAGGTAGGACAGTCTCTGAAGCACAAATCTCCGACGAAAACCAGTTGCTTTCTCTCTCTCTTCCGCTGTTCTGTTTCTCGCTTTCTCCCTTTCTCCCTTTCTCTCTCTAACTAACTTCTAACTTTCAATTTCCAAACATGTCACACATGTAACGTTTGCCTTTTTGTAATAAAATTTAAAAAACACTAGTGCCACGTCAGATTTGTAAAAATCTTGTCAATTTTTTTTGTTGAAATATCATTTTCGTTTGTGATGTATTTTGGTGTTTTGCAGCTTATCAAACATTGCTTGTATATTTCCTGGCATAATTGACTGATAATGATTTCTTTTAATGGTGATTTGATGAATTGGGAAATATATACATGAGGGTTAAACGTGGGTTTGGAAAATGAATGCCAATTGTGATGTGTATAAGTCGAATTTAATCCTTTTGGTGATTTTGGGAATTAATTAAATGTGTATACATGTTGGATGTGAATGATGCTTGAGAATTTCCAAGCAAGTAAGGGAAATTTTAGAATTTCTAGAATTTTAGAAGTGACGCTTGGTGGTATGAGTGTGTCGTCAGGCGATGACTGGGATACAACATCCTGTTTTGGGTTCATGTGGGGAAAAATGAAATAGGGATTATGTGAACTGTCCTAGTTCTTGAAAATAGCACTGATGAGTGATTAACATATTCTTAAATGGATGTGAATGATGCTTGAGATTATGGTATAAACTATGTTAAAATTCAAATTGGTTTGACTTATGAAAACGAAATAGTAGAATGAGTACTTTTGATACTGGTATACTGCTTGCATGTTTTAAAAGTATAAGAGCTAGTTGTTTGGAAGCATTTCACTTACATATATGTCTAATAACCTAATCAAATAATTATTAGGGTGCGCCTAAGAATGTGTTGGTTATCCTTTGGCTGTTTGAATTTTGAAAGGGGATGTGGTGCATTAGGATGCAATTGTATTAGAGGTACTGTGAGGTTGGTATGATTGCATGCATGATTAAATTGTTGATCCTATGTTCTCATGCTCCATGTACATGCTTGACTATTTTTAAATGATGTCAAATCTCCAAGTCTAAAAGCATGAATGTTTACTTTGATTGATGGTTAGAAACTATGAATGATTCAATTTGAGATATGTTGATCTTTGATAACGTACAAGTAGCATTTTGGATGTGTAAAATGTGATGCTTAGTGTGTTAGAACTATTTTGTTGTGCCTAAGCCAGTAAAATTCACTTTATTGGTGTGGCGCCTAGCGGCGTGTATGTTTTCGCCAAGCAATAAACAAAGAGGTCATTGAGGCACTTAACGCTTGGAGGTAGGAGGGTACAACCAGGCGGTCTGGAGCACAGTTTCGTCTGGCGACGCTTGGGCAATGCCAAGCAATAGTGCAGGGGCAGGGGTCCTTTGTAGAGGATTTTGCAAGGATGGACTCAATGGTTTGGTATGGGATATGCTTGATTGAATTACTAGCGGGAAGGTTCACTAGTACAGTTTTGACTTTCTAACTCGGCCTTTATGCCTCGGTTACAGAGCAAACGAGACATATAAACACGCGGTGGCAATTTTGAAATTTTTACGTCTTTTATGCCTCAGTTATTATAATACCCGAGGCAGAAATCCACATTCTACCTCGGTTCACACAGACCCGAGGCCTAATGCCTACCAGAATTTTCAAATCTCCCACAATTTTTAAATTTTCATTTGAACGAAAAAGTTCTGCCTCGGTTGTCCAATAACCGAGGTGTATACTTCTTATCTGCTTCGTTTGATTTGCACCCGAGGCATAAGAGTTAGGTCAAATAAATAAAAAACCCCTCTCCAAAATCAGACCCAACACACACCAAAGCGGGATAAGATTGTTCTCGCATTCATGGTTCCTGGTGACGAGGTGCCCGCGACGCCGATGATGGTTTTCAGTGGTGGTTCGCAAGCGTCTCCGGTGAGCATCATGACCATCGTGGCGGCCTGGTTTCGCGACGCCGTCAAACCATTTTTCCTCTGCTGGTTGTGGGTTTTCTTGCAGGTTCTGGTTTTGGCTGCGGTGGTCTGCGTCGATGGTGGTTCCTCCAGCGGTGCGCGATTCGCGATGACTTCGTCAAAGGTTTTCGTCTCCATCGTCACAGCGGCGCCGATCTTTTACGCATAGGGGTTTCGAGTCAACGACGATCTGGTTCTGGGTTTTCTTGCAGGTTTTGGTTTTGGCTGCGGTGATGGTGGTTCCTCCAGCGGTGCACGATTCGCGATGGCGTCGTCAAAGGTTTTCGTCTCCATCGTCACAACGACGCCGATCTGTTCCGCGTAGAGGTTTCGAGTCAGCGACGATCTGGTTCTGCGACTTAGGGTTCGCGTTTTGGGTCCTCAGTAGGTCCGGTGATGGTGCGTCGTGACGGTGGCAGGACTGGTTTTTCTTGCCGTTGGCAGTTACAGCCTTGGGTCGCTGCTGCCATTTCCAGTGAGTGGGTGCGTGGGAAATGGTAATGGGA
>Ga0214542_1006125_pt1 | contig 22239 bp, 9 predicted proteins | sample CNSS1metaG_FD_160096 | JGI IMG/M metagenome (GOLD analysis project Ga0214542, IMG submission 160096) | Root nodule microbial communities from cowpea collected in UCLA plant growth center, Los Angeles, California, USA - CNSS1 | ecosystem: Host-associated > Plants > Roots > Nodule | place: USA...
AAATAAAATTATTTTATTTAGAAAAAAAAATATAATATATATATATATATATATATATATATATATATATATATATATATATATATATATATATATATATATATATATATATATAAAGAATTATTTTATACACTATATAACTTAAACAGCATATAAGACGTAATAAATGATTGTATAAGAGAAAAAAATATAAAGTGTTTCATTTCTATTAATATTTGTCATGAAAATAAAAATATTTATGTATGAATTATTTTATAATTGAACAAATTAAATTAAATTACTTTTATATCTGAGTCATTTTCTTAATTTTTCTCGAATATTATATGTTAGTTCCATTGATATTTGATTTAAATTCTTAGTTCAACAACATGTTTGTGTTGTAAACATGTGATTGTTAGTAAGAATTTTTAACAGAAATTAATTATTATGGACAATACACTCATAATAAATTTATATTTACTATCATGTTTGATAAAAAAAATTATCACTATTTTACAAGGGTCATATGTAAATTAATAATTTGAACTGAATTTTGTAATTCTTTTTCTTACACCATTAACCTTTTGGTCTTTTGTATTTTTTATAATTATTAACCAATGTTGTAATTTATATTATTTAAAAGAATAAATATAAAAATTCAAAATGTTTTTATTGTAGTATTATAATAATAATTTTTAAAAACTAACATACTTTTTACACCTATTTTATTATTATATTAGTTTGGTTTTGATAGAAATTTTTAAATATTTATTATATAATAATAATATTATAAAATAATAAAAAAATATTTTTGCAATTATGTGCGTGTTTGTGTGTAATTTTAATATAAAATTAGCAATATTTTTTATTTAATGTATTATAATAATTAAATTTTTATTTTTACTATCACAACACATGTGCATATATATATATATATATATATATATATTATAACTTATGAATAAAAGAATAAAAAAGATATTTTTATGAATATTCATCAATCTTAAAGTCATGATTTTTTTTATCAGAAAATATATATAAGAAGCATATGTCTAACTCATATATAAGGCAAAAGATTTACACAGTTGACAACAGACTCAGATTAATATATCTTTCTCTTAGTCCTAATTATTCCTAAGAAAAGACCATAGATTAAAGTCTTACAAAATAGATTCATGACTACAGAAATCCAATTTTAATTGTAAAATTTGAATATATAGTTACTAACTATGACAATAATGATGATGTCAGTGATTTTATAGTAGCAACAATAAAGAAGAGATTAGTTACTATTATAATAGGCTTGCTTTAAATGGCTAAGTTTTTTTCTTTTATTGAATAATCATGCATATCAAATAAACATAAGCATTTACATCTCTTGAAAGAAACCTAAAATGAACTCATCCTCTATAGCATTAGAGCTATTTTAGTTATGCATGTACATTTCTCTTACTTTCTTATTTTTTTTTTTAATTATTTTTGTTGTTTTGAGCTGAATATTTGTCAAACACAAACTGAATAATAAAATAAATAAATAAAATAAATAAATAATTACTATAAAAATAAACAATTAATTTGAGTGCTTTTACTATTAATTTTTTGTTTGTATTAGAAATAATAGTTATATATATATTGAAAGAGTTTTAATTTATGTTCTATAAATTACACGTTGAGTAATAAAATATTTTGTTTAGAATATTTATAAATATACATTGGAGTCCTAAATTTGATTATGTATTTTATATTCATGTGATTCCATGAAAGAAGGGATTATTTTTTATTTTCATGTAACAAATAACATGCACACATCTGACTGATATAGTGCATAATTAGGGCAACTGTATGGTCTGTTGTAATATAAATTGTTACAGAGAGAAGAACTATAGAAGTGATTTCAGTGCATTTCGTGTTTTCACTGCCAACCGTAGAACAACCTTGCATTGGATTCTTATGAAACCCGAAACTATGTCAGACACAAAAAGTCATATAGGAAAGACCTAACGTGTCATAAAAGGAACACACGGTTTTGCATGCAAGCCATGCATGAGAAGCTCTTCAACACGTGCCACACCATTCCTTCCCGTGCTGCCACCGAACCCTCCACTCACTCTATGATCCATATATAACACCATTTCATGCATGCACTCACCACTGTAACCCTTAACTTTTCTCACCATGGCACAACCATCATTTCGCTACAGTGATATTCCACACCAACAAAGCCTCTGCACCAAGGTGGCGAAGGCAGGCACCGCCGTCACCGCCGGTGGCTCCCTCCTTGTACTTGGGGCCTTAGTCTTGACCGGCACTGTCATTTGTCTCACCGTTGTGACTCCACTGTTTGTGATTTTCAGTCCTGTTTTGGTTCCTGCAGTTATGGGTGTGGGTGTTCTGAGCATAGGATTCTTGGTCTCCGGTGGGTTGGGTGTGATGGCTATGACCGTGTTGGCTTGGATCTACAGATATGTGAGTGGGAAGCACCTACCTGGTGCTCATCAGTTGGACACTGCTCGTCACATGCTCTTCAACAAGGCTCGGGAGATCAAGGACTATGGTCACCACCAAATCAGTGGTGGGGCTCAGGCTTCTTAATCACCCTTCTTAATCGATCAATAAACAAACTTAAATTTCCTTCTGTTTATGTGGCTTGACTTTTCTCAACATCACTTTTGTTGCTGTAATGTGTTTTCAGTGCCACTATATTAAGAAGGATCTATTTGCTTTTTGCATTCTTTTTTTATTAGTTAATATCGGATTTTATGATTCTCTCTGCTTTTTTTTTCTAATTTTTTTTTATGTTTGTCTGTCAAGAATAATTTATATTTTTACCCACTTTGTTAAGTTCACTTATTTTAATTAGGAAAAAGAAAATCTCCAGAAATGTGTTCAACAAACTCCCTAAATAAAAAGGAAAATGATAAATAGTTGACTTTTCAAAGTGGGTAGAAAGTGGAAATTATTGTTCAGCCTCCTCGTGAAAGTCCTGGTGAAAGTGCTGTCAAAGTGAGCTTCTTCCTGAAAGTAAGATGGAAAACATTTTGATATTTTGATAGGATGGAGAAGAAATTTAATGGGAAACTGAAAGTAATTACCTTATTTTTCTCCCACATTAATGATATTGTCTAGTCTTTTAAGTCCTACAGTATACCATCATTCTACCTTTTTTAAGCCCTACACATACACTACACCATTATTCTACCTCTTTTTAAGCCCTGCACTACACCATTATTCTTTTTCCACAAAGTCCGTGAGTGGGATGAGGATAGGGATGAGTTTGAGTAAATTTAAAAATGAAAAAAAATATTTTATATTTATATAATAGATTAAAAAAAATATTTTAATAAATATAAAAGATTGTTTGGTGGGGTTTGGAAGGAAGAGTGGAAGATGTTATGAGTTCTTTGTTAACAAAAATTAACAAGTATCAATAAAAAAAAAATCATACTTAAAGGTGAGATCTGATCGGTTTCACCTCTTTAAATCCTTTCTTTTAAAAACTATAAGAAAAAAAGACAAAAAAAAAATTCTTGGCATCTTCAACCATAAACAATGAATGATCCTCCGTTACCATCTTTATGTACAGCGTTGCATAAAATGTGAGAAATTTTCTAAATTTATATTTTAAAAGAAATATTTTAAATTGTATAATACGTATTCCATCTTTATGTACAGGGTTGCACAAAATGTGAGAAATTTTTTAAATTTATATTTTAAAAGAAATATTTTAAATTGTATAATACGCATTTAAAAGTATCATATAAACAGAATATAATTGAAATTTTATTTTCAAAAAATATGCAAATTCTCTTTTATATTAATTTTTTTATTTCTAAAGTATGTGTTTGTTGGAAAATGCTTGTAAGGTTAGTATAGCCAACGGAAACAATACGTAACTCAAGCATAAGCATAAAATGAATGGGGAATAGTTTCAATGCATATAGTTTGAGAAAAATGATATTTTGATAAAGTTTGATATGATAAATTTTGATAAAAATAGAAAACCCTAAAATTTTATTACTTTAGTTTTTGTAATTTCCATGAAAAAATAAAAAATAATTATATTTAATAATTTTGTCAACTTTATCAAAATTTTGTTTGTAAAAAAATACTTTTGATAATTTGATACTGTAAGAGACGCCATAAAAATGGAGAAGGAAATACTTTTAACAAGAAATACACCAAAATATGTGAGCTAACTTATCCAACATGGTATGTAAGAGGCGGAGAATCATAGGCTAAATCAACACACATTATTTTGCAGAAACTGAATTTTTCAAGTTGTTTTTCCAAAACTGCATAGTCTCAGTCACAAAATTAAACTTTGCATTCAACATATAATCCAAACAAACTGTAAAAATTTAGTAAATTGGAATCCTGAATTGAAAATGTGAGCCTGAAAATATGAAACAGTTACCTTGCAAATTTCTCTATTTCATGCCCCTTATTTTATGAAAGGAAGTAACAGTACAACAAAGAGAGCAATTAAAAGTTGGAAGGTACTAACAGTACAACAGAGAGAGCAATTAAAAGAGTTTCAGAAGACAGTGTCTGCAATTTTTCCCTGATAAAGAAAAGTCTTTTTCTGTCATTTGTTTCTACTGATTTGAAGGGGTTTCAGGAGGCTGAACCTTCTCAAGCTTTTGGATCTCATTTTGCTGCTCACGATATTGGTGGAGAATGGCACCGCATGTACCCACAGTCTTTGGCTTTAGAAGACCGTGATCATATAGTTTTATCATAAACAATCTCCAAACCCTGCCAAATCATTCATTTCATAATTATTTGCATATCTTTACACATCCAAATCATACAAGAGGATATCGCATGCCTTTTGACTAAGCAAAACCACAAAAAAGTGTAACAATGGAATGATATATAAGTTTAGTTACTTTTTTTTATTCATGCTTTCGTTCAAAAAAAATGTTAAATTGTTCTTCTAATTTTTTTTGTTTCAATTTGATTATTCAATTGTTTTTTTAGTTTTAATTTTAAAAAATTGATGCAATTTATTTTTTTTGTTAAATTTTTTGAAACAAATCGAGAATTTTTTAACAAAATTGAAACTTCTAATAAAGGTGATTTTCTTTGTTGGTATAAATATAAATTTTATTCTGATATCAATTATAGTGAAAAATCCTTGATTTGTTGTAAAAAATTTAACATAAAAGATCATATTACATCAATTTTTCAAAAACTAAAACCAAATTGAAACAAAAAACATAACATTTCTGGAACAAAATATAGAACAAAATAATAAAACCTAATATATACGAGGCTATCACAATCAAAATATGCAGACAAACATGGTTCAGGAAGCTTTATAAAATGATGAAAACTACAGAATTAGGTCAAAAAATTAGAACATGAAACACAGGAGTGATGTTAGTTACCAGGATAATGGGGTGGACTCGACAAGCTCAGCGCAATGATGTTTTGTGAAAGCTTCAAATGCCCAATTCATATGACCATCAACCAGCACACTGCCACAACAACAAAATTAATGACAGATCGCAGAAAGTAAAAACCCAAATAGCAACAAGTTCAAACATCCAGCATATGATACATGTATTTTAACTGATGTTAATAATAGATCCAAGAAGTAGTAAACGAATTGAATCAAAACAAGATCTTACCGATGTTTCTTAACAAATTCGCCCCACATAGTCATGAGCCGCTTCTCATGCTCGGTAACGCCAAGAAGTTCCTGTTTCTGCATGTCAATTTTCTCAATTAACGATTCCTCAAAACATAGTACAGATTTTGTTGTTGAACAAGATTTAGAGTTAAAGAAGATGAAATTGTAGAAATTGAAAACAGAAAATGACTTGTGTAATTCTACGTACTCTTTTCTCTTCAACCACTCGAGCGCCCTCGTTAATTTCATCCTCACTGTCTTCGTCCTTCACCACTTCTTCAAGATCCATCGCCTTCAAGCGCCCCACAATGTCGTCCATAATTCAGTCAAAATAGCCACAGACATACATATATATATATATATATATATATATATATATATATATATATATATATATATATATATATATATAATAGTAAATATAATTGCTAAAAATTAATAATGTTATTTCAGTTTGAATGAAACCCTAATTTTATTTATTTATTTATTTATTTCTAAATAACGAGACAATATTTAATCTACAAATTATCTAAAGAGATATCTCATTTATTATTTTATTTAGTGTCATATGGAGGAATTTTACTTTTTAAACAAGTAAATAAAATAAATTATTTATTTATTAAATAATTTTTTTCGAAAAATAATAACTACTACACAAAATATATATATAAAAAAAAAAGCATTATTCATTACCTGGTATGTGTGAGAATGATAAAACTTTCGCTTTTTCCACCGAGCAAGCCTGAAATGTTTTGAAAAACAATTACGTCAAAACCTATACCCATTATGATATTTGTACGTATATCAAGATTATAGCAGAATACGACAAATTACAAATTTTATTTATTTGAAAAATAAAATTATCACTCCTATTTTATTATTTGACATAACTTAACCTGATCATTGATTCTTTCAGAAAAAAATATATATTATTCAATGATCTGAATTAAATTATATCAAAAAATAAAAAATTAAAATTAAAAATAAGAGTCATAATATTATTAAACTATACTTCAATTTAAGCACTAATGTTTGATTTAATTAATAACATATAAATTGGAACAAAATGATACTTACATATTTGGGTCAAAGCGTTCACTTAGCAACTTCTCTTTCTCTTTAGCTTGTGGCGCTGAACTTGTACCTTCATCCCTCGGTACATACGGAACAAAATTCAGACCAGGATCTAAAATTGTCGCATTTGAAGCCTCATCTTCTTGCACAGCACGTGCCGCATTATCATGTTCAGAAACTGGAGAGAAACATTCCTCATTAGTACGCAAAATAATTGCATTCGAAACGTCATCTTCCACCACAGCAAGTGCCCAATTATCATGCTCAGAAATCGCAGGAACACAACCCGGACCAGTATACACAACAATGGCTTTTGAAAGATCTTCATCATCAACTTCCTGCACTCCACGTGTCTCATCATGATCAGACACTGATAGGACACAACTCTGAGAGGGGTCTGATTCTGCATTCGAAACCTGCTCCTGCGCAACTCCGAACGTTGTCAGTGTCTGGTCATTCTGAGTAGAAATCGATGGTCGCAGGTGAAATATTACATTATTTTGAACCTCTTCGGGCTCAACTTGTTGCATTGCATTTGATCCATTATCAGAGACAACTGTTGGTCGGCCACAACCTGGAGTAGCATATAAAACAATTGCATCACCAACTGAAGTAACTGATTCATATAGTTACAAGTCCCACATCATCGTACCAGTGTTCTCAGTACCAATACGAAGTTCAACATCTAACGCTATCGCCTCTGCATCAGTTCTTCCATGAGATGAAGTTTTCAACGTTCTGCGCTTTGGTTTTTTCACACTTCATAAACATATACTGTTAGTTCACCGTTTTACTTCATAACATGAATCTATAGGTAACAAGTTTCAGAACAGTGTGTAATTAAAATAGCTTACCAGTACATAAAAGTTTCAAGCCTTTGGTCAATCAACTGCAACAATTTGAAGGGAAATTAACCAATAAATTTGAGGATCAAACACTAAATTTTCAGAAAACTTGTGTGAATGATACAGATTTATAAAAATTTAAGGAGAAACTGTTCGAACCTCTTGCCTCCAGTTAAGTTTCACAGATACAGATACAGATGGAAATGCCTTTGATTCCTGCAAAGTTAAGTTATTCATGTTTGAAACCATGGCTTACTGTAACTTCGTGTTCAGAAAGCTAGCCAGAGTTTTATAAATTACTTACCGAAAATTCGAAATTAAATATCGGGTGCGATGCCTTTAGGTGGAATTTTAAACTCTGAAACAGTAATGTCAGCAGAAAAATTAAGAACAGAATGATATTATCAATTGATAAATTTTAGAGTTTTGAATCAGTAATCAGAAGTCTTAACCTTAAAGTTTTTACATTGTACCAAACAGATTGCGCAGGTGAAATTCTCAGTAACTGCAATCAAATTTTTCGGTTAATATAAACTAATTGCTGTAATGTAAATTAAAAGAGAAACAAATAAAAAAGTGACTATCAGATAGAAAAAAAAAAACAAAAATTCAGCTTAATAATTAGTAATTAGTTATTGTAATCAAATCAACAACAACATTATTATTGATCGTTATATCATAATTTATGAATATTTGAATACAATCATTAGTTTTTTTTAATCCGTTAAGAATATTCTAACATAGTTTAACTTGTTTATGCGACTAATTTGTTTGGAAAACACATTAGTTAATCTGGAAGAAATCTACTGAATGAGCAAGAGAAAGAGTAAGAATATTATTTAAATTACCTTCGACTTTGCGCAACATGTTATGGTAATACCTGTAATATTTTTTAGAAAAAAAAAATATTAAAACAGACAGAACAGAATAATTATCCTTCCTCCTATTACTGAATAAAAAAAAAAATACAAAACAGAGCAAGAGTAAAAGTAGAGATTAGTTCGAACTTGTCTTTATGTTATAATAAGATCTAGACTTGAATTTCTGAGTTTTTTCCTTTCTTTACTTGTCTATCCACCAATGACTTATTTCACGTGTCGTTTTCTAATAGTTTTGTTTTTTTGAAAACACATAACTTAAGCGTATATATGTTTATTTTTTATGATAATATAAATTAATAAAATTTAATTAAATCTTTTTGTAATTTGATTGTGAATGAATTTTTATATATTTTATAGATATTGTTTTATTATAGATAGTTATTTTAATTTTAAAAATGGTTAAATTTGAAAAAAAAATCAAATTAAAAAATAACTAAATGTAAAAATAAAATTGGTAAAATTAATTTAAAATAACCTTTACTTAAAGATGAAATAAAAAATAAAATGTGACTGGTGTATAAATAATAAACTTACTATCTATTATTATTTACATTCTTGAGATTATTAGAAATTCTAAATTTCTTTTGGGATAATTTGTTTTTTTATTATGCTTTATATTTGGTCAAGTAATATATTAACAAAACAGGTAATAGTTTTACTAAATATTGTGTATTAGCTTCTTGAGTCTCGTTGAAAGAAAGTGATAAGATTTATTTTGGTTTGACTTTTTCATCCCAATTATGAGAGATTCGTTAAAACCTCATAGAATTTATTTATGTTTTGTTAATATTTTGGATGTTAAAGTAGACTCATATGTTTAGGAAGGTCAAAGTAGGCCGATCCGTCAGCCTGCCAATAAAATTAATGTAGGACATATTTTGTCATCCTGATATAATTATTAGTGTGATCATTTTGATGGAATCACATATTTAAAAACTGTATTATTCCATCGTTTTGTTATGAAAGATTTGGGGTATTGCGTTACTCTTTGGGTATTGAGGTTGTTTCTTCTTTCAAAGGTTATTTTTTGTCTTAGTCCAAGTATATTGCTGACCTATTTGAGTGTATTCAACTTACTGACAATAAGATTGTTAATACTCCTCTTGAGACAAGTGTACAATATTCCCCATCGGATAGTGTTCATTTCACTAATTCTACTTTATATTGAATTATTGTTGGGAGTTGTCCAAACATTGCACATATTGATCATGTTATTAATCAGTTTGTTTGAGTTCAAAGAACACTTCATTGGAGTGTTATTCTTCATATTCTCAGGTATATTCGAGCACTTGGTTTGAGTCTTTTTTGTTTTCTTCTACGTCGTCTTTAGACTTGCGTGCTTATTGTGATGGGTGGTGTATTTTTCTTGGTGATTCACTTATATTATGGAAGAGTAAGAAAGAATATGTTACAAATCTTGATCGTTCACAAAAGCTGAGTATCACATCGTGACTTTGACTACCTGTGAGATTATTTGACTGCATTGGTTATTTGCAGATATAAGTGTCTATTTGAAAGATCCTAAGCCTTTACATTGTGACAATAAAGAAGTTATTCATATTGCTCACAACTCTATTTTCCATGAGTGAACCAAACATATTAAAATAGATTGTCATTTTAACTGGTCATCATCTTCAACTTAGCACTATATTTCTATCATTTGTTCCTTCGGCTCTACATATTGCAAATATATTTAGCAAGCCACACTCCGTTTTGTGCTTTCGTTTTTTATTTGACAAACTCTCAATAATTTAGTCATAGCATTGTGAGTTTAAGGAAATGCTAGCATAGACTCATGTTTTAGATCTAATTTACTTGTTACTTTTAGAATAAATTTTGTGTATAGATAACACACCTCTCGTAATATTTTATATACAATCAATAATACACACAATCTCCTTCTTCACATATTTCTTTGTTTTGTATACCAGACAGGTGTTATCCTCTTTGGTTTGACTGCTTATGTTGGTTTCTTATTTTATTATATTTTTCTCCTTTATGATTGCTCATGTGATTATAGATGTTGATTGAAATTTTGAGAATTGGTATAATTTTATAGTAATGTATAATAAGATTTGATAATTAAAAAAAAAACAGAAAACATCGCTATGGAAAAATTGAGTGAAATTATCCTGTCAGAGACAAAGAAGCTAAAATGTCGTACCTGTAATGAAATGAGACAATTCCCGGTAACCTGAACCATGCAAGCAATTCCAAGTTAAAACGTACACCAAACTTATTTACCAGAAATTACAAGAAATTTCAGTCACAACCTCTACCACCAAAATAAATAAATAAGAATTTAATACTTTTAGACATATTGTATAATGAAATTTACCAAGTGAAATGAGGTAATAAAGAAGACAAAGATGACTCTTCTATCTTCTCCTGTGTCCTGCCATGAGGTGCTTCCATAGCTGCTCCAAATTCTTCAAAACCAGTTGAGATTTCAATTTTCTTTGACATACCCTTTCAAAACCACAACAACAACAATCAATTCAACTTCTCCATTAAAGAAATTAAGTTTCTGTGGTGTTTATCAGCGCCATTTTTTGCTACAACAAACCTCTACCTTAGAATCATTGGAATCTCTAATGGAGATGGTGCTGCTCTCTGTTCGAGTATAACGTTGCATCCAATACTGCAACATGAAAAAAGGTTTGAGTACTACATCTGTCACAATTGTGAACACTATACAAGAGATAAAAAGGTTGAAATTGAACAAAACCATTTAACTACAACAAAAAGAAAGAACCAAAACAATATTGATCAGCATCATCAAGCAACCAGATGCAATAACATGTTGTCATACCTTCAAATTACATGAACGAAGTTCAGTGCTAAATTGAATCTCAGTTCGCTGTTTCAGAGGAGAATCTGGAGATATATTCAAAATCTCATAAAGAAATTTTAGAGATATTTTCCCATAAAGGCATTTCTCTCCACCCGATGCTGTCAAGCACAGAAGAAAATTACATGAACATATATATATTACAGTTCAAAAATCGCCATTTTCTATAACAAAATCATCATAAGTGGGAAAATTAGTTCATGAGTATTCTGGACTACTGTAGGGTTAAATTAGACTTAAAGTCTACTCCTTAACATGGTATCAGAGTCATGGATTAGAGTTTATCTCAAAAAAATTTATATTTGTTAGACATATCATTCCTCTAGCTACTAGACCGCTATCAGACTAACCATTAGTAAAAAGATGTATTAAAAATTTCACATCAACCAAAGTTTAAGTCAATTTAAAGTATATAAATAGATACTAAAATCACCTCATAACTGATTTTGTCATATTAAATTAGACTTAAGGTACAATTTTTAACAGATGGGATTTATTTTCTTAAAGAAGAAGTTAACAACTGAAGCATGTATCTTACATTCATTAGAAGCCACCGCCGAAGTCAACGTGCTTGCATTGTGTGTAGACAGTGAAATTGGGTTTTCCGCTGAAAAAAAAAATGGTAATAAAAAGGAGTTTAGTAAAAAATGGGTATGCATGTTGATGATATAGTTGGATAAAAACAAACATATGCGTACCAGAAGCGAGAATGAAGAGAAAATATTTGTCATAATTAGTTTCCACAGCTAACTTTTCAACATGAGGAAGCATAAAGTTTAATCGGACATGTTTAACGTCATCCCAGTTAACTCCAGAGGGACCTTCAAATGTGAATATCCGACGAATATGATACTTTTCTTCCTTAAGAAGTAAAAACAAGAAAACGTTAATAGAATAAAGCATTTAACAAAAGGAAATATGAAATTATTAATGTAAGAAACAGAAAATAGTTCATAAGAGGCACTGTTACTACCCCTGTGGGTTCATTGTTTGGATCCAGCCTTCCCAGACCGATACACATAGGAAACAGAGGTTGATTTTCATCTACTTTCCATGACAGCACAACTGTCATTAGAATCCTATATTTTCAAATCAGATACCTCGTTAGCATCGCAATAATATAATTTTATTGTGCTTGTAGCATGTATTAAACATAATTTTACCTCTTTTTGTGCTTCTCTTTTCTGTTGCGGTACAAGCTTCTCTGAAGGAATCTTGGCTATAAAATAAAACAGACAATAATATTATGTTGAGATAACAAAAAATGTATCAGACATGAGAAACTTCTGAGATGAAAGTTCCAAATAATGACATAAATAAATATATAATGAACAATGGCAGAAGGAGTACGCGAGACTGGATTGTGTTGTAGATTTCAACAGGCTCGCAATAAGCTGTGAAACTGTTTGATGCATCAAGCTTCTGCTCTTCTGATAAATGGTTCCAGATAAAATCACTCTCTGCTTCATGTGTGCTTCTTGAATATCTGCATGGATAAACAAATGTCAACATTCAAATATCAAAGTTTGATAACATTGATGTCTGATATTTGAACTATGTGTCGATTTTTGCATCACTTTTGAAGATGGTGGAAAACTGTAGGAATTCCAGGAACATACCTTTCAGAAACTGGTTCTTGCACTCCTTCTTCTGAAGGTTCTTGCACTCCTTCTTCTGAAGCTTCTTGCACTCCTTCTTCTGAAGGAATCTCATTAAGATCTAAGTCTAACATTTATCTTAACCTCGGAATATGAGAAACTATCGAGAGCAACAAACCTACACAGAAAAATAGTGCAAGAAATCATCAAAACCTGTCTAAGGTGAAGAACCAAACCAAGTGACACGTCAGCAGGTCTTTGACTTGGAATGTTACTATCACACTTTATTTTAACCTTCCAACTTTCGAGTAATATATATATATATATAATATATAAATACAATTTTAAAAAAACATAATCTTTTTTTTATAAAAAATAAGAAACATATTTAATAGAAGTAATAAGATCACTCCGATCCATGTATAAAAAAAGAAGAAAAAAAAAATGTCATCGTACGATCTCTATCCTATTTAATAAAAATACTCTTTTTTTTTTGTTATTCATCATCTCCTTATAAAGTATATTTTAAATAAGTCCATTTTATATATTGATTTAACCCCTGAATCCACGTAAATACATATATTTTTACATAAAATTTAACTTCGACAACCTAGTGTTAGAATCATGCATCATCATTTTAAACCTTATAAATAATTCATCTCGGGATCGTATAGTTTGCACATCTAGTCATCAAAATGGACAAAAGATTATTTATGATATTTTTATAAAAAACATGTAAATTTTTTTAAAACACATAATGTAAGTTTAACTTAAATAGAATCAAGAAATAATACAGCTATTATCTTATTACAAGGAGAAAAACAAAAAATGCTAGGAGAATCTCATAAAAGAAATCTAACCTTTTTTCTTTTTGTATATTTTCTCCAAAACAATACTATTAAGATATAATAGGATATACACTCATGTGAAGGAATGATTTGATTCGACACTAATAAGTTATAAATACAAGTATCAAAAATATTATTTTCAATATAAAATTTTGAAATAACGAGTTTGAAAGTATTTTTCTCTTATATAGCTTCTACTTATGTGGATTTAAATACTAAGAATCCTAACAAATGCATTGCAACAAATAGTGAGATTGTAACATATAAGAGACTAGGAAGAAGACTCAGAGTGAAAGTTTCATTAAAGAAGGGACAAATTTAAATGAGAAAAACAATTGGTTAAACAATTCATGTATGAGATATCAACAATATTCTTAAAAGAGGAAGTAACAAGACAATAGGACTTGAAAATGAGATTAATCTGGAGTATAATGAATATCATCTGCTATTTAGAACTATTCCAAACCCTATATGGGTGGGAAGCAATTAGTTAAGCAATTCATGTAAGAAACATAAGATAAAATATCAAAAGGAAGAAGTAAGAGACAATTGGATTTAAAATATGATAAACCTAGAGTATATTTAATACGATTTGAATATCCATAACAACACCAACAACAATAGGCTCATGGCAAGAATCTCTTTTTTTTTTAAGGTTTATGTACATAGCAAATTGTCAACTAAAGACAACTTGAAGAGGAGAAATCTTACATTGAATCTCTCAAAGTTGAAATACCCATCATTAATTTAGTCTAGTTGAGTGTACACTGAAATTTGGATTCTCTGTTAGGTTTTCTATATTGTTTCAGCAAAAGACAACACCAAAAACTTCAATAAGGAATTTGGATTCGTGTACAAAGACCGATAGAGTTCTCTCATCTATATAAAATAAGATCAACTTATAATATATAAATAAGATGCAAAATTCATCTTAGATGTTGGTTTTATAAGATTGAATTGGGGATAAATTTACTTATTAAGATAGTATTAAAGTAATTCAAAACCTATTCTAAACAAATTCTTTAAGATTACTACGTCTTTGTTATCATACTGATATTAAACTACTCATAAATATCTAATCACATATTTGATATGTTCATTTATCAACATAAATGTTGAAGATTTCACATCGACCAAAAATAAAAATGAGAGACATTAAACTAATAGAATAATTCTTTACTTCATTGTGTTTAGATCTTGACGAGATTCTTGACTTAATTGTCTTTCAACTCTATAATTCCCATTCTAAATTGTGTAAATGAATTTAGGTACCTGATATACCTATATTAATTTTACTGATAAGAAGAAAATCATAAAAATAATTTTTTTTTCAAGATTTGTTTTTGTCATTCATAACTTTCTACACTCATTTGTACAAAATTAATGTATGGGAACAACACCATTTTACATGTGAGAAAAAACAAATTAAATATATTAAACTAACAAATAAGTTGGAGGAGGCAATTGCCCCAATATTATATCAAATGTTCGGATAGTTATAATATAATAGAGCCTGCAAGCAAAATAATGTTTCTTAGGATGAAAACTTACAATCTCAAAAATCTGCTACTAGTAAACCACTTGTGAATCTGAAAGAAGAAAAAAAAGATGGTTAAGTCACATAGAATTAGTAAGAATATAATAAACAAAGTAAATGAAAGGAGAAAGTTTTACATATATAAATAAGAACAAGGGTCTAAGGTAAAATTTAATAGAAAATAAGATATAACATAATCTACACTGAAAGATTAGTATATCTATAAGTTATCATCTTAAATCACAATTGTTGGTGTAGGGAAAACATTTTATGTAGAGTAAATATCACTATCAATGGAGCTTACTTTTCATGTTTATTGACTTTGGTTCTAACCTTTGTCAGGCTATTTTAAGTTCAGACGGTTTAAACTATGCAGGACACATTTTTTTATAGAGTTTTGCAAAAATATACAAAATTTAATAACACGCGTAAGGAACACAAATATATGAAGATCAAAGCTTGCAGGAGGGACAAAGTAATACCTAATGAGCCTTAAAGATAAGAGTAGACAAGCACACTTTCTAATTTTGTTAAAATTATAATTAAATATTTTAAAAAATATATATTTTATCTCTCTCATCTTATGTATCTATCTCTCATAATTTTTCTTTAATTTTATACTTTTACTTTAAAAAGTTATTAGATTGAAATTTAAATAATTTTTAATTGTTCACATATAGGTTTGTATCTATCTATCATTAATATCTATTTTATGTAAGATTATTGTGTACATATAGGTTTGTATACAGGTTGAAGCACAACAGCAACTTTTATATATTATATAATATATTTTTGCTGAAAAAAAATAATGATTTTGATGATTCTTTCAACTCATTACATAAGTGATTTACAGGATTATGAACATTAAACTTGTTGGTTGCATTCTCTAATCATATATTAAATGACACTTGAAGAATAATAAGTATCAAGTCAAAAATTGCATTATGTCTTCATTGCTATACCAAAGGTTACTACAAGAACAAATCCTTAGGCTATATTTTTTCAATATTGTAACTAATGTTGTACTTAAATCATAGAACTCACGTTTAAAGGTAAAAATGTACACCAATCATGTTATTATTAATAACCATGAAAATCAAGTCCAATACAAAATAATTCAATAAAAATGTAAAAAAACAATTTATAGCCTTCATTATCATGTTACTACTGAAACAAGTCGATCAAAACTCATCAATTTTTTTAAAACCTTTTGTATCCAGAAAAATAAATATATTTAAAAATTTTATTGAGTTGTCTCGACCCATATATAAAAGTGACTTATATAAAATAGAAAAAAAATTATCACAAATTAACTCTTTCGTCTTTACTTAATCATATCAGCACATATCTTCATGTTTCACTCAACTCTGTTTAACACAACATAGGAAATTAATTTAAAAATATTTTTTTTGGGAAATAAAATATATATGAAAATCAATCCTTTCAACTTTTTTCAAAGGAGAAACCACATTATTTTCTAATTAATCTAAACATCAAGAATAAAAGCAAGAAATTAGACAAAAATCTCAATTTTGCAAGACTTAGGGTTTAAAGTAAATTATAAAAAAAAAAATTCAAATACCTAAATTTCAATCTTGCACAAATTACCTATATATTACTATTCTATTCCATATATAATTCCTTTAAACCTATAGATTGTAAGTTTCCCTAAAAAAATATTTTTTTGGAAAAACAAGTAATGTTTCTTATAATTCAAATAACATTCTTGATGCCCGTCCCCCTCATGAGAACAAGAGGTGTGTGAATTGAATAAAAGGGAGAAAAGTAAAAGAAGAACATACGAGATTGGGACTGAAAGATCATGTACCTGGAGAAGGGGGGATTTGTGAAAATGAAGGGGGAAGAGAGTGAAAGAAATTCAGATGTGGGGGAGATGGGTTCTCAGGTACTATATATATTAGTTTTTTAATTGTATAATTAGTGAAATAGTGTATTTTATTGTTTAATAAATTAGACAATATTAAGTGAAATAAAATACTTTTTAATGAGTATTGTCCGAATTCGTTTCGATTTTAACGTATAATTTTGCATTGATTAGGTATGAAAACAAATGTCAGGTATGGGACGGAGTAGCGACAAACTTACGTGTACACCAGAGTGGGTAGGTGCATCTTCTAATCTTGTTAAAATTATTACTAAGTATTTGAAAAAAAAATTATTTTCCCCCTCTAATTTTACATATTTGAATGTTATTGCTTCATGATAAATCTATGCATAATTTAGAGTGTACAAATACATTACTTGATTTATCCTCGTTAACTTAGGATCTTAAATTCACCACTGGGACAGAAATGGGTATTACATATCCTCGTACATATTTCATACTTGTCCAAATACTCAAACTCTTTTTTATATATAATTGTTATTTGATACTTTTATTTGATATTTAAATAATTATAATTGCTTTATTTGTATTTGATTTTGAAGAAAAAGTGTGTATCATTTTGATAATGAATGCTTTACAATATAAGGGTTAAATATGTTTTTGGTTCCTTAACATTCAATAAATTTTGGAATTAATCTATTTCGAAATTTTGGACCAATTTAGTCCTTCATCTTTCAAAATACGTGAAATTAGTCCTTTTAATCAAATTTTGTTAGATTTATTTGATGTTTTGTATGCATTTCAGGATTGTATTTAATTTGTTTATACTGTTTGACACATTTTTGCTTTAATGTCAAGTCAAATACTATTTGAAACGCGTTTGAAATGTCAAATAAACTTAACAAAATTTGATTAAAATGAGTAAATTCACGTATTTCGAAAGTTGAAAAACTAAATTGGTTCAAAGTTTTGAAATAAACTAATTCTAAAATTTACTGAAAGTTAAGGGATAAAAACATATTTAACCCATAATATAATAGTTTCTTTATTGTGACTTTAACTTTTGGTAAAAAAATATTTAATTAATAATTTAAATAATAAATAGACAAGTATGAACATGAATGAGTTTGGGTCGATAGAAATTAGAATGATATGAAAATTTCATATTAATTAAATATTGGAATGTGATAAAGATAAATTTTTATTGCATTTACACGTGTACCGCCTTGTTAACATCTTTAATCATTTCCGCATTATAATTCTTATTGAAATATTGTAATTCTCTGTCTCTCATTTATTAATATGTACATAAAATAAGAAAATGCATGTTGTATATTGTTTAAATAAGTTATTATTTAATACTAATAATTAATGTTTTTTTGAAAAAAATAAAACACATTCGTAAAATGTTAGGATAGTATTTTTTTATTTAATTTTTATTTTAATAAAAAAATAAAGTAGAAAATAATTTATTTAGATAAATAAATAAATAGATAAGATTGTAAAAATTATATATTATATCTAATTATACAAGCAACAAAGATTTTCAGATCAAAGAATATATATATATATCAAAGAATATATATATATATATAGAGAGAGATCCATTGTTATTTAAATTTTTTTATAACCAAAAAAAATTTATTAAAAGGATATAATTGAATTATTTCAAACCATATTCAATTTATACTTGTGCATACCAAAGAAAAACTAGTAAACTCTTTCTCCTACAAAGACATAAACAAATATAATTTCTCAGTGTTATTATTGTCTTAAACATGATTTATCATTGTTTCCACGTGGAACCTACTTTATCTCTCGCATTGAATAGTTAATAATAATGAGGTGTTATCGTGAAAGAAGTAACATTCTAAAAATTTATGTGTATAATCAATATATATATTGTAATTTAATATTTTCTATTATTGTTTCCTTTTAAAAAAAATTGTGTAAATTGTAACTATTTTAATATGACCGTTGTTTAAAATTTTTGCTTTTTATAATATATTATAATCATTGGAGAACTATCAAATTTTACATGTAAGATATGATGTTTTTAACTCACTTTTAGAACTGTCATATTTTGCATCTAAAACATACCGTTTTTATTTGTCATTTTCTAATAAATCTAAACTTTCAAATTTTTTCGGTTCCCAATTTTCCAATTCCCTCTAACTTTTAATAAAATTGTCCTCTATTTTCATTTAATCCCAAAAACCCTAACTCCCACTCTACATCACCCACCCCAAAGCCCTATTCCACAATCACTTCTTCCATGGTGCATATGTCCTCGTTCATCGTATGCTCCATGATGCCTATGTTGTCCTCATCGATGTCTGACGCTCCTTCGAAAAATTCTAAAAGGTCAAGCTTTTATGGAAATGAGCGACAAGGGCTTCAACCACCAAGGGAATAGTCGGGAAGATGATCATGATCATCTTCTATACCAATATAGAAAGTCTTTAATTTATTTACAAAATTGTCACCACTTAACTTTTTATACCAATTTTGACGCTAACCGTTATAGAAAGTCTTCCATTTATTTACAAATCAACCACCAAGTCGCTTATTTATGTTGGGTGGATTATAACCACTATAAAAAGTTTATTTTGCACTAGTGTCAAGGAAGGGATCATTCTCGATGTTGGAACTTTCCATGTTGTGGTGGAGATAGTATGCAAACTACCACATGGACTCTTATCGAGAGTGGAAGACAAAAGAGAGAAAAACTGAGGAAGTGAAAGGTAAAGGGAGAGATAAAGAGTTTAGGTTTGGGTGCTTTGGATTGTGCCGTTGGATCAATTGTGTGGGTTCGAAGAACGAACATTTGTGGTGGTCAGGTCAAATACTTGGTCCAGACCAACTTTCTACTAAGGGAATATGCTAGCATGTAATAGTCCTTTTCATTGAAAGGGCATGTTTGTCTGGGGTATGCTCTTAAAGAAAAAAGATAAATATGCTTGTAAAGAATATGCTAGTCTTCATGTTATTCGATAATGTTAACAATGTATAATGTATTGATATGTACTTCTACCTTACATGATGTAATCTTCAAAGCAGAGTTTTCTTGACATTCTATAAATGTAAATGAAATCATCGCTTCTGATATATGCAAGTAAAGTAAATGTCTTCGCCATATTTTCACTATTCAAAGAATCCCTTTTTGTTTAGTTAATGAGATGATGACATCTATGATCGACCAGGATGAATCTGTCCGCTTATGGAGTGTTCACACTAGAATATGCATTTTGATATTTGTTAGAGTTAAAGACATCATGGTGAAGTCTTAAGTGTTGAAAGTGTATTTTTCATCTAATATTCCTCTTCCTTTTATTGCTTAGTTACCTATTCTTCATGAGAAAATAAGATTTGGATTTTGGAGATTAGCACAACTTTTTTTTTTCTTTATTACTTTAGGATTTTCATATATATCACATTGCTAGTTGTAGCATGGATAATACCATAAAAATATGTCACAAAAAGTTAAAATTTATTTTAAAAATAATTTAATTTATATACATTTTAAAACTAAAACAAAATACTAATAGCAAAGGAGCGACAAACACTGTTGGCGAAGCAGTGGTGGCAAGATGTTGGTGTAACATTGTTGGAGGAGTAGCAACAAGATGTACAACAGTGCAGTGCGGTTCAATGAAGAAGTAGCTCGGTGTGGGCGGAATGTTAAGCAGAGAGATGCAGGGTGGTTTGCAAAGCAACGTGATGTGAGTCTAAAACACCTATGTCTGTGACTAACAGGGCACACTGACAATGCATGATAGCGATCAAGACAATTGAGAATAGAGGAGAAGATGAAAACAATGGAGAAGATAAAATTACGAAACTCGTGACATAAGTCAATAATACAAAAAGAGTAAAGGAAACATGTGAATTTGATGAATTAAAGAGAATATTATATCAGTTCTCAACCAATGTAGTATTCTATTTTTCTTTTTCTTAAAAAAATATATATTACATCGATTGTGTCTAGGAGAATTGATGTAGTATCTCGTTCTTCTTAACTATGGTTCTAACTTAAAATTAAAATTAAAATGAGAAACATATTAAATCGATTTCACTAACAATCGATATAGTGCCCCCTACTTTTTAATTTTTTTAGGTATAATTACTTATTTGGTACCACAATTTTTTGGTTAAGTTCAATTTGGTCCCCATACTTTTGGTTTGTTCAATTTAGTACCTCAATTATCTAAAATGATTCAATTTGGTTCTCTCTGTTAAGTTGGAGTTAACACTATGTTTGTACAGGACCCGTGTCAAGCCGTGAAATTTTAATTTTTTTTGTAAAAATTTATAAACTACTACGTGTCAGTTGATCGTTGTGTCACATGGCAGCTTACAATAATGACACGTGACAGTGGTAATAGTTGTTTTCAATTTAGTCATCTATTTAAATTTTTGATTCAATTTAGTACCCCAATTCTTTAAAATGATCCAATTTTTTCCTCTCCAATTTGAGACCAAATTAGTAAATAAGCTTAATTACAACTTATATATGCATGTTACAATAACTTTTTTTTAATATATACATCAAATTATTTCATCTAAATACTTAAATTATTTTATTTTTTACATTTTTTATCTTTGTAATTTTTTACACTTGTAAAAACATAAAATAATTTGAATATTTAGGTGTACTGATTTGATGTATAAAACAATTATTTTAACATGTATATATAAGTTATAATTAAACTTAGTTACTAATTTGGTCTCAAATTGGAAATGACAAAATTGGATCGTTTTAAAAAATCGGGGTACTAAATTGAACCAAAAATTTAAATAGAGGTCTAAATTGAAAACAATTATTACCACTACCATATGTCATGATTGTAAGCTGTCGCGTGACACGACGATAAACTGACACGTGACAATTTATAATTTTTTTACAAAAAAATTTAAAAATTTAAAAATAATTAAAAATTCAACCGCTTAACACGTGTCCTGTACGGACACGGTGTTAACTTCAACTTAACGGAGATGACCAAATAGAATCATTTTAAATAATTGGATACTAAATTGAACAAACCAAAAAAATAAGGACCAAATTAAACTTAACCAAAAAATTGGGATACAAAATCAGTAATTATACCAATTTTTTATTTCAAAAAAAAAAAAAAAACATTAAAA
>Ga0214542_1006126_pt1 | contig 22235 bp, 8 predicted proteins | sample CNSS1metaG_FD_160096 | JGI IMG/M metagenome (GOLD analysis project Ga0214542, IMG submission 160096) | Root nodule microbial communities from cowpea collected in UCLA plant growth center, Los Angeles, California, USA - CNSS1 | ecosystem: Host-associated > Plants > Roots > Nodule | place: USA...
TAATTTAATAAATAAAAATATAAAATAAAAAAAAAAAAAAAAAAAAAAAAAAAAAAAAAAAAAAAAAAAAGACAAAAAAGACAAAAAAGACAAAAAAAAGAAGAGAAAATAGACATTACATTTTTATATTGGTTCCTTTGATTATATAAACTATCATTTAATTGATTGAGTTATTAAGCATACTAATGTCATGAAGTACAAAGAGTATTCTTTGGGTTTATAGTCACTTTTGATCAACCCTTTAAGCAATGTTTAAACTCACTCATTCCTAACTAACTCTTGAGTATTGTTTGAGTTCATAACCACTCCTCATTGACACTTTGAGTATTGTTTGGACTCATCATCACTTCTAACTCAACCAAATATTCTTTTAATAAGTTATTATTAACTTAACGTATTATTTCAACAAATCATTTTTGGCTTAACAAAATATTCTTTCAATAAGTTACTTTTGACTTAACAAAGTATTATTATCTAAAGATAAAATGGCTAAACCATATCAAATAAGAATATATGTAATATTTTTTTCCATAAATAATAAAATTTATTGAGAGATTTGTTAAGAAGGACTTATAATTTACTTTAGAGATATTTATTAAGAAATTTGGATTATTTATTATAAATGAGTTATAAAAAGATATTTATTTACGAGTTTATATTACACTTTATTTTCACTAATAATATTTTATTTCTACTCTTGTATAATAAATTTATGATAATTTTTATTTTATTAACCCTTACCATGTACATGTAGATGTGAAGCAAACAAGTTTGTTTTTCATTACTATTACTGCTGAGGTTTAACTTAATAAATTTTCTAGGACAACATTAAAATTTGTATTAAAATAGAACACTCCACACATCTTTGACAAAATTGGAAGAACCATTATTAATGGTTATCAATTAATTTATATTGGGACATAGTAAAAAATAATTGCTACTACAAAGCTGAATAAGAATATGTTAAACTTGAAAATTCTCCAAAACAATTAGAAGATTAATTTACACACAAAGGGTAGTCATATTTTAGTCTTTCTACTTCGTCCAAAACTTGACAATATCTTTTAATATTAATATTATGTAAAATTATTTTCTCTTTAAGTTCAACTTATTGAATCATAATATTATATATAATTTTCTTTCAGCTTTTATTTTTTATGTGCTTATTTCATTTGGTTATTTTATTATTTTGTATACCTAGAACTAATATTGGTTTTAGGTGAATCTCAAATGGAACAAAGTTTCCAATCACATAAATCTTTGTGAGTTTCAAAATATCTATCTTGTGTATTGAATGACGCCATCAATGCACTCACTAGATTGTTCCGGAAAAGTAGAAATCATTTTCACATAAATTATATTTCTATCTGCCAATGCAGTCATTATCATTTTTTTCTAGTTTCTGAATTTAGTCTATAATTGTATTTTTATAATTTGTTTGATGTTCAGTATATTTAAGATAAAATAAGTATATTATTATACTTATAAAGCAATTATAATATTATATATTATATTATATTATATTTTTATGTTCTCAAAGATAAAATAAGTATATTATTATAATTTTTAATAATGACAATTAAATGTTGGAGAATCAATATGCATCGATGTTAGGATGAGCATCAAGCTAAGAAAGTCATGACAAAATTTTAATGTGGTGAAATTTATGACATTTATAAAGTCAAAATAATGTAATAAAAAATATATTATATAGGATAAGGCTTTTAGGGTATCAAAATAATGTAATAAGAAAATAGATTATATAGATAAGGCTTTTAGGGTATCATGACCTTTTCTATTCTTATATGCACAACATTCTCACTATCAAGTTTTATGTTGTGCATTTTGTTCCCACTGAGATGACATGTTATTATATACATTTGAAGGAAATTAAATAAATATATGCATGAAAATTATCACTTATACTTGAATTAATTATATAAATTTTAATATAATATAGAAAATATTGTTTATATAATATGATGATAACATATGTTCCAAAGATCAAATGTTACTCCTATTCATATTACTAAAACGTAATAATTAACATTTGATAAGATTAAAAATACTGATTGATTTAATTTTTAAACCCCTTAAATTTAAAAAAAAAAAATAGTGACCAATCTAAACACGTAGTTCAGTAGGTCAGATCACATGTTGGTATTTATTTCTCTTACATTACAAAAACAAAAATTCTCCTTTCTAATTCACCATTTTTCAAGATCCATCTACCATGAATGTCACATCCACGTGTCACCATCTCGACCATGGAGGCCTAGAAGTTGCTCGACCTTTACCTCCTCACGCACTATAAATTACTCTCTGGAATCTCATTCGTTTCATATTCCAATTCGAATTCAGCTAACAATTGCATCAAACTTTTGAGTTTCTGATACCAACACTGTCTCTTCTCTTCTTCATTATTACACACTCATTCTGATATTCTGATTCTGTGTTTCACGTTCTTCATCTGTCTCAAGGTTTCTTATATTTGAATCCTCTTCTTCAGGTGAGTTCTTCAGTTTCATTAACTCTGACTCATAATCAGTACTCTGTAAGTATAAATGTTTGTCTAAAATGATCTTCAGATAACTTATGTATAAAAAGAGAATCATTTTCCCTCAACCATTCAACATCTGTATATAACATTTCTTATTATTAAACTTTGATGCGTTGTTTATATCTGTATGTAATAATTGATCTGAGTTCAGTGCAAATAATATTATAGTTTATATTTATACATGATTTTCAATTTAACCTCAGTTGGTGTTTTCTGATTTTTTAAAACTTTTTTATATATTAATTTTTAAAAAATCAAAGCAATAAGGGTCTTTGAATTTTTCTTTTTTAAAAAAAAATATAAAATGTAATATTTTAAAGACAAAATCATATTTAGACACCTTAAAAACTAACACTTGAAACTAAATGTGGCGGTTAAAGTTATTTATTAAGAGTACCTTCAATGGAAATCTCATCCAAATTTGGATGAGAATGGTTTACAATTGTTATTTATAAATAAAAATATTATATTTTAATGTGATTTCCACAAATTAACTATTTTATAAATTAAATGAAGTATTAATATAAAAACTCTTTACACTTTATAAATAAATATTTTAATTTAAACAAATTAAATATTAGATTTAAATGAAAATAATTTTTATTTATAAATATATTTTTTAATTTTAAATAAATCATACGTGGGACTTATATTAAAATAATAATTTTTATTATGGTAAGCAATTTTTTTATTAATTTATATGTTTTTAAATAATTAAACACTTAGTTACATGCCATGAAAAATGTTATCCGGGCCATCTAATAATTATTTGTTGTATGTTACTCATGCATAACCTATTTCGATTATAATAATATTTAAAATAATATAATAATCTAAAATAATTAAAATAATAAATTAAAAATAAGTAAAAAAAATCAAAATATCATTATTCATAATATGTGGTAGTTCTCTCTCTTAGGCTCATATTGACTTTGAAACATCTAGAGTATTCAAGTATCAATTGTTACCTATTTTCTCATGTTAATAATACTAATCTAGTGTTTCTAATATGGTGTTGTTGTTTCAGTAGTTAAGTGTTCCAAACATGACGGTGACACCTATGATCTCGATCAATGATGGGAACCTGGTGGTTAATGGCAACATTATACTGAGTGCAGTGCCAGACAACATTGTCCTAACTCCAGGAACCGGAAAGGGCCTTGTCACAGGCGCATTTATTGGTGCCACTGCTTCCAACACCAAAAGTCTGCATGTCTTTCCCATCGGTGTCTTAGAGTAAGTCCCTTTAAACTTTGCTTCCTTTATACAATGAATTAGCATGCTATATCTATCTTCTTTACTAAAGTTTAGCTGGTTTTTGAATAGGGATCTTCGGTTCTTGAGTTGTTTCCGGTTCAAGTTATGGTGGATGACTCACAGAGTGGGAACCTGTGGGAGGGACGTCCCATTGGAGACTCAGTTCATGCTTATAGAGAGCAAGGAGAGTAAAGATTATTATAATCAAGACAATTCTCCAACAGTTTACACTGTTCTGCTTCCTCTCCTCGAAGGCCAGTTCCGTGCTGTTCTACAAGGCAATGACAAAAACCAGATAGAGATTTGCCTTGAGAGTGGTGAGTTGCTTCTTGGCCATGAAAATTGATTTGGTGTTACCTATCACAAACTCTGCAACTGGCTTCAAATTAAGCTCCCCCAAGTTTGTAGAGAACCTGAGGTGGAGCTACCATATGTGAATATACTAATGGGATGAAGAAACCTCTCAATGGCTTCCTACCAATCAATTAAATCAATCAAAAATGTATATGTAAGGAGGAGTCCCAAAGAACAGAAACAATATGTTTCCTTTTGGTGTATGGTTTGGTTTTGCAGGAGATCCTGCTGTTCAGACCAATCACGGCCTTCACTTGGTCTACATGCATGCCGGTACCAACCCCTTTGAAGTCATCAACCAAGCTGTCAAGTAAGGCAACTTTCCCTTTTTCTCTCTGTAATATGTTATCTGTCTCTCGAGGACCTTACACAAAAATTGCATTGACTTGAATTTGTCATTTTTTTGGTGAACAATGGAATTTGTTTGTTGTCTACTGAGATGTTACTGATTCCTTTTCTAATGTCACTCAAGGGCTGTAGAAAAACATATGCAAACTTTCCGTCACCGTGAGAAGAAAAAAGTAAGAATCTCCTCTTGGCTGTATACAAAAGGATTCAATGCTTAATATGTGATGCATTTTGTTTCTTACTTTTAGTTCCACTTTTGCAGTTGCCATCTTTTCTTGACTGGTTTGGGTGGTGCACATGGGATGCTTTCTATACTGATGTCACAGCTGAGGGTGTTGAGGAAGGCCTCAAAAGGTAATAATCTAAGGGAAATAGTAGTGTGCTAGTTTGTTTTATGTCCGTGAAGAAGAGTCAAGTTACCGGATACTGAAACACTGAAACTTTGGTTAATATTACTTCAGCTTATCAGAGGGAGGTACAAGTCCAAGGTTCCTAATCATTGATGATGGCTGGCAACAGATTGAAAGTAAACCAAAAAACGATGATGATTGTCTTGTACAAGAAGGAGCACAGTAAGATTGACTAATAAGTTTTGATAGCTACCAACAGTTTTCCATTATCATTTTAAAGCATTTGTAATTTATATTTTGGAGAATTTTGGTGATGGCAGGTTTGCTACCAGGTTGACTGGTATCAAAGAAAATACTAAATTTCAGAAGAATGGACAGAGCAATGACACAGTTTCTGGTCTGAAGCATGTTGTAGATGAAGCAAAGCGATGTCACAATGTGAAGTATGGTCTTAGACCTTGAAACTTGAGTTGAGTGTTTTCGGATATTTTAATGTTAGAGGAGAATTATGAGATGTTGATGAGTTTGTGAATTGTGGACAGATATGTTTATGTTTGGCATGCTCTGGCTGGTTATTGGGGAGGAGTGAAGCCTGCAGCAAGTGGCATGGAACATTACGACACTTCCTTGGCATATCCAGTACAGTCTCCGGGTGTGCTAGGAAACCAACCGGACATTGTCATGGACAGCTTGTCTGTCCATGGCCTGGGACTGGTGCACCCGAAGAAGGTTTTTGATTTCTACAATGAGCTTCATGCTTACCTAGCTTCATGTGGAGTAGATGGAGTGAAGGTTGATGTGCAAAACATTATTGAGACACTAGGTAGTGGACACGGTGGTAGAGTCACACTCACGCGCAGCTATATTCAGGCACTTGAGGCTTCTGTTGCTCAGAATTTTGCTGACAATGGATGCATTGCCTGCATGTGCCATAACACTGATGGCCTTTACAGTTCTAAGCAGACCGCTGTTGTGAGAGCTTCTGATGACTTTTATCCCAGTGATCCTGCTTCCCACACAATTCACATTTCATCTGTTGCATATAACACACTTTTTCTGGGAGAGTTTATGCAACCTGACTGGGATATGTTTCATGTAAGTGGAAGTTATAGTAGTTTAGTTCATGAATATGTTACATTTCCTGGATCTTGACAAAACAATTTTTGTGTCAGAGTTTACATCCGGCAGCAGAGTACCATGCTGCAGCTCGTGCAGTCAGTGGAGGTCCAATTTATGTTAGGTACGTTACAAATATTAATTGTCCTGCATTAGGCCATACATGAACCGAGTTAGCACATGTGACGTGTAGATTTGTTGATTTTGCAGTGATAAGCCAGGAAGGCACAATTTTAATCTTCTCAAGAGACTGGTTCTGTATGATGGTTCAGTTCTCCGTGCTCAGTTACCTGGCAGGCCTACTCTTGACACTCTCTTTGTCGATCCAGCAAGAGATGGAACCAGGTTGGTTTAGTTTTCTTACCAATGTTGCAATGTTTTTGGGACATTGTGATGGTTCTCATGTGCCTAAGTTGTCTTGTCCAGTTTGCTGAAGATATGGAACTTGAACAAATGCTCTGGCGTGGTTGGTGTGTTTAACTGCCAAGGTGCTGGGTGGTGCAAGATACAAAAGAAAACCCGAATTCATTGTCCATCACCCGGGACTCTCACTGGCTCTGTTCGTGCCTCTGATGTTGACCTCATTGCTCAAGTAGCCGGTGCTGATTGGCATGGTGACACTGTTGTTTATGCCTATAGATCAGGTAACTTAAACTTAGTTTATTTATTATGCTTAGATCTGTCAAAATAGATCTATAGATCCGATTCATCACGAATTGATTAATTAGTAGATCAATTCAATCTGATTTACTTGTTAGCAAATTGAAAAACTTGGAATCTGGTCTTGAAATTTGTAAGAGAAATTCAACTCAATCGACCTGGTGGATCGGATTGATTCAGATATTTTGATCCATTTTGACAATTCTAATTATGCGAACGACTCCAATTCAACCTCATTGAAACTAACCTGTTTCCATGTTTTAGGTGAGGTGATTCGGCTGCCAAAAGGTGCTTCGGTTCCTGTGACACTGAAAGTTCTGGAGTACGAAGTTTTCCATTTTTGTCCAATCAAGGTGAAGAAGCTTCATTAGTTTTTGGTTTTGTACCATTGTGGTGTTATTAAAACTGGAGCATGATATACTAATTGGTCCAGTGTTGTTGAACAGGAAATTGAGCCAAGTATTTCATTTGCACCGATAGGGTTACTGGAGATGTTGAACGTTGGAGGTGCAGTGGAAGATTTTGATGTCCATGAAGAATCAGGAAAAACAAGTTTTATTGTGAGAGCGAGAGGAAATGGCAGATTCGGGGTTTATTGTTCTGAGTGTCCTGTGAAGTGTTTGGTGGGTGGCAATGAAACAGATTTCAACTATGACTCAGAGAACGGGTTGACAACCTTTTACATCCCTGTGCCTGAAAGGGACATGTACGTTTGGCAGATAGAGATCCATTTTTGAGTCTTAATAGCTTCAGATGCAGTGGTACCATATATAGAACGGAGAAGAGTGTATTTGTGTTAGGAAGAAAAGTTTTTCTTCAGTAATAAAAACTCAACGTCTTTTTCCAATATTTACTTCCGTCTTTGTAATTGGGTTTAAGAAATTAATTCATAAATATTAATATTATTATCAACTAAACCATAACCAGAATTATTATAAAATAAATAGAATTGTACCATAAAATCTATATAGTTTAATTAACAAGAAAATATGATTTTAGTTTATTTTCTAGTGACAAATTTAATATCGTTTAATTTTGAATTAAATGTTTTTGTTCTTTCATTTTCATAGAATTTTGAAATTAGTTTACTTTAAAATTTTGAATTAATTTTTAAAATTTTGAATTAATTTAATTATATAAAATATTATAAACAATTTAAATATAATTTTTAAATGTGTATAAAATATTAAATAAATTAATTAAAAGTATTTTTTATTTTATAAATTAAAAATTAAATTAATTCAAATTTTAAAATAAATAAATTTTAAAATTCATAAAAGTTAAGAGAGAAAAATATATTTAATCCTTTAATTTTTTCGATAAAAGATAAGCAACGCTGAACCAATAAGTATATGCAAAATTCCCATTCCAGTAATTAGAACCAGCTCCTGTTTATCATGAAATTCTTTATCATTGGTAGAATAATTGATGCAACTCCTATTTATATTTTACCTAAATAAATTACAGGTGGTACTTCTTGAAGAAGTACAAGTTCAATATCTATATTGGAAGTATTATTCTTAATTTCACATGATTTAGTGAAATTGTGAAGTCGTAAGATTGGGGCATTAAGAGTTTATTAATTCTTAAAATGAATTTTCTTAAACCTTGTCTCTAATAATTTTTTTTAACTATTTTAGTTAAAGATGACAATTGTGTTAACATCTTTCAAAACGATTATAGAAATTTTAAATAAGCTTATGTATCATTATAGGAATTAACATACTTGTGAAATCTTTTTACCTTACTGATTTTTGTAGAGTTAGATTTTCTTATTGTCTTACCCTTTTTCTCATCAACTTTAATACCCATGGAGCTCACAAAAACTTTAGATAGACAACACAATCATTCCTAAGACACAATTTTTTCTTATTTACACATAATGTTTCTTTTTCAATAATTTTAAGCAAATTCTTAATATGTTATACAAGTTCATCCATAATCAAACTCTATATTAAAATATAATCAAAATAATCCGCAACAAATCATTTAAAATTATAATAAATTTTAATAATAAAAAAATTGTAGGTACTATATTAATTTATTTAGATATTAATTTACAAAATAAAAAGTTATTAGTTATTAAAATAGTTACTATTATAAATAAAAAATTATAATTGATCACTAAATTGATTATTAATTAAGTAGACTAAGTTAGAAACTAATTCTTTTGATAACTAAAACTTCGATAGTTAATATTTAGTAATTAATTTATAAACTAATTACTTTAGTAGTCAAACTCTTAATAATTAAATTTTAAAGACTAATTTAGAGACTAATTATTCTTACACTATTAAAAAAAATTATATTTTCTGTTAATTTTGTTTTGAATTTTTTTGTAAAAAATACTTGCAAATTTTGTTATGAAAGTTTTTTTTAAGAAATTGCTACCAATTTTTTTATAAAATATTTTATATAAAACATTTTTCGCAACAAATTTTATAAAAAATACTTATAAAATTTATAATTTTGTAGGAAATAATTACGCACAAATGAAATACCTTCCAATTAAAATTCTTAAAAAAATGGTAGAAAAAAAAATTTCTTACAAATTTTTTTAACAAATTTGCAAGAAAAATCTCAATAATGTAAATTTTTGTAATAGTGATAATAAAAACTATTTTAGTTACTAATTTTTTTACTTTATAAATTGATATATAAATTGGTCATAATTTTATATCTCAAACAAATTTACATCATTTCCTTATTATTAATTCCATCCAAACTTAAATATAAACAATCAAAATGCTACGTATGGTGAACTTAAACACCATTTAATGGTATCAAATTCTAATAAGAAGCATCTAGAAAAAAATTAAAATTGAGAGTGGTAAAATTAAATAGTATTCATTGTTTTTCTTAATTGGTGTAAATGAATTCTATTCAGAAATCTTTCCATCGCATTTTGTTGTCTTCCTGTGTAAAATAACGTGTATGAATACCTTTAATAAGTGCTTTCCATCAATTTTTACCGTTTTTTTTTTTTAACTCTTAATTATGTATTTAAAAAGTTTAACTTAGTTGAGTTTATTTTGTCTCATTTGATATAAGTGGAGATGATCTTTTAGGTTAAGAGAAATTGTTATTCTCGTAGCCTTGAAAAGAGAAAAAAGCATGAGAAAATTTGTTGGCTATTTACTGAATTGTCTGAAGTAAAATTATAATTCTTACTTTTGATACAATTAGATCGAACTTAAATTTTGATAGCAAGTTCATGACATATTAGTTTTTATTTTGGTTGTTGGGATTGTTAATTGAATATTTATGGTTAGAGAAATTAGTCTTGCATTGATACTCTATTTTAGATTTTTTTTTTCTTTATTCTTCAAATTTGAGAGCATTATTGTTTAGATTTATTGACTTATTTTAGACCCTTATTTGTACTTTTTGATTTGATTCTCTTTTACCCATATCTAAACTTAGTGGAGTTTGATTGACTAGCTTATGTCCGTGGATTTTACTTCTCACATTGAGAGGGTTTTTCCATACTAAAAATATTAGTGTTTTTTTTTTTGTGATTATTATGCTATTTTTTTTATTGTTGCTTCCTCGGAGATTTTTGCAAGTTTTGAGAAATTATTTCAATTGCATACTTTGTTATTTTTTGTCGTGTTGTTATTTCTCCATTAATGCTCTTTGGTTTGGAGCTATATTTATTTGCTTGACCATTGGTTTTTTTGTTCAAAGCAAAGAAGGTTATGCATAAGTTGAGAAAGAGTTTATACGATGTGAAGCAGGTTCCAAGATAATAGTATAAGAAATTTAAGTATTTTATGTGTGATCAACATTACAAAATGACTACTTCTCATCATTGTGTCTTTATTATTAGAAAGTTCTTTTATGTTGACTTTATTATCTTGTTATTACTACAAGAAAAAATGGAATTACTGATAGATTCCAATTAATTTATAAACATATTTTGTCATATTTAATAGAAACTTTGGCATCCATTTTATGAAAGGGTTTACTAAAGAATTATAGAAAATTATTGATGAATTTTCAAAAATATTAAATTATCACAAAGTTACCGATAAATTAAAAAAAAATCAATTACCAACAAAATTATCGGTGGATAACGACGAAATGGTCAAAATCCAAAGCGGGAATTTGGCACCCTTTTACCGATAGAATTTGCTGATGAAAAAAATTTGTCTACAGTTAAAATTATAATTTATCAATGAATTTTATCAATAAATTTTACTGATGAATCCATTGCTAATAGAAATTTTCCACCGGTAATTAAAATTCTAATTTACAGACAAATTTTATTGATGAAAATTTTTATTTGTAATTAAAGTTGTTATTTACTAACGAATTTCACTGATGGTCCATTATCAATGAAATTAGTAATTTATATTTTTCAGTAAAATCCTTCGATAAATCAAAATTACCAACAAATTTATTTTCATGGTAAAATTTCGTCAACAATTAAGCATATTTGTGTAGTGTATTATATGTTGATGACATATTTATTGTTGGAAAAATATTTCAAAGTTGACAAGTTAAAGAAGACACTTGGCGAGTCATTTGTCATGAAAGACATGAGAGTTGCTAAAAAGTTTCTTGACATAAGTATCTCAAGTGATGGATGAGAAAAGAAATTTTGACTATCATAGGAGCACTACATTAAGATGGTGTAGTATAGATTCCAGATTGAAAATGCTAAAGTTGTGAACATTGGTCATGCTACACATTTTAAAATTGTGCTAAAGTGTTAAAGAGAGTCCTTCAAATGAAGTTGAGAAAACATATATGACTAGAGTTCCTTATGGATCTACGATGGACAATTTGATATATGTAGTGGTATGTATAAGATCTGATATTGCACATGTGAGGTGTCATTGGATACATGATGCTTTGGATGCTACGTTGTTGAAGTTGGATAAATTCCAAACCAATGACAATGGTGTTGGTATGATAATTAAGGTTCTACCAAGACAAAAGTTTAAAGTTTGTTGTGAAATTGTCGGATTGATAGTCACCTTCACATAGTTGTGAGGAGAAAATTATGTTGGGTTAGGCTTCCAACTATGTGTCTAAAAAGTCCAACCTAATGAAGCTTATTTTGTCTCACTTATCCTAATGGAGAGAGGAGCCTCAGGTCAAGAGAGAGTGTTTCACAGCCTTTGAAAAAGAGAAAAATTGTTGACATATTTATCATGTCGTCTCAGTAAATTTGTTATTCCTCTTTCTTTATCGTTGGATTGAGTTAAAAATTTGATAGAAGATTAGTGACACATGCTTCTTCATTTTCATTGTTATTGGGATCTTCAATTGGAAGGATGTGGTTAGAGAAATCAGTCTTGCACTATGACTCTATTTTTGTTTCTTTTTCTTTGTTTTTCAAATTTGAAAGTATTACTATTTTGACATATTGGTTGTAGACACTTGTTTATGTTTTTATTTGACTCTCTTGTATCTTTATTTAATCTTAATAGAACTTGATTGATTGGTTTATGCTGGTATGATTTTAATTTTCACATTGAAAATTTTTTCTCTTGCTAAAAATATTATTCTCTTTTTTGTGATTCTTACCATTTTCTAGTTTTGTATTATTATTGTTTCCCATCACTTTTTATCAACTTTCACAGAATATAAAATTTATCATCTATTTTTAGACTTGCCCGAACTATATGTACGTCACCAAATCACATTTTCAAATTGGTTTACCTGATTTGAACAATGTAAATGATTTCTTGTACAATAATGGAGTATATAATTATGATTATGTTGTGTCCAGAAAAATATCCAAAGTAAAATACAAAAAGAATACGTTACGATAGTAAGATGAAGTGCACAAGTTCACAATAACTTAGTCAAACTTATTCGACATAAACTATACAACCTTTTATGTTTCTAAGACTCACCTTCTCCTCCATACCTTCATCTTCTTACAAGTCAAATTTGGAGTATATCTTCTCATTGCATATCTCTCACCAAAACTTCCCTTTTTTTCCCTTTATCATCCTCTAGAATAATTTGGTAGCATCACCAAAATATGTTTGTGGAGGAAAATTTTTTAGAGAATAGTTCATTTTTGTATAGAGAATTTGAAATTTTATATGGAAAAAAATAGTTTGTTTATTTTTTTTTTCTAAAGAAAAAAATTGAAATTTAAAAATCTACGAAAATAATTTTAGTTTAAATTTATAAAATTTAAATTTTACGTAAAAAGTAAGAATTTAAATTGTTTTATATTTCTCTTCTCTTTTATTCGTTTATTTTCTTCATATTCTCTCCTTGGTTTGTCATTAAAGTGTGACCTAATTAGTTTGAGATTAACAAGGCTTATCTCTTTGTTCTTGCAAATCAGTGTTATTTTTCAATTAGCATTATTTAATATTTTATTGATCAACGTTGAAGGAAAACATTACCAACTAATATTTTTGAGTTAACAAATATTACTTAATTGGTAGTTAAAATATTATATCTAAATAAATAAAAAAATAATAAATTTAATTTATAGTAAAAATAAATTAATGTATACATTTAATATATTTTCTGTTCTGACATGATCCAAGTCCATTCGGTAATAGTTTTTTTTAAACAATGGTTCTAAGACCATGTTAGAAGTGAGTTTTTAAATCTAACTCAATCATACAAATAAATTAATTAATGTATACATTTAATATATTTTCTGTTCCAACCTGATCCAAGTCCATCCGGTAATAGTTTTTTTTTTTTAAACAATGGCTCATACTACGTTAGAAGTGAATTTTTAAGTCTAACTCAGTCCCACAAAATCGACTTGTAAGATAAAATTTGCACCTCACTTATATCACGAAATTATCTTATTTCTGGTTGACACGAAACTTCCAACCTAATATAAAATCATATAGTTAAGAATATTAACATTTGAACAAGAGAAAAATGTTTAGTCAGCAATGTTGTTCCTAACCATCCTAATTATAATATTGGACACGCATAATAAGATGAACCAAACTTTCACTCTGATGTCATTAGTGATTATTGCATGCAAAGGTATGGGAATGTCTGTACCCTCCTTCAAAGTATAAACAATGCACGAAACAACTAATCTCACGAAACCCTGTTACTTAAACACTTTAATATTCAAACTATAATTAGTATAATCTTTTAGATAATTATCATAAAAATAAATAATAATTTATCTTTCATGTTGGTTTATTTTTAGATGATAGTTTAAAATTAATATACAACATGGACTTGTATTTCTCTAGTAATTCATCGAAAAAAGAACAACTACAATATTTTACTGTTCATCAACATGATAAAGTCAAAGATTTTTTTTCTTTTACAACTAGGAATATATAATTCCCATATATTTTTTTGAAGCAAAAATGACATGATTCCATGAGTTTTTTTTTCTTAATTAACGACTTAAATTATCCATAAGACAACATCATTAGCTAGCTTGTATGGAGTATACGGTTAATCAACCCACTAATTATGATTAAAATCTGATAAAAATAAAGAGTGTCATGGGAATTAATGACTTGTACATGTTCTCTAAAATAAAATGTTAAGGATATCTATTTAGAATTATGTCTACATAAAGTTCATGATTTCTTCTACGCAAAGTGATTTTTTTTGCCCTTTCAATGAAAGTTTTAAAGGTTCTCCTATTAACTTCAAGGTCAGGGGATGCAGCAAATTTTGGTAATGATTTGCATTGATCTTTCCGAAAGTATAAACTAATTGACACATTAATTATATTTTAATTTAATCAATATTTTTAAGTTTGTGTCTTAATACGTTTACTTATGTTTAATAGTTATTTTTTATTTAATTATTTTATTTTGTTAGAATATGATATACACCAATAAAAAATTAATACGATCAAATTTATATTTAATTTTAGTTGTTAACATCATAAAATTGCAATATTGTACATTTTAATATCATTTTTAGTGATTAAAAATTATTTTGTTCAGTTCGAAAACCATTAAACCTTACATTAAGCAGTTTTATAACTAATAAGTTTTAAGAACATTAAATATATGACAATTTAAGAACATGTTTTACCTTCTTCTTTCCTTTACATATATTTATATATTTGGTAAATTTAATTATATGTAGCTTTTAAAATGACAATAGCAAAGTAAAACAAATATTAAAAACAATGATACTAAAATATTTTATCCAATAAAAAAACATTCTATCGACGATAAAATAATGAAAATAAAAAGTTTTGTCGAAATTAAAAAACGAAAATAACTTTTAAATATATAAATTCTCAATTATATGTGAGAGTAAATAACTACCATCAATTATGCATTTTAAGATCATCATATACATTTATAACATATTAATACATTAATATGAGGTATCTCTAATAAAAAAAATGTAATTTGTGATTTTTACAGTTATATAGTTATTAATAAATTTATTTTTAATTTTCTTTTAATGAAATAATTAATCATTGAAGTAAATCATAATTTTATGTTTCAGTTTTTTATTTAATTATTATATATAATTGGTTTAATATCTCTTTTTATCATAGTATTTATAATAATTATTTAATATTTTCACCCAATTTATTTTACTTGATGTGGTATAGCTATTAAAATGAATCATCGTAATTCCTTTAATTGTTAGAGGGTGATGATTTACACATTGATATATTTATATTTGGGTTAAAATGTTTTTGGTTTCTTAAATTTGAAATTTGGAATTAGTCATTATTTGAAATTTTGGTATAATTTAGTCTCTCAACTTTAAAAATGTGTAAATTTAGTTATTTTAGCCAAATTTTGTTAAATTTATTTGATAATTTAGTCCCTTAACTTTAAAAATGTGTGAATTTAGTCATTTTAGTCAAATTTTGTTTTTATTTGATGTTTCAAATGCGTTTTTCCGTTAACATTGAAATAGAAATGTAACAAACGGTATAAACAACTCAAATACAATCATAAAACACTTTAAAAACTTTAAATAAACTTAACCAAATTTTGTTAAAAGGATTAAACCCACGTAGTTCAAGTTGGAGAACTAAATTGGACAAAAACTTTAAAAATAAATTAATTTCAATTTTCACTTAAAATAAAAAAAAATGTATTTAACACTTTATATTTGTACAAGGGAACAAAAAATATTCATGTCATTTTACCAACTAATGTTACTACTAAAGGGACCTTGTTCCTTTCAATAAATTGAACAAAATTTTGTTTAAAAAATTAAATTCACATATTTTTAGAATATAGAGACTAAATCAAATTAAAATTTTGAAAATAAATTAATTTTAATTTTTAATTAAAGTTAAAAACAAAAAATATTTAGCACTTTATATTTCTACAAGGAAAAAAAAATCCGTATCATTTTACCAACTAATGTTATTACGAAAGGGACCATGTTCCTTTTAATAAATATTGAAAAGCTAAAAAAAATATTAAACAATTACTATAAATAGTAAAAAGAAAATGTTGTTATTAAACCTATATAATAATAGTTATCATTTTAATAAATAATTTTTTTTCAAGTCAAGTTAGTTAGAGAAATAAGTAAGACATTTTGTAAATAACTCATACGAAACGTTTTCAATCAAAAAATTGTTTCCAACAATCAAAGCAAGACAAAATATAACTCAAAAGTAACTTGAGATTGTAATAGCTCATTCATGTAATATAGATTAACAAATCCCAGAATGGAACCTAATAAACTATGTCTTTTGTATGTCGTTCCTCCTTGTCGTTTTTTCAACATTACTTTAAGAAAAGGACAACTAAAATAGAAAAATTCTACTTTAAAGGATTTATGTACCTTATAACTTTAAAGTAGAAATTTATCTCTTTTATATTTTTGTGATAAAATCATATTCATATTTTCTAATACACTTATTTACCTTTTTATTTTATTTGTAACTTTTTTAACTTTTTGCTTACAAAAGTACTTAATTTTTATTTTAAACTTTTAAATTTTAATTTAAGTTCTGGTCCAAATTTTTTAAATAAATTATTACAAAAACAAAATAGACATTTAGCATCGACCTAAAATTTATACTAATTATCTAATAGGGTTGGATTTGTATTCTATGGAGAACAAACACTACAATCATGAGTCCAGAATCTCTACTGATTTTTTTGGTGATGTTCTTTGCTGAACGATAAAAGTAAAATGTATTGGTATTTTAAATATCTTTTTAATATATTTTAAAACGTAAAATTAGTGATAATCAGTGTATTATAATAACACAGTAGAGAAACAGTACAACAAAATCAATAGAGAATTCAAACTCCTACAATCATATGTGTTAATTTATTACTGTGGACCTTTCAATAATTAATTTTTTATTAAAGTAGATTAGCATAGTCGACAGTAATGATTTTTTTTATTTTAAAAGTTATTTAATTTAGTGTCGCTAAACCATTTCTAGATGATATTTGTTTTCAATATTAATTTAGTTTACACTTTTTAGGTGATACTAATGAAAATAATTTTAAAATTGTCGACAGTCTATATATATTTTCAATAAAATAAAATACAAATGAAAAACAAATTATAATGAACAAAGGAAATTAATGTGGATAAAATAAGTGATATATGGATGGAAAAAAATAAATGTGGATGAAAAAAATAATTATAAGAAAATTTATATAAAAAGTGAGAAAGAAAGACCATAGAGAGGAAAAGAGAAAAATTATAAATGAAAAAATTTGTCATAAAAGCCTTTGAATTAAAAATAATTTAGTGTTCATATTTATTGTCACGAACACATAATATATATATATATATATATATATATATATATATATATATATATATATATATATATATTATCAATTTAATCGGCACTGACATAAATAAATATTAAAAATTTAATTTAGTTCATATTAACTTAAATAAATAATAAAATAATTAAAATTAGTGTCAACTTAGTTGATATTAATTTAAGGAAATATAAATACTAAAAATAGGATTAATAACAAGCATTTTCAATTCTTATTTTTTTTAATATATATTTCAAATAGACCTTATTTTCATAAAGTTTGTATCATATTTATAACATATTAACTCATTGTTATTTTATATTGATTTTGTAATTAACCAAACCAGTTATTTAAAATACTTAATTTTTGTAAATTACATTTATCAAGAATTAAAATATAACTAATAAATTAATATATAAATTGTTTAAAATACGTGTATAAATTGAAATTGTAAACAATAAAATAAGATAAGTAGGGTAGTTAGCAATAAGTTTATCAAAACTTTCACATAAACGAGAATGAGTATTAAAATTAAACACACCTCTTATAAACCTTTTCCCCTCCCAACTTCTATGAAAACACACCCGTTATCATACCTATTTGCATTGATTGCACCTAAAACATATATATAAATGGAAGGTGACTTAGTTCAAATAATATTGTTCAATTTAATTAGGAAAGATTACTTAAGCTCAACCCTAACATAAGTGGTAAATGTATCTTTAAAGAAGTCTGTCAATAAATAATTTTTTTTTCATAAGTTAACATTAATTTATTAGTAAATTAAAAATAATAATTTAAAAAAATTATGACTTGTTATTACGATTATCATCATATACATAAATTATTTTGTATTCATAAAAAAAAAAATCATCTCTTCCTTTTTATTTTCTAGATAAAGAAGATATCATGCAGTTGATGAAATTCATAGAAAGCCTATGGAAAACTAGGTCTTACAAGTGAAGTATTCCAATCCTTAATTTGAAGTTAATTAAGCCAACTTAAAATTGTGTCTAGGGCTAATTGATACATATATACGTAGTTACGTAGTAATCATATTTACTTATCATTAATATTTAGGTCATATTTTGACATACATATCACATAAATGAACTGACACATTGGTAAACTTTGTGTATACAAGCATGTATGGAGCAAATTAAAGTCATTGAACCCTAGAGATTCTTTCGTCTCAATCACTCATACCCTAGCTTCCCATACCGTAACATAAGAAGAAAAAAAAATACTTAATCAACTCCATTATTTCTTTCTCTATAAATACACAATCTTCTCATCAATTCCTCACCAACTTGGATATATCGGCCATAGCCATTTTCATGAAACATCTTTCGTTATTCAAGATAGCATCAATTCTCACTTTCACACAAAGGGAAATCCAACAAACAATGGCCCTCCCAAGACACCAACTCTTTTTGTTCCTCGTTGCCATGTTTGTTTCTTTTGCTGATAGCACAGTGCCAGAGGACCCACTTAGGTTATTTCATCAGGCTTCTCCTAAAGACAAGAACTTCATCATGCAGAGTACACAACATGTTTTTAAGTTGAAGAGTTTTGGCAAATTGGGTCTCGTTTCTTCTTCGCTTAAAATGGTTAACGTCAATGATTATGGAGCTCATGGAGATGGTAAAACTGATGACACTCTGGTAAATATTCTCACCTCATAAATTCATGTCACATGCATCTTCTCACTCACACTTCCTAGTATATATAGTAACCAAAAAAAAATATTAGATATATTACAAATTAACTTTTTTTCAATATACGTAAATTTACTTATTTATCACTAACTTATGAGGATTAGACGTAAATATTTACTTCTTTTATATTTATTAAATATTGATCATTTGTATAAAAATGTCATCACGTACTTTTTTATATTAAATTTAGTGATGTGTTGTGTTAGTAAATATTTGAAGTATTCGTTTTTGCTTAAATGGGTTGGTTACTTCAGGCATTCAAGAAGGCTTGGAAAGTAGCATGTTCATCTGCAGGAGCAGTTTTTGTGGTGCCGCAGAAAAGTTATGTACTCAAGCCAATCACATTTTCTGGACCTTGCAAATCCAACATCGCAGTACAGGTTAGTATGGCACATATTCAAATTTGCAGTTCCAAAGATTCTTAAAAGCATTAAAATTATATGTAAATAATATCCGCATCATAGTAACAGTTAGATCGAACGTTTACCATTAGGTTAAATACTATAATTTTTAGTCTGAATGCAACTCTTTTTACTTAAGAATATAACAATCCAAACATCATGATTCAATTATGACTCAATTTCTTAATTTTCACCGGAGGACAATTGATGTCATGTAGAACGGTAACATAGATTAATTATAAGGGATGAACTCTTGATTTCTTTTGTTTTTATCAGATATCTGGGACCCTTGAAGCATCAGATAATCCATCAGATTACAGTGGAGACCGCACACACTGGATTATGTTCCACAGTGTTCAGAAACTATCAGTTAATGGTGGTGGAACCATCGATGGAAATGGAAACATATGGTGGCAAAACTCATGCAAAAGGAACCACAAGCTTGTAAGATATATATTATACTGCAATATTGTTATCTTTGATTAATAATATATCATATTCAAAACCTAACCATTCTTCTGTGTTTTTCCATTTGCAGCCTTGCAAGAAGGCCCCTACGGTATGTATTGCTCTCTCAATTTGGATTAAAATCTATGGATTAATAGAAAAAAATATATTTAAATTCGTTATAAGATTATAAGATTAATTATGTCTATATATAAAGTTGGTTTGGTTAATCCTTTTTGAAACAATTATTTATTACAATCAATTACTTTTACACAAAAAGCTCTCTAATTACTCCATTGACATTTTTTTTTTCTAGTCAAAAATATAATTATGATAAGTGAATTTCTTTGATGAGTCTCTCTCTTTAATGAGTATAGGAAAACGCATTAGGATTACTCCTCTCATTTATTCCACCTTTTTTATGGAAACAAAATGACACTACTGAAGCTGGGTTGTTAATTAATTAATTAATTAAGTTTGTTTTTCTGGTTAGAATTATACAGAAATATATTTAAAAAAATAAAGGATAATTGTAAGAAAAATAATAAAACTTTTAATACATTAATGTAGCCAACTAAAAGAATTTTATATATAAATTAGACTTGGTATTATATATGCATTTTGTGGAAAGTATTAGTTATTATTTCCAACGATAAATTATTTGTATGATTAAAGAAGACTTAATATTATTGCATTGTCTTCTGTAAAACATACATGATATTTAGAAGAAATAATAATAATTTAGCCAAAGTGGAATATGACAGAAGAAGATCCATTAATTCACTGGTACAACCTTCAAATGCTAACAACTGTTTTGTATCTTTGCAGGCGTTGACTTTCTACCGGTGCAACTACTTAACAGTTGAAGATTTGACGATAAAGAATGGCCAACAGATGCATGTGTCGTTCGAAGAATCTAAGAATGTTATAGCTTCTGGTCTCACTGTGACAGCACCTGAGGATAGCCCCAACACTGATGGAATTCACATCACAAACACTCAAAACATCCAAATCTTAAACACAGTTATAGGAACAGGTATTCTTAATCTACATGTTCCGCGTTTCAAAACAATAAAAGTGAATTTCTTAAAGTTTCTAAATCACTTTCGGTTTCAACTCTTGCAGGTGATGATTGTATATCAATAGAAAGTGGATCCACGAATGTGCAAGCCACAAAAATAACCTGCGGACCAGGCCATGGTATCAGGTACCTTCAACAACATAATCATCACAATCTTCTGTATACCTTAACTGAGATGAAATAAAAAGAACTTTTAATATTGTTGAGACTTGTTCGCACATTGCTATGATTATTTTTAAATGTGACTGTGTTTGCAATAATAATGATATCAGCATCGGAAGCTTAGGGTCTGGGAAATCCAAGGATTTTGTTTCAGGAGTAACGATAAACGGTGCTAAATTTTCTGGAACTACAAATGGAGTAAGAATTAAAACATGGCAGGTAATTTGAAATTTGAAGAACCATTTTACCATAGTGAGTATATATATATAATCGGTTTTGGTTAAATTTATTGTGTACGTGCGTGCATGCATGCAGGGAGGTTCAGGAAGTGCAAGCAACATCAAGTTTCAGAACATTGAAATGGACAAAGTAATGAACCCCATAATAATAGATCAGAATTACTGTGATCAAGCGACACCATGCAAAAAACAAGTAAAAACAAATTAAATTTAAGTTTTTTATTTATTTATTTATTTAATTAGTGATGATTAATTAGGTTATGTTGTTGCAGAAATCTGCAGTTGAGATCAGGAATGTGTTGTACGAAAACATAAAGGGCACAAGTGCTTCTGATGTGGGTGTGCAATTTGAGTGCAGCGAGAAGTTCCCATGCAAAGGGATAGTGTTGCAGAACGTAGAGCTTGAACGTGAAGATGGAGAAGGGGCCAAAGCTTCATGCAACAGTGTTCAATTGTCCTACAGAGGAGATGTTAACCCTCAATGCCCATAGCAATACAAAACACACACTTCCAAATAATGCAACATTAATTGTTTTGCACATAATAAGGCTAATTCATTTGTATAGCAGCCAACAATCATATTTGTATCATATCTCATCATTTGTTCCATGTTCCATAAATAAAATTTACTTATCATACTTTACTTTATGATTAACTTTCAACATTATACACACACATTAGGATTAATTTAAATAGATGATGTATGCACTTTAATTTAGCTATTTGTTATCACTAGTGCAGTAAGGGCTTTTTGCCCCGGTTGTTTTTCTCATTTTGCCTCGGGTCTGGAACCGAGGCATATTGGGACGAGGCCTAAAGACACCCCTTTTGGCCTCGGTCGTTACCCGAAGCCATAA
>Ga0214542_1006133_pt1 | contig 22219 bp, 17 predicted proteins | sample CNSS1metaG_FD_160096 | JGI IMG/M metagenome (GOLD analysis project Ga0214542, IMG submission 160096) | Root nodule microbial communities from cowpea collected in UCLA plant growth center, Los Angeles, California, USA - CNSS1 | ecosystem: Host-associated > Plants > Roots > Nodule | place: USA...
AATATATTTATATTTTTCAAAATCTACTTTTCATCTTCCAAAAATATAAAGATGTTAAGAATTAAAACAATTTTCCAGTTTTTTCCAACACTACTTCCAAGCTATATTTTTTCAACCTCTTAAAGAATTTTTCAGTTTCTTCCAACCTACTTTCAAGATATATTTTTACGGCTTCTCAAAGATGAATGTCTTTGTTATTAAATAACATTAAATATTAGAAACCAAGAACTTTTTGTGTTTCTCATTGCAATGTTATATATGAATTTATTGTATTAAAATTTTAAATGGAAAATATTTTAAAAATCTACCTATCTTCATTATTAATATTAGATACTTTTAGATCAATTTCCTAGTTCCTGGTATAAGCATAATCTTTGAATGACTTTTGTCCACTGTGGTGAAAATAGCTAAGAAAAAAATAATATATTGCACGAGAGAAAGCAAAGTACACTTCCAAAAGAAGTTTCAAAACCATAGAATAAGAATGTTCTTACAGTATTCCGTGAAAATGCATGTTTCGTATCCTCATCACGCCACAGCCCACTGATCTTCCTAGGTTCCTTTCTTAAAATTTCGTGACTAATTTCTCTTTCCATTTGTCGTAGCAAAGGATGCATTCCAAATTTGTTGTTCTTTCTAACTTTTATGAGGTTACGCTTTATGAGAACTCTTATTCCTCTATCAGGGTCTACTCCACAGTCATTTAGGATCTTGCTAACATAAAATCTGCATTTACCTACAAAGAAACAACATACATCAAGGAATAAATCTTTTTCCATTTGATTAAGTAAACCTTCGTAGCTTATTTTCAATAGGTTAAAATACCTTTTTGGTCCCAATTTTCGTCAACTTTTTTCAAATAGGTCCCAATTTTCGCGGGGTGTTCAAATAGGTCCTAATTTTGGTCAATTTGATTCAATTAGGTCCTAATTGGGTAACGCCGTTTAAATTGATAGCGTTTCACTGTACAGTTGGCTTTTCCTTGCTACCTGTCGAAATACTAATCCTATGTGTCCGTGTTTCTTTACAATGAGGGGGTTAATTAGTGGGTTAAACACATTAAGTTTTTAATTAAATGCAAAAAATTAAAATTAAAAAATAAAGTGTTAGGGTTTATAAAAAGTTGGGACCTTCACGCCCGTTTCTTTTCTTTTGCGACGCTCTTTAACTTCGTTTCCTCAGCACTTCACTTCCAATTTTTCTCGTCACATTAAACTCTCTCTTCTTCACCATGCATCACCTCACCATCCTCCTCCTCGCGCTCTCACCTTCGATTTCAACTGTTCTCCGGGGATTTCCTGGAAAAGCTTATGCTCTAAATCTACCGTGGAAATCCAAACTGGGTGCTGGAATTGCCATGCTCCACCTCACTCCGCACCTTTCCTCGTATGCGACTCGTGTCGGTGCATTCAACCCGTCGATGGTTCCATAGACTATTTTGAGATATTTGGGGTGTAAGTTTCTGGGGTTTTGTTTTTCTCTTTAGGGTGTTGAAATTTCTTCCAAAGAGATGGCTTCTTCGACTTTTTATAAACCCTAACACTTTATTTTTTAATTTTAATTTTTTGCATTTAATTAAACACTTAATGTGATTAACCCCCTAATTAACCATCTCATTATAAAGAAAAACTGACACGTAGGATTAGTATTTCAACACGTAGTAAGGAAAAGTCAACTGTACAGTGAAACGTTATCAATTTAAACGGCGTTACCCAATTAGGACCTAATTGAATCAAATTGACCAAAATTAGGACCTATTTGAGCACCCCGCGAAAATTGGGACCTAATTAAAAAAAGTTGACGAAAATTGGGACCAAAAAGGTATTTTAACCTTTTCAATATCTGTGAAACTTCGTGCTAGGGACTGTTGTCTAATTGTAACAATAATCTATTCCATTCTTCTTTCGTCCTTTCATACAAACAACTTCCAATGACTTCAAGGACTAGAGGTAGTCCTCCACAATAAGCAACTACTCTTTTTGCAAGGAAATGGTATTCCTCTTTTGGTTTTGCTTCTCTAAATGCGTGCCAACTAAGAAGCTCAAGGGACTCGTTTGGGTTCATTAGATTCATTCGGAAAATAGAATCAACATGATGTATCCTCAGTAGACTTTCATCTCTTGTTGTAATGATTATTACAGTTCCTTCACCGAACCATGAACTACTTTCCCATAGGTCCAATGGCCCATACTCATTCACATCATCAAGTACAATGAGCACCTTTTTCCCATAAAGCCTTTCCCCAATCATACTTCTCCCCATCTCAACTCTATGTATCTCCACCTTTGTTTTTAGGAGATCCGAAAGAAGTCGTTCTTGTAAATTAGCCTGCTTTCGTGTTCGACTAACTTCTGAAATATCTTCAATAAAACCTTTCTTCAAGAATGTACCATGAATTTGATTATAGATAGCTTTGGCAATTGTGGTTTTACCAGATCCTCCAATTCCACATATCCTACAGTACAAACCCCGGTGGATTTATTTTTTATAATTTGAATCACATCTTCCACGTGGGGTTGTAATCCAATTGGAAATTTAGTAGCAGACAAGACGGGTAAATTAAGAATGCTTTTAACAATTGTGTCCACTAGTTCAGCATCAAACCTTCAAGTTCAATAGCAATTATAGAAGAAGTCATGCATTACGAAAATTAAATCACAAGCTTAAAATGTGGTTCAATGAGAGAGTAATAATTTACCGGTAATTGCTCTCATCCCATCCAAAAAAATCTGCAGTTTTGCTTATTGCGTGGCTCCACCTGGACATGCCATGCTCCAGTTGTTGTGCTGAAAATGATTGTTGTGCAGTTGCTTTGAGGGTTTTTCCAATCACCCTTTTGAAGATGAACATCAGATGGCTGAATTTCGTAATATACGGGCAAAACATGTCGGGAATAAGTTTAGTGCCACTGAATGATTTGATGAAGCTGATGAAGACACCAAGCAGATTGAGAATAGGTTTTCGTGAAAACAACAATTGCTACCCGACAAAGATTGAGAATAGGCTTATGGGTGAAGGTCAGCCCATGTACTTTCTTCTTAAATATAAAAAATATAATATTAAACTTTCCACCATCAACTCAAGGTCAACACTCTTAAGACGCATCCAGGTTGTTAGAATAGGCCAAGTCGACTCGTCTACGTTGTTGGGTGGACCCTGTCTATCTGCCTCATCGTGCCAACCCGAAATGGTTAGATCGTCGTGTCGGCTCGGCCTAACACAATAGGGTCGTCAGGCCTGCCTGGCTTGTCAAGATCGTTGGGTCTGCCTAGTCCATACGGGTCGTCGGCTAAAGCCCATCCGAGTTGTTGGGTTGACTCAGTCTGTCTGGGTCGTCGGGCCCACTAGTACCATCTAGATCGACGGGCCTTCCCAATCTGTACAGGTCGTCGGGGACAACTCGTCCAAGTCGTCGGGCCAACCTAGCCTGTCTGGGTCTTCGAGCCCACCTGACCCGTTCGGGTTGTCAAGCTCACCGACTTGTTCGGGTCGTTGGGCGTATCAAGGTCGTCGAGCCCACCCGTCCCATTAGGGTCGTTGAGCCATTCTAGTTCGTACAGGTCGTCGAGCATGATCGGTCTGAGTCATCGAGCTAACCTAGTCTATTCGGGTCTTCTGGTCTGCCCAGCCCATTCGGGTTGTCGAACCCGTCTTGCATGTTCGGGTTGTAGAGAACGTCCAGTTCCTCGGGCCCACCCGTACCATCAAGGTCGTTGGGTCTTCCCAATTCGTGCAAGTCGTCGGGCATGACTTGTCCGGGTCGTTGGCTTAACCCAGCACGTTTGGGTCTTCGAGCACACCCAAGCCATTTGGTTCATCAGGCTCGCCCGACATGTTTGGGTTGTCGGGTCAGACCGTCTTGACCGAGTCATTGGGTGCACCAAGCCCGTTCTGATCATCGGGCCCGTCCAGTCCTTCAAGATTGTTGGGCCTACCCAGTCCATATAGGTTGTCGGCCACAACCTGTCTGAGTCTTGATTTAGCCTAGTTCATCTCAACCTTTAGCCTAAGGCAACTAAAAATTTAAATTGAAATTTTGGATTGGATTTTTTGGATTATCCATATTTGAAAATCTAGATTTAGCGAATGAAAATCCAATCCATAAAATATATATAGTGTAGATTAGATTGAAATCTAAGTCCAATAAAATGGATTTTAATTGGATTGAATTTTTAATAAAATTAATTTTAAACGATTTGGATCGGAGAAAAAGGGGTTTGGACAAAGAAAATTGGATTTTTTTTCCCCACACAATAAAGACACCTCTAAAACATTCAGCTGTCAGAATTTCAGGAGTTGATAAATAAACGACACATGAAGCCATTCCCTTCGCCTCTATGCGCCAACTAATAAGTATCATTGTCACTTGGGAGAGAAATATGACATGACTTACTGCTTTCAAATACATGTATCGTAAGATAAATAAGGGCATGTTTTGTTAAATAAAAAGATAATACATGATTAAAACAAATCTGGTTAATAGTTTTGTTGTGTATATATCACCATCATTTCTATACGGATTTAGAATGCGGGTCTATTTTTGTCTCCGTTTATATTTCGACCATCATTGGAAATAAAACAATCATCAAACTAGAAAAGCAAGAAATTGGAAATCAATTTGCTAGTACTTAGTTTAAGCATAATCACTTAGTTAGTTGGTTATTAAAATCACATACTTTTAGAAGTTGTGTGGCTGTAGTGCATTGTGCTAAAAGTTTAGAATTATTATTACATACTTGATTAGGCTAATTTCGTTTTCTTAATTAATAGCTAAAATGATAGTGAAAGTAATGAATAAAGGGAAAGCTAGAGAAGAACCTCAGAAATTCTATCACTGACAGCATTGAAGAAATCTCTGAATCTTCCAACACCAATAAAAAATGACTGGAAGTGCTGCTTTGAAGTTCCCGATTTTGTAATATTTGCATCATGTTCAATCAGAATAGTTTCTACATGGTTAGATACTTGAAACTCGGTTTCACATTGCACCAAAACACTTCGAATATTTGCAAGGCTGCTAAATGGCGCAAAATCAGAATAAAATGTGTTAATTGAATTCAATGAAGGGATAACACACATTTTATGTTGAACCAAACATAAACTAATAGGCAACAAAACAAATCATAAACACTTAAGAAAAAGATACCAAAGAGCAACTGTGTTTACATGTTGATGTAGTACTAATAATACCAAAAAGGAAAAACAATTTTCAAAAGTAACAACGAGAAAGGAGACACAATAAACAACTCAATGACAATATATAATGTGAGTGTAATAAATAGTTGGATAAAGCGGACAGAGCAAAACAGAGCATACATACAGAGAGTTGGAGTGGTGGGAAAATAATGTGAGATAGTGGATATTAAGAAGACAAGAAAGGTTATCACACCATGAAAAGAGAAACAGAGTAAAATAAATATTGAATTCTTAAGTAATTTTGGCTTATGGAAACATATTGAGTTGGAAGCTAGAATTATATATAGGCTTTGTTGTTTTAGAAATAATAAGAAGTGTTTTAGTTTATCCTCTACAATCTCTTTAGGGTTGTGGGTGAGTGTGTCTGAATATAAATCCATGAGAGGGATTGTTAGGTGCAAAGTTGGGTGAGAGAGAAACAGAGTAAAATAAATATTGAATTCTTAACTATAAACTACTACCTAAAAGACTCAAGAAGACGATGCAAAGAACTAAACAAGAACAATAGGAACAATAACTCACAGAATTTATTCCATACACATTACCATTTACTTAATGAATTTATTCAAAGCATTTTCCTTTGGGTCAGTGCAAGGCCCCCTTTCCAAGCCATTGTTGGTTCACCATATATTAAGATAGATAGCTGTGTTCTTGACCACCAATCCATGACCAAAACTCACAAAAAACTCCACCTTATCTCCTGATCCTAAATTTGATATTATACCCTCCCAATCTTTATCGTTAAAGCAAATTACTGTGCCATGATTGTGTATCTGCAATGTGCACTTTGTGTAATTAACAATCAAGACACTTTGAAAACATTCATTTGCCATGATTTCAGGGGCTGATAAATAAACAACACACAAAACCATTCCCTTCAGGTCATGATCTTCGGGCACAGTGAAAGAAACAGAATGTCCCTCACCCATATAGGCTAACCAGTTAGGATGGTTGTCATGTGCAAGAGAAACATCACAAGACTCGCTGCTTTCCAATCCCTGTATCAGCATATCAAAGTCTTAGTCATGTATATATTTTTTCTAGTTAAATGATCACCTAAAATGATTATTTTATCATTCAAAATTACAAATATGGGCCTTTTTCATCAAGTTTCAATGTATTCATGGAATCAGTCACTTCAATAATCTTCAATGCTACGAGATGAATATTTATTATCCCAACCATTCTTGTTAGTCCTAGTCTCCAAGCCATGGAAACACAAAATAGGCTTTTGAATCAAATTACATAACAAATCAAATTTAAGCAAATTGTTGTTCAGCATTTCTGTTTAAGTATTAGAGCTCTTTCAACTTTCGTTTGTATAATATTTTTATGATCAATGGGAATCTAACAAACATGATTAAACTCTAGCATGATCATTTGGCTTAATGATCATTAAAGTTAGGTATTTTTAAATGAAGCATTGCTATTATAGACACTACTAAAAACTTCATATTTCCTGTCACTTTTTATTTGAATTTTTTTATAGAAAATACTTATAAATTTTGTTATGAAAAAGTATTTGTAGAAAGATGCTGCCAATTTTTTTGCAAAATATTTTGTATAAAATACTTTTTGCAACAAATTTTGTAAGAAATACTTGCGAATTTTATAATTTTTTAGTAATTATCCACCATGGAATTACCTACTAATTAAATTTTTAGAGAAAATAGCAGGAAAAAGTTATTTCTTGCAAATTTTTTTAACAATTTTTGCAAGAAAATTCACATATAAATATGAGAATTTTTAGCGGTGAGAAACTATATGTGCAAAATGGTGAGTTTTGTAGTTTCTTTTAGATACTGTATTAGGATCATTTCATATTGTCTTAACTAATACTTATAATTAAGAGAATGTTGAAAGTATGGACACAAAGGTAAGAAGTAGAGAAGTAACCTAAGAAATGCTATCGCTAGGAGAGTTGAGAAATTGACTGTATCTTCGAACAGCAATCAAAGAAAACCTCAAGTGATGATTTGAAATTCTTGGCTCTGTAAAATTTACACTGTATTCGACAAGAATTTTTTTCACTTGCTCGGATAGTTGAAACATTGTGTCACATTGAAGCAAAACACTTCGAATATTTGCAAGGCCGCTACACAATGGTGCAAAGTCACGCCAATTATGCGTATCCATGCAAAACGGACTAAAATAAGATTGGTGATTCATTGTCGATGACATCCAAGATCGAATGATTGAGGGAAAAATATTAGGTGGAAATCCTTCAAATCCACGCAGGGATACACATCCAATGCTTTTTGAGTTTACAATTGAACAGGGCACTTGTTTCACAGTTATATTTTCAGTAACCAGAGTTATCAAGGATTCCATCTGTACTATATCTTCTTCTAATATGTAAATCTTGAAACAACCAGAGAGGATGAAAGTTGTTAAAGATTTCAACTTATATATCTCTCTGGGGAGACTGCTTAGACTTGTACAGTCCTTCAAATTTATCAGTTGAATATTATAGAGATCTCCAATGGATGGATGAACCTTGCACAAACTTGGACAATCTTTAAGAATTAGCCGTTGAAGACTTGGTAGTGTTGAAAAGTCAGGTGTTTCTCTCAAGTATTTGGAGTGACTAAGATTAAGGAATTTTAACCGCTTTAAAACCTACAAATATAGTTTTTTTCACAAGGGAAGAAATTAAAAAATAAATGCAATAGTTATAAATTGAATAATTATACTATTTTTATTTTAATTAACCTATGTTTTTTTTATTAAAAAAAGAAAAAAAAAAGAGCATGTAACAAATAGCTTGGGTTGTTGCCAGACGAGTTGAAGATGACTATGTTTGAAATCAATTGCAATTACATTTTTCATGTAAAAGTTGTTTGGAATGTATTTAGAAGGAAACCCTTTCCAACAAATCCATCTCAGTTGTTTAGAAAGGTACCTATAATTTCCAGTAAGTCGTACATGATCCAGTTGTAATAGCCTTAATCTCTTCATTTCCTTAAAAGCATGACATTCGAAGAAATCTTGGCTGATTGAATGCAGTTTCAAGGACAATCCTTCGATAGGTTTTGTCCCCTTTGATGAAATAGAAAAGAGATGCAATTAGGAAAGATCGCAATATCTATTGATTATTAGTACTAAATCCTGAGTCTAACAAGTTAAGGACACATGCATTGCACTAACGAAGGAAAAACTTTCATTATAACGAATGTTCTTACAGTATTGTTTTCAAGTATATCTTTTACATCTTCATGAAACCATAATCGACTCCTTTCCCCGAGTTCTGTTGGGCTTCTTCGACGAATGATTTCTCTTCCCATGTCTTGTATCAAAGGATGCATTTCAAGTTTGTTGTTCCGTTTAACTTTTATAAGAGCTCGCTCTATGAGAACCTTTATTCCAATATCAGCACGTAGTCCACAGGCATTTAGTATTTCTGTAACATAGCCTCTCTCTTTACCAATAAAGAAGCAACATACATCAAGAAATATATCCTTTTCCATTTCACTATATAAGCCGTCAAAACTTATTTTCAGTTTCTCTTGAAATTGATCAATGGGAATTAGGTTTAGTTTTGACGGTATGCTTTCCCACTCTTTTGTTCTCCTACCACATAAAAAGGAACCAAGGACCTTAAGAGCTAGTGGAAGTCCTCCACAATAAGCTACTACGTTTCTTGCAAGTTCATTCAATTCTTTTCTTGGTTTTGCTGCTACAAAGGCATGCCAACTCAAAAGCTCAAGGGAATCATTTTCGTTCATACCTTCCATTTTGTAAATATAATTAACTTTAAGTCGATTCAGTAGGTGAACATCTCTGGTTGTGATGATTATCACAGTTCCTCGACCGAACCATTCACGATTCAGGCATAGGTTTTCTAATTGCCCAAACTCATTCACATCATCAACCACAATGAGCAACTTTTTTCGAGAAAGTCTATTCTGGATCATAGTTCTTCCCATCCCAACGCTTTCCACCTCCAACTTGGATTTAAGGACATCATAAAGAAGGTTTTCTTGCAAATGAACGTAGCTTCTGTTTACTCTAGAACAAGCTTCTCTAATATTTTCACTAAAACTCTTGCCAATGAATGTACGATAAATTCGATTGTAGATGGCTTTGGCTAAGGTAGTTTTACCCGATCCTCCCATTCCCCAAATCCCAATCATACACACTTTAGTGGAATGGTTTTCAATACATCCAATCACCTTTTCCACGTGTGACTCTAATCCAACAGGAAATAGGGTAGTAGACAACTCTGCATAGTCCAACAATGTCTTAACGCGTCTAACGGTTATTTCCACAAGTTGAGCATCATGCCTTCAAGATGAAAGATACATGTATTATGAATAACAAACCACAACCTTAACGTATGCTTCATTGAGCCTCAAAGAGAAAGTACAAAGGATTCATTTAGTTACCTGAAATCTCTGACATCCAAACCAGTGATACTAGCAACTGTTGTGAGCGAACGGGTCCAGCTGGACAAAGCATGTTCCACTTGTTCTCCTGAATAACTTTTGTGTGCAGTTTCTTCCAACGCTTTTCCAAAATCATCCTTCTGATCACGTACATCCAATGGGTCAATCTCGTAAAATATGGGCAAAATAGTTTGGCCAAAAGTTTGGTGGCATGCAATGATTTTTTCAAGCTCAAGAAGACAGTTGGTCGATTCAGCGTACGTTTTGGAGAAAACAATTATTGCAATCTTACAGCCTGCTATTGCTCGCATGTGTTCTTCCAGCTTCATTCCCTCTTGCAAATTCTCCTCGTTAATCAAAGTTTTGACTTGAGCTTCTAAAAAGGCAGAATGGAGATGAGAAACAAACTTTCTACTGATGTTTTCTCCCGAATGGTTGATGAACACGTCGTATATGAAATGGGGTTCTGATTTTAGGAAGGATGAAGATGATGATGATGAAGATGAAGAAGAAGCAGATGTGAACTCCATCGAAAGGAATTGAAGTTAACTTTTCAAAGATAAAGCAATAATGTTAAAGATAGTAGAATAACAGTTGCTTATGGTTCTATATATTTTGCGCCAACATTTTAAATTACTTGACGAATTCAAAGTTTCTATAAAACAGTTAATAAAAAATGTTGAAATAGGATAAACCTTCAAATTTTCTTTTTTAAAAACGACAAATAGTTGGTGCAAAGATAGATCTATTATATATAAGCAATTCCTAGTGGCAAAAGAAAACCATTATTTTGGGAAAGATCCCAATCACTCTTTGTTTGAAGAATTCCATGACTTATACTTCATTTTTCTCTGCGACTTTCGCGTTGAGTTTTTAGAAAGCCAATTTCAAGGATTGCAATTATTCACTTTGGATTTCAAAACATTTTCAAATAACTATTTTTTATTAAAAAAAGTATGATATTCTATCAAAATTAATAAAAAGATTTGGAAAAAGGACAATGAAATGGTATTTAATTAAGATTTTAAAGAAAACCAACGGATGTTGTGTGGAATTCGTATTTTTCTCTTTATTTTTTCATACTATCTCAAAAAGGATGGCACCGTTGAAAATTGGTTTATTGACTAAAGTGTTTGGCTCAAAATTGGTTTATAAGCTTAATGGAAGGTTTATCTCAGGTTTTTGAGGTCATTTTACGTATAATTTTTGTTTATACGTTTCTTGTGATGCAATGACAAGGAGTTTATAATTTTTTAATTACGTGGAAAGCTGCCTCTGTTAGATAAAAAAACTGGTACCCCAAAATCCATTTTAAAGCCATCAATTCTCAATCGTTAATCATGATTACAATTAATGAATATTTGACAGAGATACTGAAATCTAGTGCTAAACAAAAATGTATAAATCAAGCAGCATAATACAACACATAATTATTGAGAAACAGAGGAGCAGATTGAGCATCAAGGATTATAAGTTTAGAAACAAAATTTCATCAAAATAAATGGAGCAAAATCTATAATGAGTGAGAAAAATTATAAATTCTGATCATATAAGTTTTGCGTTTGTTAAAATTATTATTTCTTCATTGATCTTTGCACAAGGAATATGGGAAATCTTAGGTCAACTCCCTCCTTTCCTTTCATAATTCTCTTATAAAAAAGGACATTCACTGATGCTAAGTAATAAAACCTCACTCGGTTCGGCTGCGAGGAAGAGGAAGAACAATCGGGGAGAACAAAAACACCAAAACATTAAAACTTAATACACTGCTTTAAGCTAGAAGGTGTGTATGCTAAGGATTCCTAGCTTGCAAACGTACATACTCAAGGAACTGTGATCAAGAGATGTTGTGAAGACATCATCAGGTTGATCAATATACTGTATAGAAAGAAGATGGATCAAATTACATTTCAATTTTTCACGGACCACATAACATTCAATGTCAATATGTTTGATATGTTAATGGAAGGTAGCATTTGTTGTAATATATATGCCTAATAGCTTGACTATCACATTAAAGACTTGCAGGAGAAACACGAGTGATGTGGAGATCTTGAAGAAGAAAATTTGGCCATTGAATTATGTACTCAGCCTCAGAGGATGAGCACGAAACAGTGACATGTTTCCTTGTCTTCCACACAAATGAGAGAGAGTCCAACAAAAATGTAAAATCAAGTAGTGTATATGTTGAACTTGAAGCGAAGCTTCAAAGTCTCAAGTTCCAAGTGAAGATGTTTCGATAATGATTAAAGATGTTCAAGACGTTGAAGATGTGTCTATTGTTATTGGGAAAAACGCGTTATTAATTAGGAAAATGATTAGATGAATTCTTTTTTATACCACTTTTATTATCACTCAACGTGACAAGTGTATTAAGCCATTTAAATATAATATTTAATTTATAAATAAATTTAAACTAAAATAGAGCAATTAAGTTTGTATATCCGCGCGTGGGCTTTGAAATGAAAAGCTGGAACCCTAATATTCACATTTCAACATTTTCGAAACATCACGTTCTCACCCTTAGTGCTTCTCTACTCTCTGCTTCTCTACTCTACTGTTCAAAATCAAATTCTTCCATCTACCCCATCTCGGAAGTCCAATTTTTTGGAAGCCAAAACTTGTCCAACAAAAACCCATTTTGCAGCTTTGGTTTTAAACTGTTGAACTCCATCTTCGTGACCAATCTTCCATTGTCGAATCCTCAATCTGGAACCTAGTGACGAGCCCCATTGTCTTTCTGGAAGCTTGCGACCCTTTGCGAACGAAGCCCACCATTGTTGATCTTCCTCCATTTCCTTGTTCGTTGCTGCCACTATCGAATTCCAAAATGAGGTTTGGAATTTTTGAACCCTTGTGCTGCCTTCTCCTTTCTCCCTTAGGTTTTATGAGCACACACATGATTTTGTTGATTTGGGTGTGTCTCCTTGTGTTGCGGTGTCCAGCCGGTTATTTGGGGATTCTAATTTCACCCCTCCGTTGATTGATTTCAAATAATGTGATGAGTCGTTGTTTTTAACATTTTTTATCATTTGGATTCTTGGTGATTGATTGTGCTGTTTGGGATAACATTTAATTGATAACGAAGGTGAAATTTGGGAATGAACAGTTATGTGTCTTTGCCTCCATTTTTCATTGATCACAAAATTTGGGTGTCCCAATTATAAATTTAACCTGCAACCCATGACAAGTTGTAACCCAGTATACACTTTTTGGACAGATATAAAAAACATTATTTATAAAGGGCAGTTGCACACCCAATGGCCTCCCAAATGTGGTCGACCCTCCCAACATTAATATCAAGCATTATTTATGATGCATTAATACTACATTTCATGTTTTATAATATATGGTCACGAATTATTAGTTAACTTTGTTAAAAAAAATTGCAGTTGTGGGGTTTTGAGCATTTGTTGATTCAGAAGACAAAGAGAGCAACAAGAAGAACTTATGCGTGAAATTTTACAACAAGAAGCTGTGATTGCAGAACTTAAACAATCAATTCAGAATTTAAAGATGAAGGAAAGGAGCAAACAACTGTCTAAGGGATATTGTCGAACTTATGAAGAAAAGGGTCATTGCAAGGATTATGACAATGTTGGTGGAAGGGGTTTGGACATTGGCTCTCCTTCTTATGCACATAGTAATACTTATGTTTTCGGTGGCAATTTTGTTGATCAACATCATCAAGGTCATGAAAGTAATGAAAACAATGTACAATTGGAGAAAACAATATGTATGCGCGAATGAAGCATCATCCACGCCCACGGTACAAAAGTCGTTCAATTCGAACTCCTTTTGCGAGTTATGGGAGGAGAAGGTTGAAAAAATAGTTGTAAAGAGTTTTGGTATTTGTAGTTATTTCAATAGCATGTTAAAATTTTATATTATTTCCCTAAGTTGGGACCTTTATATTCATGAACAATATAATTTCATTAGTACTTTTCAATTTCTGTTGACAGTTATAATTTTTTATGTTATGTCTTGTAAGTGAAAATGATAGCTTTGTAGTAAGCCAGACTCAAATTTGTGTGTGTACTCAGGTGTTGGGGTACAATGTTGTATGCAGTTGGCCTTTATAAATCAAGCAAATTACATATGTTCAAAAAGTGTATGGTGGGTTACAACATTACTTTGAATGGTTTGCAGATTAAATTTAAAATTGTCCCAAGGAACTTTTCCCACCAATGCACAATTAGTTGATTTACAAGAATAGGTTATTGGTTCTCCTATTGGTGTGCACAAGGTGGGGGGGTCAACCAAAATTGGGAGGGAATTGTGTATGCAATTGCCTTTTATAAATGAAGTTTTTTACGTGTCTAAAAATTGTATGGTGCGTTACAACTTAACTTTCCACAGATTGCAGGTTAAATTTAAAACTGCCCAGGGAACTTTTGCCACCAATGCACAATTAGTTGATTTAGAAGAAATGGTGTTTGGTGTGTTATTGCTGTGGACATGCTGGGAGGGTCGACCACATTAGGGAGACAATTGGGTACGCCCTTTATAAATAATGTTTTTTATATTTGTCCAAAAAGTGAATGGTGGGTTACAACTTAACTCGTCATGGGTTGCAGGTTAAATTTTAAACTGGGACACCCAATTTTTGCGATCAATGAAAAATTACTTGATTTAGCATGAATGGTATTTGATGTGTTATTGGTCTGCACATGCTTTGAAAGTGGACCACATTTGGGAGGTCATTGGGTATGCAACTGTCCTTTATAAATAACGTTTTTTATATCTGTCCAAAAAGTGTATGCTAGGTTACAACTTAACTTGTCATGGGTTGCGGGTTAAATTTATAACTGGGACACCCAATTTTTGCAATCAATGAAAAATTACTTAATTTAGCATGAATGGTATTTGGTGTGTTATTGGTCTGCACATGCTTTGAAAGTGGACCACATTTGGGAGGTCATTGGGTATGCAATTGTCCTTTATAAATAACGTTTTTTATATCTGTCCAAAAAGTGTATGCTAGGTTACAACTTAACTTGTCATGGGTTGCAGGTTAAATTTATAACTGGGACACCCAATTTTTGCAATGAATGAAAAATTACTTGATTTAGCATAAATGGTATTTAGTGTGTTACTGGTCTGCAAATGCTGGGAAAGTGGACCACATTTGGGAGGCAATTGGGTATGCAACTGCTCTTTATAAATAACGGTTTTTATATATGTCCAAAAAGTTTATGCTGGGTTACAACTTAACTTGTCATGGGTTACAGGTTAAATTTTAAATTGGGACACCCAATTTTTGCGATCAATGAAAAATTACTTGATTTAGCATAAATGGTATTTGGTGTGTTATTGGTGTGCACATGTTAGGAGGGTCGACCACATTTGGGCGGCCATTGGGTATGCAACTGCCCTTTATAAATAATGTTTTTTATATTTGTCAAAAAAGTGTATGCTGGGTTACAACTTAACTTGTCATGGGTTACAGGTTAAATTTATAACTGGGACACCCAATTTTTGCGATCAATGAAAAATGGAGGCAGAGACACACAACTGTTCATTCCCAAATTTCACCTTCGTTATCAATTAAATGTTATCCCAAACAGCACAATAAATCACCAAGAATCTAAATGCTAAAAAATGTTAAAAACAACGACTCATCACATTATTTGAAATCAATCAACGGAGGGGTGAAATTAGAATCCCCAAATAACCGGCTGGACACCGTAACACAAGGAGACACACCCAAATCAACAAAATCATGTGTGCGCTCATAAAACCTAAGGGAGAAAGGAGAAGACAGCACAAGGGTTCAAAAATTCCAAACCTCATTTTCGAATTTGACAGTGGCAACAACGAACAAGGAAATGGAGGAAGATCAACGATGGTGGGCTACGTTCGCAAAGGGTCGCAAGCTTCCAAAAAGACAATAAGGCTCGTCACTGGGTTCCAGATTGAGGATTCGACAATGGAAGATTGGTCACGAAGATGGAGTTCTACAGTTTAAAACCAAAGCTGCAAAATGGGGTTTTGTTGGACAACTTTTGGCTTCCAAAATATTGGACTTCTGAGAGGGGGTAGATGGAAGAATTTGATTTTGAACAGCAGAGTAGAGAAGCAGAGAGTAGAGAACACTAAGGATGAGAACGAGATGTTTCGAAAATGTTGAAATGTGAATATTAGGGTTCCAGCTTTCCATTTCAAAGCCCACGCGCGGATATACAAACTTAATTGCTCTATTTTAGTTTAAATTTATTTATAAATTAAATATTATATTTAAATGGCTTGATACACTTGCCACGTAGAGTGGTAATAAAAGTGGTATAAAAAAGAAGTCATCTAATTATTACCCTATTAATTAATACAACCTATGTTAATAAGAGAACATGTTTCCTAATAGCAAAAATAAGTTTAAAATATTTTTTAGTGTTTTTAATTGCATTGAATTTTCAATTTTCGATTAAACTGATCTTGAGGTTGTAACACCCCATTTAAATAATAACTTTAATTTATATGAAATGCCACACATAGAGAAATTTAGAGACAAGTCCTAGAGTATAAACGTTACTCCTTACAATATCCAAAAATGCTAGGAGAAACTAAGGCACACCATGATACCAGATACAACCAAGAATCCAAGGACTTAACGAAAATTAATAGAATACTAAAGCGTACATGGGCCATAGCCCTAAAGAAAAGTCCAAAAGCAGAAGTCAATCCAAAGGCTAAGCAGCGGAACCATCACCTCCCTGTTGACCATGGGTGTTCCTCGCATCTGCTCACATCAACAAGTTGATGATCATCGCAAAATAGAGTACCACACAGCAGAACACACAACAATAACAGAAGGGTAAGCTAGAGCCAAAAGTGGTTTTATCATGCAATCAAATATACTTTCACTTTCAATTATGCATACATCATCCAAGCATGTTATGACCTTCCAAAACAATACACTAAGACTCGACTCGACTCATCTGGATACATATAACCTGGTCGGATTCAGCGGATGCTTGCACTTGTGGTGGATACCTCTGCTCACCCCCGAGCTACTCACCCCCGAGCTATGTGTTACAAGTGTTATAATGAATCAATTCCCTCACACACAAGGTTAGCCCTTAATGAGTTTCAGGCCTTATACTACTCTCACCACAAGAGTCAGTCCGCTCTAAGTGAGACTAACTGACTCCTTAGAGTGTTAGAATGCAATCTGTAAAACCCGTGAAATTTAATTAATTAAATAAATAATTAATAAATAAATGCAGGTCGTGGAAGCCTTTATGGCATTTAATAGTGATTGATGTGATATGAAAAAGTATTAGCTCAAATTGTTGAGAGTACTTTATTGTGTGAAAGGACTTGGGTTTGAGTCTTAAGTATGCCAATTATGTGTTATTTAATTATTAGTATTTTTAGTAATATGCTTGATCATGTTAAGTGATAATATAATCATAGAATTATATTAATCATCACGAAATATGAATTGGTTAAATGGTTATCCATTGATTTGACATTGGAATGTGATGGGTTCGAACCTTGGTGAACCTAAACTAAACTTTCTTTTTGCCAAAATTCTTTTGGCATGAAGATGAAAGGGCAAGGAAAAACCCTAGCTGAATGGCAGCCAAGGGAGGCTAGAGAATCAGCCATAATGGTCCTTGAATGGTATTTACAAGCATCATTAAACCAAATTTGCGTTTTGGTAATTAACCTAGCCTTAAGGCACCCTTAAAAAGCCATCTTTAGGTTAGAAGAAAGGTTTGCAAGGTTGCCATTGTTACATAGTGAGAGGAGAGCGAATTTGAGAGTGTGTTGAGAGAATTAAGAGTCTGTTTGGAGCTGAAATGCCGGAGCACTAAGGGAAGAAATTTTTTGGCCAAGAAGAAGAATCTCACATTGAAATTAAGCAAAGGAGATCAGGTTAGGGGAGCTAGAAATGCTACTTATGTGTTTTAAGTTTAATTGCATGATGAATAAACTGTATACTTATCAATTCGTGCCTATTATGTTGAATTTTTGAGTTCTGGAAAATTTCCAAGAACCGCCTAGCGGGCATTCAAAGCCGCTAGGCGGCCTATGCCATTTTCGTGTTATTTTTGGGTTCCAAAGGTGGAATCGCCTGGCGGTTAGGCTCACACTGCCAGGCGACGTTTGGCTGTTCACCTAGTTTACTGGGTTTTGTTTGAAGGGCCTGGCAGTGATGAACACCCGTCAGGCGACGCGAACCAATTTTGGTTCAATTTTGATGTTCTGGATGTTTTGGGATGACTCTAATAGGAGGGACAACAAATTTTAATGGTTAAGAGGTGATTGGATGTCAAACATCATTGAAATTCATTTAATTTATGGCTAAATTGGATGAAACAATAGGAATATTATTTTAGGGTTGATGAATTGAGAATTTCTATAGTGGCAGCAATCTAAGGGGGAAATGTGAATGAATTCGGGAATGGGAAGTGTTAGGGATGAACCATAATCCCAATGACTGGGATCGTATCCTATGGAGTCAGAAATTGATGGAAATCAGAGTTGTTGTGAAGGGGGTAAGGTTCGCAGGTGTAGGAACCGCCTGGTGGCACCCATTTGGCCGTCAGGCCCCATACCAGAGAGGCGTGGTATTCTGTTCACAAAAAATGCTATTTTTTGTATTTTTCGCGCAACAGGAACTGCCAGGTGGTATTTTAGTCCCGCCAGGCACCACATCCTCACTTCTGGGCACTAGGCGCCACCAATTTTCTAGTTTGCACAGTTTTCGTAAAAATGCATTTCTCGATTTGTTAACCGTCAGATTTAGGTGAAACTTTGACAGGTGGTCCACAACATGTGGTTCTTCACTTTGAACGGTGGAGATTTGATTTGGAGGTCAGTAGCTAGAGATATACGTTACTCAATATTACTGATTTTGGAGTCTTTAAAATGCAGGAATAAGCTCTTGATAAGATCAAGTAACTTCTAATGAAGCATGATTGGGTTATGTGGTAAGTCTCTATCAATTCGAATGTTCCTTTGGGTTAGTCACATGTGAATAATTGGTTTGGTGAAGGCATGAGTGTTAATATTAAATTGCATTGGTGCATAAGATCATGTGCTTAAAATTGTTAGAGTGTTGCTGCTTATAATTTGTTTGAGCATGCTTGGGGTGGTCTATATAACTAGGGGATGAATGCACATGTGAGATGCTATAAGTCCTGTAACATTATAGATTACAATGTTTTTCATTAGGGGTACTCTAGAATGAGAGCAAATGAGAGCAACCTGTGTGAAGTGTGCTTAAACCTGAACTAATACCAGTAATGTGCAAGTACTGGTGTAGTGCTTGGCGGTAAGGAGGGGTGCACCAGGTGGAGTTTGTAGTTCAGTGAATACTAAGGCACGTGGCACTTGGCAGTAGAGGAAGTCGCGCCAGGCAATAGTTGCAGTGGCAATGAAGACTAAGGCGCTTAGCGCCTAGCGGTACGTGTCCCCCGCCAAATGATCTGGAAGCGGCAGCGCCTGGTGGTACGTGTCCCCCGCCAGGCGATTTTGCTGCAGCAGATTGGTGTTGTGCTTGCTATGATGTGCGTGATCTACAAGGCTTCTAGGATATCTTCAAGGTCGGCTTGCTGGTGTTCCTTGAGTTGAGCTCGGAACGTATCCCTTGAGTTGAGCTCGGGATAGGGGTTAAGCACGTGGCATTCCTTGAGTTGAGCTCGGAATGGCATCCCTCGAGTTGAACTCGGGATGGCGGATGAACACGAGGAACCCTTGAGTTGAGCTCGGGTTGGCGAGTGTTGCCGGTGTGAGTGTGCTGGTTATGGCCAGTACGGATGGGTCCAAATAGATTGCCCTCCTCAGTAGTTGACTGACGAGTTTAGTAGTCATGGGATGTTACAAATTATGTTCGTATATGGGAACTCCACCTGGCGTTACGGTGTATGATCCGTAGCAATGGTTTCCTGCACGTGCTCTATCGGTTGTGGCCGATAGGTATGATAGCAGGTCATCTTGAGGTAATCACTAGAAGACGTAGAACGCGGTTCACATGGTTGTGGCCATGTGATGTGAAATCAAAGGACGAAACTCCTTTGGTGTGATTGTATTATATGTATAATTGTACTATATATATGTTTATTTTGTTAGCTCACTCTATCTGCTTGTGTTTGGCGATGATCGTATATGCGGTATACGTGAGCAGATGGTGTTGTAGGTGGATCTAGTGAGATGTAGAGCCGGAGCGGGGCTAGTCTTGGGGTGTTTTTCGCAGAGTTTTTACATTATCTTTATGATTTCAAATAAGTTGTAATAATTGGTAATACTGGACTATTTGATAATTATAAGAGTAATTATGTTCTTGGATTTTGAATTATTATTGAAGTAATAAAAGTTTGAAATTTCCCGCATTTTTAGGAAAAGGATTTATAATTAATGAGATTTTTTTTCATATTTTATTTTATTATTTAAACTCGTAATATTCGGTAGGGGTGTTACACAATCCTTACCTTGAATCCTTACCAAGTTATATAGATGGGGCACCACCATGGACACTCACTAATAGGGGCCATGGAATTACGTCCCGACCACTGAAGCACGACCCTGAAATCCCACCTAGAGATTTCTAAGGAATTACGCACTGACACGGACCATGCATACCAGACCAATCAAGAAAGGTTTATCACACATATACATATACATCGCATACCAGCTCTTTATAATTCACCTCTTTCATTTCTTTCCCAGTGGTTCCATACCCTTTCATTACTCTCAAACCATAGTTGTGGAATTTCATCTCATGCCAATACCATGTCACTTTAACACCAACCATCTCATTTGTTTCACATGCCGAGATCATGAAATCATATCAATCAAATTTATAACCACAACTTATCTCAAGCATTTCATTTTGCAGGTCTCATACATTATATAGGGTACATCATAAATCAAACATTTCATTTAGCCAATTGAAGGAAACAACACAACTTGCAGCAGATCTCGCTCAAGCCAAGAGTCCTCGCTCAAGCCAAAGGAGTGCCCTCGCTTAGGCTGTGGACCCTCGCTTAGGCGAGATCGTGACAGGGGCATGAGGAGGCTTTCGCACGGCTCGCTTAAGCGAACCCTCCTCCCCTGAGCGAGACAACCCCTCGCCCAAAGGTGAAGTTCCTCACCTGGGCTAAAACAGGAGCAACAGGCCCAGAGCTCTCACGCGTCCTCGCTTAGGCGAGCATCTCTCGCTTGAGCGAGATAGTATCTCACTCAAAATAAGGGCTTCCGCCTGAGCGAGAGCTCGAGTGCAGCTCTGATTTGTTCCTGCAAGTCTGGCCGAGGCGAGACAGGCTCGCTTGGGCGAGTGTGTCGAACCTCACCACTTTTTCTCCCTGCCACATTCATATTTCATACCCAAACAAAAATGCTAACCAGCTCATACATCCATAACAACACACAACTCAACCAATCATGAAACAAACGCAAAACAACCATAATCACACCAACAAACATAAGGGTTCTAGCTTTCCTTACCTGGAAAGAGCTACTAAGGGAGATTTTGGACACGAACAGAGATGCACCACAGTTCCTAAGGCAGTTCAGTGATGCAGAGTGAAACGTGCTTGAGCTTGCTTGACCAAGAGCTAGGACTAAACCCTAGCAGAACTTCCCGTTGCGAAAAGGGGAGAGCTTGACGGTTGAGTTTTTTATAAAGTGAGAGGAATGGATGATTTAGGGCAGACTTAAGGTTTGTTTTCCCTTTAGGGCAGACTTAGGCCCAAAAGTTTGGGGCAGCTTTTAAAATAAAAGGCAGAAAATAAGGTGGGCCTTACAGAGGTTCTAAGAACAAAATGATCGATTATTTAGAAAGATAACCAATTACACCAAAGAGCATTTTAAGTTACATTGACCGCCTCCTTCAACTTGGCTATCTCCTTCTTTCCTTGAATTTTTTCTCAGATTCCAAACGTTGTGATTTCCAATCCTTTAACTTTTTAACATCCTCTTCGAGTTTCTTCTTTTCTCCGATCCACGCAGCTTGACCATTATTGACTATATATGTATGATTTATTGTCATTTTTTTGTTATTAATTATATTTATCGTCGTTAGTTATAAGTAATGTTATTAATGTTTGTCATTTTCACTTTAATAAGAAGATGTCTACTAATGAAGGCCTTCACAAAGAAGTTAGCTAGTGGGGAGAGGAGACCAATGAATGTCATGTCCATACTGGTAGGGCAATTGGCCTAATGTAGAACTTTAGCACCTATCTTGATATAAAGGCTTGTGAGAAGATTTCTATATTGACTCCATCTTGGGATCATGTTACCAAGCAATAGAGAAACATCATCTGAAAAAATATTTTGGTAAGACACTGTGAATGTCTTTAAAACTTAACTTGAAATATGAGGCGATATATTAATATATATATATTTTTGTCCTTATATATGAAGATGGTTTTTGATATCCCTAAGGTGAGAACGCTAAAGTCAAAGATTTTGTCTTTGGTTGCCACCAAATGACGTCAATTTAAATCAAAATTGACAAAAGTATATGATATGGTGCTAGAAAAGGGGAAAGTCCTTGCCCCAACACTAGTGCAGTGAGGGCTTTTGGCCCCGGTTACTTTCGTGATTCTGCCTCGGTTTTAGAACCGAGGCATATTGGGGCGAGGCCAAAAGGCACCTCCTTTTGGCCTCGGTTATCACCCGAGGCCATA
>Ga0214542_1006136_pt1 | contig 22207 bp, 18 predicted proteins | sample CNSS1metaG_FD_160096 | JGI IMG/M metagenome (GOLD analysis project Ga0214542, IMG submission 160096) | Root nodule microbial communities from cowpea collected in UCLA plant growth center, Los Angeles, California, USA - CNSS1 | ecosystem: Host-associated > Plants > Roots > Nodule | place: USA...
TAGACAAATGTTATCTATATAGTTTCCAACAGATAGTACTTTCTACAAAAAGAATTGTATATCGGGGCTCTCATAATAAACATTTGACTTAACAAGTGTCGTCTATAAGAGCATTTTTCCATTAATAGATAGCGCTTTATTAATGGGAGGCGTTTTTAAATTCATCAATAGATGACGTTTTTTGAAACAAGTCCTCTGTATTGGTTTGATTTTTTTTTTTATAATTATTTAACTTTTTTTCATTCCTTCTCATTTTAATGTTACTTGTAAAAGAATTTTATGACAACTATAATAACCAATAAAAAACTAACCAAAGGTAATTCAGATTGTAGAGTAACTAAAATGAAGCTAAATTGAAATTCTGGAGAGGTGGAGTGGGGTCTGTGAATAGAGGTGTGTGGTTTTTGATAGAAGATGAGCATGGAGGTTTGTGGTCACGTACCCTCTATAGGCATCCTGCACTTAAATGGTGCAGGTCCATTTATGGCGTCCTCTATTTAGATAGAGACAATTGAGGCATCGTTGCATTAAATTTGTGAAAACTGCCAAAGGTGTGTTAGATTTTTGTCAGGTTACAACATGTGATGATGCCCGCGTCACAGAACTGCATGCAGATTCAAACATCAAATGTAGATTTTGATTATGTCAGTAAAAACCCAATTCTTTAACAAAATAGTCTCGTATAATGATCCGTGTTAAAAAGGTTTAACATGTAACTACCAAATTGCGTTCTTAAACGAAAAACTATGATGTTTATAGTATAAGGTACAAGTACTTTAATCCATGCAGATACAGAAATTCGCAGAAAAGATTAATGTAAAAATCCTCCGCCAAAATCCTCTCGTGTATACTTTTTTGGTTAAATGATTTGCGTTCGCAGCAAAAAGTCCAATAATCGGCTCATATCCTGCTTTGCTGGCATTATGCAATTTTGTTTTTTTAAAACCAGGTGGGGCAAGTCTAGGGTTGGCAATGGGACGGTTATGTCTCTTTATGTATGTCCTTACTTAGTTTGAAAAATACAAGTTGGGTTGGTCTGAAAAAGTGAATTCAAAAGTTTAACACGTTTCATATAGGTTTTGATTTGGAGGTCGATTAATTTTTTTAAGGGATTAAATATATTTTTCATCTTTTAATTTTTAGTAAAATTGAAATTAATTACCTTTTAAAATTTTGGCCTAATTTAGTCCTCTAACTTTAGAAATATATAGATTTAATCCTTTTAATCAAATTTTGTTAAGTTTATTTGACATTTCAAATGTGTTTCATGATAGTTTATTAGCTAACATCGAAGTGAAAATGTGTCAAACAGTGTAAACAACTCAAATGTCATCATGAAACATATTTGAAACGTCAAATAAATTTAATAAAATTTGATTAAAATGACTAAATTCACGCATTTATAAAGTTAAGGAACTAAATTGGGCCAAAATTTTGAACTAATTCCAATTTTTACCGAAAGTTAAGGGACCAAAAACATTTTTTAACTCTTTTTATTTTATTTCTTATGATAAAACATTCAATGTCCTATAAATTGAGTAAAGACTTTGGGGAGTTGAATAATAAATTGATAATCCAACATTCATTATAAGTTCACAAAACTCAGTAAAGACTTTGGGGAGTTGAATAATAAATTGATAATCCAACATTTTTCATCATATCCATATTCGTACTTTAACATGCACAATGAATTCTTGAAACTTTAGTACATTCATAAATACATAAAAGTGGTCTATTCTACTCATACAAGAATTTGAAACGTCCATGCAGAAGTTCAGAAGGAAAGTAACCAACATATACGCCAAATTTAACAATAGACAACGCTTATTTAATTAAGCGCTATAAATGGAAATGTGGAACATTAGACAACGCTTTATTAAATAAATGTTGTCTAAATGGGTACCCATAGATAGCGCTTTTTCAAATTAACGCTATTTATATTTAATTATTTTAAAAAAAATTAAATATTTTAAATAGATCAAACGGAAAGCGTTTAAATAAAAAAGCGTAGTCTATGTATTCAAAATAGAGAGCGCTTAAGTATAGTAGTGCGTATATGTATTAAAGAAAATTTTCGCCCGTGCCATACACTTCATGTTTTCTCGTCTACAACCCTCACGCATCATATGTATTAAAGAAAATATTACCTTGCGCAATAACTTCGTGTTTTCTCTTCTACAGCCCTCACGCAACAACATTCGTGACTCCAACTGTAGTAGCATTTGCGCTCTCCAACCACAACAACATAGGCCTTTCCAACCACAATAGCTTTCATTCTTTGAGCAGGTGTTGTCAATTAAGGGTTTGGGAAAGTATTTTGTGTTGTGACAGCGAGTGGGCGCTCTCCATCAATTTTTGCTGCGGCGGGCGACTTCTCTCGTCTTCCGGCAACGAACGATGACCAACAACCACTGCAATGAGTACGAAACTCTCTTCTTTTTCTCCTTCTACCTCTTATTTTGTTCATTCTATGTTCCTTTTTATCTATTTTGGCCACCGTTGTTGTTGGAAGAAAAACTTGGATACCAAACTTTGTAATTTAGGGCAAAAATTGGGAGAAAAGCATAAAAATTAGAAGGAAGAATGAGAGAAGCGAATAACCATTCTTGGGGGACTCATTATGATCAAAGAAGGGGGAAAAGAAAAGTAACTATATAATCGTACTCTCATGATTAGTGTATAAGAAAGGTGAAAGCTTGATTATATAAATTCAAATATATATTCAAATCAATGCATCCATCTTCATTTGAGAGTACTTTGGTTCATTTTAATATTCATATTCATAGTCTATCCATGCTATTTGATCTGCACTCACATTCTGCATCCACACCACCATATTTCAAGTAGTTTGGGAACTTTATGCAGTTTAACCAAAGAGAGTTTCCTTTTTAGAGCTTTCTATGCATATCCACGAATTTATAAATAAATAAAAGCAATAATTTAAAATACGCGGCAATTGATAATACCCCATTTTCTCAAAACGCGGGAAAATTAAAAATTTATTAATTAACTATAAAGACTTCAAGTCCATAATCACTAAACACATGTTTCATAAAAATCCTGTAGGGGTTTACATCGTATTTCAAAAACCAAAGAAAATAACAAAAGCTTTTCCCCACATGTATCCCCTCTCCGCATCTAAGCTTCACCTGAGCCACCTGCATCAATAAAATCTGCTCTAGTGTACCGCGTACACGATCATCGCCAAACACACGCAGATAGGGTGAGCTTAACAAACAAAACATATATAATTTTACAGATACATATACATATACACATATCACAAAAAAATAACTTAAACATCCCACATTGTTCCATCTTTTAATTCCTACCACCTGATCTCAATCAGATTATTCGTGTTCTACAAGGTCTAGTGAATACTTCAAGATGACTTGCTACCATACCTATCGGCCACAACCAATAGAGCACGTGCGCGATATCATGCTACGGATCGCACACCGTAACGCCAGGTGGAGTTTTCAAATGCGAACATAATTCGCAACATCCCAAGACTACCAAACTCGTCAACTAGCCACTAAGGAGGGGAATCTATTTGGACCCATCCGTACTGGCCACAACCAGCACACTCACACTGGTAACACTCGCAACCCGAGCCACAACTCAATGGTTCCTCGTGTTCATTCGTCATCCCGAGCCACAACTCAAGAGATGTTATTCCGAGTCACAACTCAAGGAATACCACGTGCTTAACCCCTATCGCGAGCCACAACTCAAGGGATACGTTCCGAGCCACAACTCCAGGAACACCAGTAATCCCACCTTTAAAGCACCACTAGACGCCTTGTAGATCACAAATACGAAACCAAAATTCCAAGCTGCAGTAGTACAAATCGCCTGGCGGGGGACACGTGCCGCCAAGCGCTGCCAGCTCTCAGACCGCCTGGTGGGTGTCGCGTACCGCCAGGTGCCAAGCGCCTCAAAACACGTAACCACAGTCGCCACCGCCTGGCGGTTCAGTCACCACCACCCGGCGCCAATGCTCCAGAACCTCACTGTTACTACTCCGTTTGCCTGGCAGAATCTTCCTCTCCGCCAGGCGCCACTCGCTCTAGAGGCCCTCTGTGTATTGGCTATCGCCTAACAGTCTCAACCTTGTCGCCAGGTGCCATATCAGTAAGTTGCACAGTACTGACTTCCAGATTGTCCAACCAGATTACACTATGATTCAATTCACCAAACCTCACCAGATAATTTCTCTCCAATCCTTTCCACGCATTCCCAATAAATAAATTAAAATGCCACCAAGGTTAATATAACTCACCATTACAACTTACCACCTTTGTTCTCAAACTCCAATTTGACAGTACCAGTTAACCTTAAGGTTTCACAATTCAACCTGTCTCACACAAAACAGAATTCTAGTTTATTTAACTCACTTAACTACAAAAGTTTATCCCGCTATCTTATATCCCTTTGTCCACTAATCTCAAGTATTCCTTACTGTATTCCTCTTAGACCACCCAAAATCATGTATTACCATTACACCATTTTATGACTCATACCAAAATCTCATTTACCTTTATTCCCTATTAATCTCATGTACTCATTTCCACATAACCTATCTACAATTTTTGTAGTTCCGTTTCATATACTCACCATCCCATGATTCCAGACTCCTTCTTAATGAACTCAACCTCACAAAACTTCCTCAGACCCTCAACTCACTCTCAATCCAGAAAACACCACCTCTGTAGTGTCGCCTGGCGGCAAGCTCCATGCCGTCAGGCGGTGCATCAATTTTTGAAATTCCTAGGTTCTGTCAAATCCTTTAACAACTTCCTTCATTCTCTTGCTACGTTTCCTGCCTAATTATCCCTTAGTCCATACTCTCACTCACTCATATACAGCCCAATGTGTAATTCTCTACTTAACCCTTACCATATTCCCCTTCAAAAGTTTAACATCATTTGGTCTAATAGCAAGGTCTCCATTCTTTCCAACCCTAACACTGTTCCATCAATTACTCTGGTCATTCATACTGGAATTCAACAAAATACTACCTCAATCATCTCGTAACCATAAACCCTCGAATTCACCCTGATTGGAATTTCCCCAGGATGCACAGAATCATAAAATCGAGTCAACAAACTCGTGTCGCCTGGCGGAAATTCATCACCGCTAGGCAGTTCATCAAAGAAACCCAGAAACAGATTATCCACTTGCGTCGCCTGGTGGAACATAGCTTCACCGCCAGGCGCTGCCTCCAGAAACACCACAAATACTTAAAATTAGCGTGAGCCGCCTGGCGGCTATGTATAGCCCACCAGGCGGTTTCTGGAAAATTTTTAGAAATCAGAATTTCACAACCAAATTGAGAATCATGCATTCACATCATCATATCATTCATGTAATTTAATAAAACAACAAAGAAAACGGAGTCCAGCTCCCCTAACCTGGTTTCCTTTGCTAAACTTGGAAATTCAAACTCTTCCTTTGATCTCCAATGGCCACCCTTGATTCTCCTCAACCCAGCCTAAAAAATTCACTCACGACACTCCCCTCACTCTCACTTTTCGTCTCTGTTTTCTAGGTATATTTTTAGCCTTGCAAAACCTTCCCTAAACCTTCACTTTTGCCTTTTAAACTAGTGCTTTAAGCTAATCCAAAGATCAAAAACGAAAATGCACCTAATTATGTTTTAATGGCCATTCATTTCTCATGTTGAATTGTGGTTACAACCACCCTTAGCTGCTGATTCAAGTTAGGTTTCCTTTACCCCTTCCAATTCCATCCAAAGTTAACATTAGCAAAAGAAAAATAAAGTTTAATTTGGGTTTTCCAAGACTTGAACCCATAACCATGCAATTGCCAAATCAATATCAAACCATCATGCCAATTCATGTTTCATGCTAACAATCATCATTCAATTAACATATTATTTTACAACATGATTATCATATATTTAAAATAATAACACAAAATTGGCATACATAGTAGTTGAACCCAAGTCCTCTCACACAATCAAAGTACTCTCAACCACTTGAGCTAGTACTTTTCCACGTCATACTCTTCATAATTTAATGTCATAAATGATTTTCCCACCCGCATTTATTAATTAATTATTTATTAAATTAATTAAATTCTACGGGTCTTACACATCGTATATCAAACTTTGGCATTGCATCTAGAAGTGGATGAGTTGAATTGGTTTGCTGTTGTGAATTGGTTGATTAAACTCATGTTCAAACCATTATTTTGATTTTCATATTAGTTTGATCAAGGGATTTATCTCATATGAATTTCAATGGATGCACATAATTTTATTGCATTTATAATTGCACGATAGGACTTAAAGTTTATTCTATTTACGGTGGGATGCTTAACATATGAATTCATTTCTGCATTATATATTGGATTACTTTCATGCATATGAATTAATGGGAGGTGCATTCTATCAGTGAAAAAAATTCATTCATTTAGGCGTTGGAATGTTTATTGTTGACATGAGAAGCCAAGTTGGTTTGCTTCTTGAAGATTTGATGAAGATTGAATGAATCTCTTTTGAACTATCTTGAAGCCATTACCATTGGAATGAAGCTTACATTGATGAAGGAAAGGAGATTTGATGGTAACTATGGTGATCATGGCTGGAACGTGTGCTCTCCATGTAGTTACATCATTAAGAAAGTGTATTTGTAGTTTGTAATTCATGTTGTAGACCTTATAGCATTAGTTAGATGTAGTTTGGTCTTTATTATGTTTTTAATCTGTTGAATGGTTTTTCAACAGGTTAAAATGTCTCTTTTAATCTGTTGAATGACTTTTTAACAGGTTAAAAGGTTAGCTGCAATAGTATTAAACTGCAACAAATTCAATCAGTTGATTTAGTTTTTAATCAACTAATTTCACTTAAGTCAAGTGAAATCAACCGATTGATTTGAAAATTAACCTGTTGAATTTCGTAACAGTTTGACTATAAAAGCTGTGGTTTTCGAAAGAGAGGTATGTTGATCATTTAAGAGCACGAATTATTTCTAGAAACTTGTGGAAACCCTTCGTGATCATACGTGTTGCAGCTGTTGAAGATTGATCTTGGAGCTTTTGGCTTGGTTTGAAGCTTGGAGAAAGTGGTTTGTGGTAGGACGGGCTATGCTACCACTGAGCTTTGATCTTTCTCAAGCTTTGTGTGTGTGCCTAGTGGTTTTCCAGGTCTGTAAGAGGGTTCTTGTTGTGCTGGTGTGATTCTTGTGTGATTCAAGAGTATTTTGTGGTGTTTTTGCATATTTTGGAAGTGTAAGGGTGGATACTTTGTAAAACTTTTGAAATAGTGAAAAGTCAAGCTAAGGTTGCCTTGACAAACTGGACATAGCTCAGGTTTGAGTGAACCGGTATAAAAATCTTGTGGTGTCCTCTCTTTTCTAACCTTTCTCTCTTGCATTTTCATTTTAAAGTTTAAAGAACATGTGCTTTAATGATCTTTTTCATGTTCTTGCATGTTTTCATGGCATCTACATTATTGAGCATGTTTGTATAATCATTTGGAACTGGTCTTGATCATTCTTGAGCATTGTTTCTATTGATACGAAAAAGAGTCAACAATATATACTTGATTCATCTACATCATGCATCATATAACATACATTGCTTTCTTATAAAAGAAATGTTTCTCTAGGATATGCTACACAAAGTCTTGCATATAGAGTCTATAATAAGAGATTGATGAATGTTGAAGAGTTTATGCATGTTGTATTTGATAAAACTAACCCAAAGTTGCAAGATCAAGTGTCAAAGAATGCGGATGAGGAAGATCTACTACAGGAGCAGATTTCTACTGCAGAAAAGCCCACTACTGCAGAAAATCAATCAGCTGAAAAGGAAAAATAGTCGACTGGAAAAGCTGCAGACAACAACTTGCCAAAGGATTGGATCCAGCCTAGAGGTTTATCAAAGGACAACATCATAGGTGATATCAAACAGGGAGTATCTACTAGACATAGGATTGTATTTTGTGAACATGTTGCTTTTGTATCTCAAATTGAACCTATGAATGTGAATGATGCTTTGAATGATAGTAATTGGATTGTTGCTATGCAAGATGAACTCAATCAATTCACAAGAAATGATGTGTGGTTTCTAGTGCCTAAAAGTAATGATATGAATATAATTGGAACCAAATGGGTTTTTAGAAACAAAATGGATGATGATGGTAACATTGTAAGAAACAAAGCTAGACTAGTTGCTAAAGGTTATAATCAAGAAGAAGGCATTGATTTTGATGAAACATATGCACCTGTAGCTAGGCTAGAAGCTGTGAGATTACTCTTAGCATATGCTTGCATGTGTAACTTTAAATTGCATCAAATCAATGTGAAAAGTGCATTCTTGAATGGTTTCCTAAATGAAGAAGTGTATGTATCACAACCTCCTGGATTTGAGGATCATCTCTATCCTAACCATGTTTTCAAATTGAAAAAGGCCTTATATAGTTTGAAACAAGCACCAAGACAATGGTATGAAAGGCTAAGCAATTTTCTCTTATCAAAAGGTTATGCTAGAGGTGTTGTTGATAAAACACTCTTCATTAGAAAACATGATAATGATGTTATACTTGTTCAAGTGTATGTTGATGATATCATCTTTGTTTCAAATAACAACACATTGTGTAAAGAGTTTGTTACAACTATGCAGGGAGAATTTGAGATGTCCATGATGGGTGAGCTTACCTACTTTCTAGGGCTGCAAGTCAAACAACTCAAGCATGGAACATTTTTTATGAATCAAAATATTGTTTTGACTTGTTGAAAAAGTTCAAAATGGAGGATTGCAAAAAAGTTGCCACTCCAATTGCAACAAATTTCCTTATGGATGCATATAAGGCTGCCTAACCAGTAGATTCAACCAAATATAGAGGGTTGATTGGGTCTTTGCTCTATCTTACAGCAAGTAGATCAGATATTCAGTTTGGAGTATGCTTATGTGCTAGGTTTCAAGCAAATCCAAAGGAATCACAATTTAAGGCTGCAAAAAAGATTCTAAAGTACCTCAAAGGAACAACCAATGTTGGTTTATGGTATCCGTGTTATTCTAACATAACTCTTGATGGCTTTTCAAATTCAGACTATGCAGGGTGCAAATTGGATAGGAAAAGCACAAGTGGTACTTGCCATTTGCTTGGATCAAGTCTAATCTCATGGAATAGCAAAAAGCAAGCATGTGTGGCACTCTCCACAGCTGAAGCTGGATATATTGCTGTTGGACATGGCTATGCACAAATCATATGGTTGGAACATGAACTCTTGGACTATGGTGTAAGGCTAAGCAAGGTACCTTTGTATTGTGATAATACTAGTGCAATCAACTTAACTAAGAATCCAATACAACATTCCATAACCAAGCATATAGAGATTAGGCATCATTTCATTCGTGATCGTGTTCAAAAGGGAGAGTGTGAAATCAAATTTGTTAAAACTGAAAATCAATTGGCGGATTTGTTTACAAAACCATTGGCTAGAGATAGGTTTAACAAGCTAAGAACTGAACTAGGCATATTAGACATCAAGAATGTGGTTTGATGTGTTTGGAGCATGTTAATCTTATATACTCATGCATTGGTTTCATAAAAATCTACTGTTGTATGCAAAAGTTGAAAATTGTCATATTCAACCTATTGATTTTGCATTTCAACATGTTGATTTCACTTAAATCTGCCTCTGTTTGCACAATTCATGATCTGTCAACCTGTTTATTCTGTTTTCAACATGTTTATTTCACTTAAACTGCCACTGAATGATGAAAAATTGATCTGCTATGATTTTTAATCTGCTGCTTTCTCAATTCAGTATGTTGATTTCATTAAAACTGAATCTGGAAAAATGAAGTTCAATTTCACGATTTTCAATTGATTGATTTTCAAAATCAGTCAGCTGATTTCACTTAACCAGATTCTGTTTTTAATCTCTGATGCTCTGATGCTGTTTTAGTCGACTGATTCTGTTGATTTTACTCACGAATTGAATCGTTAAGCTGACCCAGTCAAAGAAAGCATCTTTTTGTCAGGTACTATTTGCTCTTAACTGCTCATTTCATCAGCCATGTGTTACTTTTACTGATTTGTTTGACCAAAAAGCATTATAGTGTACAATTCCAATGTGCATGCAGCTCACATGATGTGAACTGATTGATTCACTAATAAAAACACATTGAAAACATCATGAATGCATGAAATACTATTTTGGACTGCATTAAATTGATTTAGGTAACCTAAAACGAATTAATTAGAAAAATCTGCACCATTTAATCAACTATTTCTGAAAATCAGCTTGTTGAATTATAAATACTGCACTTGTATTGCTGTATTTGCATCTTACATGTCTTAGAAACAACCATATCAACACTCATCATGCCTCGTCGTTCCCAAAGAGCTATCCAATCTGATGATGAGCATTTCACTCCTCCTACCCCAAGGTCTCCAAATCATGAAAGCCATGGATGAATTGAAGCATGGTTTGAGGATCATGAGGACAACAAAGTGTTCCTCATTGAGATGAATAGGAAACTGATAAGCATTCCTAACGTGATGAGGTTCACATGGCTAAGGGCTAAAGGCTTTAGGATCATGCATTGCATCCTTGTGTTTGTGATTTTAAAGTTTGAGTTATGTTTGTTTCAGTTGGTTGTTTTTCATTTTAGTCGGCTGATTGTATCAGCTTTGTGCATTTGTTTTCTATTTTCTGTTTCTGTTGGCTGTATTCCTTTCCAGTATTAATGAAATGAAATGCAATGCTTGTTATCTTTATGCATTTGTTCTGTTTGGTGAATCCAAAGGGGGAGAAAAATTGGAAAATTGGAAACCACTTTTAATAATCACATTGAGCTAAGCATTAAAAGTGGAATCAATAATCAAATATGAATATTATTGATAGGGGGAGCATGATCACATTTGTATAATTGCTAGCTTGTGTGTATTGCTACTGTAAAATGTTTTTCAGGTTCACAAGCTTCAAGCTAAGGTATCACTTCATCAATTGGTATCCAACAAATGGAAGCATTTGCAATGAAAGATAGAAGAAGATAGATGAAAGGAAATAGAGGTTGGCTTCATGAAATCACGGGGAGATTATTGACATGAGAAGCCAAGGTGGTTTGCTTCTTGAAGATTTGATGAAGATTGAATGAAGCTCTTTTGAACAATCTTGAAGCCATTATCATTGGAATGAAGCCTACATTGATGAAGGAAAGGAGATTTGATGATAACTATGGTAATCATGGCTAGAACGTGTGCTCTCCATGTAGTTAAATCATTAAGAAAGTGTATTTGTAGTTTGTAATTCATGTTGTAGACCTTATATCATTAATTAGATGTAGTTTGGTCTTTATTGTGTTTTTAATCTGTTGAATGATTTTTCAACAGGTTAAAATGTCTCTTTTAATCTGTTGCATGACTTTTTAACAAGTTAAATGCTTGGCTGCAGTAGTCTTAAACTGCAACAAATTCAGTCAGTTGATTTAGTTTTTAATTGACTAATTTCACTTAAGTCAAGTGAAATCAACCGATTGATTTGAAAATCAACCTGTTGAATTTTGTAACAGTTTGACTATAAAAGCCGTGATTTTCAAAAGAGGGGTCCGTTGTTCATTTTAGAGCACCAATTTGTTCTAGAAACTTGTGGAAACCCTCTCCTTCGTGATCATACGTGTTATAGCTGTTGAAGATTGATCTTGGATCAATTCTTGGAGCTTTTGGCTTGGTTTGAAGCTTAGAGAAAGTGGTTTGTGGTAGGATGGGTTATGCTACCACTGAGGTTTGATCTTTCTCAAGCTTTTTGTGTGTGTCTGGTCGTTTTCCAGGTCCGCAAGAGGGTTCTTGCTGTGTTGGTGTGATTCTTTTGTGATTCAAGAGTCTTTTGTGGTGTTTTTGCATATTTTAGAAGTGTAAGGGTGGATACTTTGTAAAACTTTTGAAATAGTGCAAAGTCAAGCTAAGGTTGCCTTGACAAACTAGATGTAGTTGAGGTTTGAGTGAACCAGTATAAAAATCTTGTGTTGTCCTCTCTTCTCTAACCTTTTTCTCTTGCATTTTCATTTTAAAGTTTAAAGAACTTGTGCTTTAATCATCTTTTTCATGTTCTTGCATGTTTTCACGGCATCTGCAACATTAAGCATGTTTGTATAATCATTTGGAACTGGTCTTGATCATTTTTGAGCATTGTTTCTGGTTTAAAATTCAAATTTGCATTTCTGCATTTTCCCAGTATTTTAGTCGACTGTTTTTCTGTTTCAATCGATTGATTATACTAGAACAGATTCTGTTTAGTAAAATCAATTTGTTAACTCTGTTTTTGATCGATTGAAAGTGTACAGTTCAGTACTGTTTGCATCCTAACTTGGTGATCTATTTGATTCAATTAAAGGTGGTTTTTAGCTTGCAAAGATAGCCTAAATTTTTAACTAGCCAATTCAACCCCCCCTTTCTTGGCTTTTCAACCATTTCAAAACTAACATTTATTTCACTGCATATGATTTATTTTGAACTTATTTTGCATATGCTACGGTCTGGTATGAATTAATGGGGTGTGCTCCGCTGTTGCAACATGATAAATTCACTATATTGTTGTGTTATTTGCCATTGTCCTACACAGATTGAATACTGTAAGACCCGTAGAATTTAATTATAATTAAATAAATAATTAATTAATAAATGCGGGAGGGAAGAACATTTATGACATTAAATTATGGTTGGTATGATGTGGAAAAGTATTAGCTCAAATGGTTGAAAGTACTTTGGTTGTATGAGAGGACTTGGGTTCGAGTCCTATGTGTGTCCATTGTGTGTTATTTACTTATTATTAATCATTTTAATATTATGATTTGATCATGTTTCTTATAATATAATGCTTGAATTGCATTAGTTAGCATGAAACTTAAATTGGCTTGATGGTTTGGCATTGACTTGGCATGTGCATGGTTGTGGGATCAAACATTGTTGAGAACCCAAATTAAACTTTGTTTTGCTATATTTTTAGTTTTCGTTTGAATTTGAAAGGTTGTAGGGAACCCTAGCAGACATGGCAGCCAAGAGGGGCTGGAAAGTAGTCCTTAATGAGTCATTAAATGGAATTTATCTTATACTTAAGTCATTTTCGTTTTGGGATGAATTAATTCCAATTAAGGTGCAATTGAGGAGGGAGAAAAGAGAGTGAGAGAAGGGTTTGGTAAATTACCATTAGTCTGCGATTTTAAGAGTGAGAATTCAGAGAGGATCTGTGGTGTGTATGTGAATAGAAGGCGGAATTGGAAGGGAATCCAAAGGAGGATCATAGGTGATCAAGAAGGAATTCATAACAACTCCAATTTAAGCTAAGGAAAACCAGGTTAAGGGAGCTGAACCCGCTTCTTTACATGTATTTATTTACTCTGTACAAAAGCATGACCCATTGGAGGTGTATATCTGATAAATTTTTGTGAAATTGCACGTTTCTGGAAAATTTCCAGAATCCGCCTAGCGGGCTGTTCATAGCCGCCAGGTGGCACATGCCAGTTTAATGTATTTTTGGGTTCCATGAGGAACCGCCTGGCGGTGAATCCCTGTACCGCCAGGCGCCATAAACCTACAATCCAGTTTCTGGGTTTTGTGATGAACTGCCTGACGATGATGAATACCCGCCAGGCGACGTGAGTCGAATTGACTCGGTCTTAGTGTTCCGTGTGTTCTGGAGTGATTCTGATCGGGGGAAAATGTAGTCCCACTGGATGGTTGATGATTTAAGTCGTTATATTATAGAAATCCATAGGGTCGAGTGCCAATTTGATAAAGTGCTATGAAATCATTTTATGGTTGAATGTTGTGGTATCATGTGGTATGATTTAACACTGAATGTTATGAATTGCAGCAGAAATTAGTGATTAATGTGATTAGATTTTGAGTTACTTTAATTGTGTTTGAATCTGAATGGAGAATGATGGAAATTAGCAAAGAAGGATAAATGGTAGGGGCACGAGTTTGGAAAAGAATCTGGAAATTGGCAGATGGTGTGTACTGCTGGGCGGCACGCAGCTTGTCGTCAGGCGCCGACGCGGAAGTTACAATGTTGTGTTGACGAGATAAATGTTGAGGGTCAGGGTAGTTGATCTGGAAAGAATTAGTTCAATATGAGGAAATTGGGGTCGTGAAATTAAGAGATCAAGAGTTGTTCTACTTAAATTGTGGTCAAGTATGTTGGGTTAGGTTTATGTGAATATTAGAACACAAGAATTTTCAATACCCTAGGAAAAGGCTTAAATGTGGTTTAATCAAATGGTATGGTTTTGATGGGGTTGAGTTGATTGTCATAGTGAGTACAAGAATTTAATATGATAGGTGCATGGGAGGATGCGTTGGTTTTAGCATGTATGTAAGCCTTAAAACGGGAACATGAGAGCAAGCTATTAATCAGAGAACTGCTAGTGATTAGAGTGATGACCAAAATATTTTAATTGGTATTAGCAACTCTGTTAAGCTTGGGGTTTCAAGTACTGCTCATGATAAAGTTTTTAGAATGGGACTGTTGAAATTAGGAACATAAGAGGTTGGGATACATTGATTATTGGCTAAATGCTTAAGAAATGATATGGTATGATAAATTTGGTAAATTTACATTTGGTGTTAGAAGTCTAATAGTCTTGGACGAATTTGAGTTAGAGAACATAAACCAGAAGGGATTGTTGTACTAATACAGGGTCTGGCGAGAGTGGGAATCCGCTAGGCGATAACCATGAAAATAGAGAGCACTGGACCGCAGGCGCCTGGCGACGTGAGTGGTTCCGCCAGGCGATGGTCTGTCAACAGAGGGCTACTAAGTCCTATGCGCCTGGCGATGAGGGCCTTTCCGCAAGGCAGTACCTGCAGCGAGAATGAACAAGAGGCGTTGTGCGCCTGGCGGTACGCGACACCCGCTAGGCAGTCTGGGAGCTGGCAATGCCTGGCGGCACGTGTCCCCCGCCAGGCGATTTGTACTACTGCAGCTTGGAACTTTGATTTCATATGTGTGATCTACAACTAGTGATGCTTTAAAGGTGGGATTGCTGGTGTTCCTTGAGTTGTGGCTCAGAACGTATCCCTTAAGTTGTGGCTCGGGATATGGGTTAAGCATGTGATATACCTTGAGTTATGGCTCAGAATAACATCTCTTGAGTTGTGGCTCGGGATGGCGGATGAACACGAGGAACCCTTGAGTTGTGGCTCGGGTTGGCGAGTGTTGCTAGTGTGAGTGTGCTGGTTGTGGCCAGTACGGATGGGTCCAGATAGATTGCCCTCCTCAGTAGTTGGCTGACGAGTTTGGTAGTCTTGGGACGTTGCGAATTATGTTCGCATTTGGGAACTCCACCTGGCGTTACGGTGTATGATCCGTGGCAATGGTTCCCGTACATGCTCTATCGGTTGTGGCTTAAGATGTTTTAAGATGTTAGTTGTTATTGGGAAGCGGAGATAGGTAAGTTATGACACAATCCAACCATGTGTTTTTTTGCAATTATAGCCATATAAAGTATTAATTACATCATTAAATTTAAAGTATTACTTCTTATATTTATAAAAGAACACTTTACTTTTAAATTTAATCCTATTTCAAAAGACTAATTAAAATAATAAAATAATCTAATTAAAATAAGGTTAAAATACCTTTTTGGTCCCAATTTTCATCAAGTTTTTTCAAATAAGTCATAATTTTGGTTTTGTGTTCAAATAGGTCCCAATTTTCGTCAATTTTGTTCAATTGGGTCTTTTTTTGCTAACACCGTTTAAATCATTAACGACCATGAACAAATATTGACACATGTCATTTTGTGGTTTTTTTGAATTTTTTTTATTTTTATTTTTTAAATTTTTTTAAAATTTTTTAAAATGTCCACGTGTCAACCAGTAGCGTGTCACATGTCAAAGTCAATGTTCTATATTCAATTTGGTCCCTATATTTGTTAATTTTGTTCAATTTAGTCCTAATTTTTGTTAATATTAACCAACTTGCTCCCTCTTCAAATTGAAATCAAATTTAATTTTTATATTAAAATTTACATTTTTTATTAAATATTTTTATATAATATATTAAAATTCACATCATTATAACTTTGATATAAAAATTAAATTTGATCACATCTTCGATAGGGACCAAATTGGTTAGTGTTAACAAAATTTGGGACTAAATTGAACAAAAATAACAAATATAAGGACCAAATTGAATATAGAACATTGACTTTGACACATGGCACGCTACTAGGTTGACATGTGGACATTTAATAAAAAAATCAAAAAAAATAAAAAAAATTCAAAAAAAAAACAAGAAGTGACACGTGGCACGCTATTAGGTTGACACATGTACATTTTAAAAAAACTTATAGAAAAATTAAAAAAAAATAAAAATAAAATTCAAAACAAAATTCAAAAAAACCACGAAGTGACACGTGGTAGTCATTGTTTATGACCGTTAATGATTTAAACGGTGTTAGCAAAAAAGGACCTAATTGAACAAAATTGACGAAAATTAGGACCTATTTGAACACAAAACAAAAATTAGGAATTATTTAAAAAAACTTGAAGAAAATTGGGTCCAAAAAGGTATTTTAACCTTAAAATAATAAAACGTTACTTTTAAAATTAACTAAAGTACTAATATATATTTAAACTAAAATGTGTAAAGCCCTCTTTATTTTCTGCCCTTATTTTAAAGGCCCACCCTAAATCAATTGGGCCTAAAGCTGGCCCACAAGGTGCCAAAGACCCTAAAACAGCCAAAACACTCTCATTCAGCTCTCACTTTGCCAAGAACCCCTTACACTCTCCTTTTTAGAAGCTCTGTTAGGGTTTGAGTGAGCTCCCCTATTTTTCCTCTCCGTTGAACGATTCCCTCTAAGTCAGTTGAGCTTTCTATGTTCCCTTCTTTTCTTCAAGCTTTAGTTGTCATAGCTCATTTTCATTCATCCCTCACTGTTTTCAGTTTCGTTGTTTGCTTTCGCTTTAGGTGCTAGTCCGCTAAGGATCTCATTCGCTTGAGTTAGCATTTTCCAGGTAAGGGAAGCTAGGGTTTATGTTTTTTAAAGTTGTTTTGCCGATTTTTGGTCTGTTTGTATGGTTGTGATGCTTGAATGAGGTTGTTAGTCGAATAAAAATGTATGGTGTGCGAGTATGTTTGATTGATGTGGCGCTATTCTTTTTTGTACACCGCACACTTTTTGTAAAATGAAGATTTCTACTACGTCAACCGTTGGATCGAGCTGAAATTTTAATAGCTGATCCTTAACACATAATTCTTGACTTTGATAGGTCAGATCTTTAATCAGAGCTCTGTAGTAAGACCGGTTTTTATCACAAGGTCACTATAGTTTGGTTGTTGACAATACTATATACTTTTCGTAAAATTAAAGTTACTACTTCGTTAACCGTTGGATCGAGCTGATATTTTAACATCTGATCCTTAACACATAGTGTTTGACTGGTCTGATCTTGAATCGGAGCTCTGTAGTGAGAGTAGTGTTTATCGCAAGATCACTATAGTTTGGTTGTTGATAGCATTGACCTTTGTTGCTTGTTTGGTGTACAACTTTCTTTATAGTTATTAAATTAAGTTGGTTCTTGTTTAATTTGGTTCTTGATTCAATCATATTTAATTTGAATATAAATACAAAATTTTTGGAGCTTTACACAAGCTGCAATTTTATTTCTAAAATCCCAAAATCGTTAGCATAATGTGTTGTTAAGTTGGATTGCTGTGTTAAAGCATGAGATGAGTGAATATGCATGAGTAAAGATGGTTTATGGGTGGTGAATGATGAGTTTGGCATGATCTTGGTATGGAATATACATGAATGGTTGGTTATATATGTGGTCATGAATTTGGTATAAGCAATAATGTTACATTGATGGTTGGAATCATGGTTTTGGTTGGCTTAGGACGTAATTCCACGATAGTTTCGTGGTGGTGCCTCATTGGTTAGAACATAATTTCATGAGCCTCTAGGTGAGACCTCATGATGGTGCCTTAGTTGGTCGGGACGTAGTTCCATGACCCCTGTTAGTGGGAGTTCATGGTGGTTCCCCATTTATATAATTTAGTAAGGAATCAAGGTAAGGATTGCATCTTGACACTTTAGAGAGTCAGTTAGTCTCACATAGAGCGTACTGACTCGAGTGGTGAGAGTAGCAGGAGGCCTGAAACACTTTAAGGGCTAACCTTGTGTGTGAGGGAAAGAAACACTGTAACAATTAGCTTAGTAGAGCAGCTCAGTAGAGCAGGAAAGGTCACCACAAGTGCAAGCATCCGCTGAATCCGACTAATTATATGTATCCGGATGCGTCGTGTCTTGAGTCTTAGTGTATTGTTTAAAAAGTCATAACATGATTGGTTGACATGTACATCTTGGACTATGAAAGTGTTTGTAACTATATGATAAATCATTTTCTGCTTACCCTTTCTATTTCTTGTATGTTCTCTCTATGTGGTTTTCTCTCCTTGCGATGATCATTGATTTATTGATGTGAGCAGATGTGAGAACTCCTCGTGGTCAACAGGGAAATGGTGATTCCACTGCTTAGTCATCTGGATTTGGACTATGCTCGTTATGTCTTCTGTTAGGGCTGTGGCCCATGTATTGCATTACTTTTACCCTGTTTTGTATTGGCATCGTGGTGTGCCTCGATTAATGCCTTCTAAGTACCTTGGATACCTATAAGAGTGACGTTATATTCCTTGACTTAGCTTCTTATATTATTTTGTGTAATGTTTTCATTTAATTATTTTATTACTTAATTGGGACATTACAAAATGTCTAAAATACTAATATATATTTAAACTAAAATGTATTCAACATTAATATATATTTAAACTAAAATTTCTTCCGTTAATGCGTTGTTTTTTTCAAGTGTGAGTTATTAGTTATAAATACTATATGGATAGTGTATTTAAAAATATAATTTGACCAAATGCTTAAACATTCTAAACATATGAAGAGAAAGTATTATCTTCCATTTTTCATTTTTACTAATTGTATTCTTATTCTTGTTTTAAATTTGCAGTTGTTGACTTTGGTACACACAAATCACAGTGTCTTCAAAATTGAGGTAACATGAATATTATCCTATAGTTTCTTATTGTAAATGGTGTTACTTTGAGGAATATATGTATCCATGTGAATTTTCCATAGCTTTCTTTTTTAGAAACTACAGTTATGAGATTAGGAGTAAGAGTCATATTATTATACTGTATCTTGACCTTTATATACCTAATATTATAGCAACTAACATGATAGATCAAGAAAATATGGACTGGAAATGGATGTTTTCTAGTCGATTATCAAAAGAATATGAAGATGGGGTCAAAGATTTTTGTAGATTTGCAGTTGAGCATGCAAAAAACCCTAATATAATCATTTGTCCTTGCTTGAAGTGTTTTCATTCAAGGGTAGTGAATGCAAATGAGTTAGCAGAGCATTTAGTATGCAACGAAATTGATAGAAGTTATTCATGTTGGACCAAACATGGTGAAAATCAAAATAATGATATAGCACATAACGGGCATGGTAGTACAAGTTATGCACCAAAAGATACTGACACAACTTATGAGTTAGACTAAGTTGAGGAGATTGCAAACGTTATCGAAGAGGATATTGGGGATTGTCCTCAAATGTTTGATAGGTTGACAACAGATGCAAAGACACCATTGTATAATGGTTGTACTAGTTTCGCAAGACTATCAGCAGTGTTAAAATTATTCAATTTGAAAGCAAGAAATGGATGGTCTGATAAGAGCTTTACAGAATTACTATCACTTTTGAAAGATATGCTACCACAAGATAATGTGCTTCCTTGCCGAATGTATGAGGCTAAAAAAATGTTAAGCTCTATTGGGATGAGCTACGAGAAGATTCATGCTTGTCCAAATGATTGCATTCTTTTTCGAAAAGAATATTCACCATTAGATAAATGTCCTAAATGTGGAGCATTGCGCTACAAGAAAAATTCAGCACCGATGAAAGTGGTATGGTATTTTCCTACAATACCAAGATTTAGGTGCATGTATCATAATGATATTGTAGATTCAAAGAACTTAAGATTGCATGCGAAGGAAATGATATGTGATGGGAAGCTTCGACACCCTGCAAATTCTCCTCAATGGGCAAAAGTTGACCATGATTACCCTAATTTTGGGAATGCCATTAACATGGTGGTTTCTCAATCCTTCAAGCTTCTCTCTAAGACGGTTAGGGTTTTCTAAGCATTTCCCAAAGTGGCCAAAATAATCTAAACATAAAAAAGACTATTTCACGCGTACCAAGGTTCAGACTCTCCTTCACACAATTACCAAACATATGCACACACACCAATAAACTATTACATATTTCTTGGCATTTCATGCACACATAAATTTATAATGTCATACCACACAACCAAGCATGTATCCAAAACAAATTTAAAAATTAAAAATCACACTAATGGCATACACAAGACTCAAACCCAAGTCCTCTCAACACCACCCAACATGCTCAACCACTTGAGCTACCATTATTCCTTGTTATGATTAGCCCATTTAATTCCTCTAAAATGTACCCCTAACCCACAATTATTGATAATTAGATATTTATTTATATTTAATTTTCATGGGTCTTACACTATTGTTTTTGGACAAAGGAGGTCGTCGCTACCATTGCTACTGGTTAAAATCACCACTAGTTGGTGATTTTTTTTTTTACATTTTTTATTTCTGAATTCTAGTTTTGGTTTTGGTTCGCGAGACAGAGACATCAAGATATGGTTGTGTGTTGGCTGGCGTTGCAATGGTGGTGGTTCGTCATGGCAGCCTAGTTCTGTTTTCACAGCAACGACAATGGACTTTGTGTTGGGCTACATATATAGTTTTCTGGTGGCCTATGTATCACAACAATGTACCTGTTGCATAGTGTTGGTGTTCTAGAGGTGCTCGCGGTGATCTACGATGGTTTGTAGTGGTGGAGTTGTATTGGTTTCGTTTGCGTTAGGTGGTTTGCCAAGGTGGTTGCCACTACTATCGCAGTGGTGATGGCAACATTTAGTTGCAGCTCTCTATTTGGTTGTGTTTGCGAGAGTTGCGGTGTTGTTTGTGTCACGGTCATGGTGGTGGGCTTGCTCGCAATGGTGGTTGCCACTGTTCGCAGCTGCAAAAGTTTTCGGCATCATATGCGGCTTGGCTAGTGAGAGGCGAGAAAGAGATCTGCCTCGGTTGCAGCCAAACCCGGGGTAGAAATATCATTTTTGGCTGTGAATTAGGCCTTGGTTAGGAACCCCATTTTTCCTCGGCAGTATATGCCCCGGTTCTTAAGCTGATACGAAATGCCCAAAATAACTGGGGTAGATACCCTTTCCTACACTGGTCAATATTTCATATGTTATTTTTAAAGAAAAAGTTTGACATTCCCAACACTAAGATGGGGAGGAAAAATATCTTGTGTGCCATTGCCATCAGATGGAGGAACTTTAAAACCATTTTGACATAAGAGTTGGTGCTAAAAAAGTTTAAATATGAGAGTCCTTGTATATGTTAGGAACAAGGCAATAAAGGAAAGAATAAAGGAGAGAAAAATAGACACAGAGAATTTAACGTGGTTCGGCTACAATGTGTATGCCTACGTCCACGACTACACTAGGAAGTATTTGTATTTTTGGTGTATCTTAAAGCTTTACATAGAGTCTCTTATATAGTAAAATAGAGAACCACATCTCACTATTCTGAGCGATGTGGGACTAAATCAAGCACCATAATTCTAACAATTCTCCCACTTGGTGTTTGATTTACATTATCACCTAGTGTAGTGCCTTCATCATCAATTTTCTCGAAGGCCAGTTGAGGCAATGCAAAGCCTCAACTTAGTTGTTGTGACAGTCTTGGTCAACATATCAGCTGGATTCTCTACACCTGGAATCTTCAACAAAATCAAATCTCCATCATTTATCAAGTTTCTGATAAAATGATACTTCAATTCAATGTGTTTGCATCTGGAGTGAAGAATTGGATTTTTAGCAAGACAAATGGCACTTTGACTGTCACTGAACAATGAAGGTTCATCTTGCCCTTTTCCTAATTCTTTTAGAAGATTCTTCAACCATATCATCTCTTTTGTTGTTTCTGAGATAGCTATATATTCAGCTTCAGTGGTTGAAAGGGAGACTCTTCCTTGAAGTTTGGACTTCCAACTGATAGCTGTGCCACCCAACGTAAAAATATAACCTGTTGTGCTCTTTCTACCA
>Ga0214542_1006138_pt1 | contig 22199 bp, 5 predicted proteins | sample CNSS1metaG_FD_160096 | JGI IMG/M metagenome (GOLD analysis project Ga0214542, IMG submission 160096) | Root nodule microbial communities from cowpea collected in UCLA plant growth center, Los Angeles, California, USA - CNSS1 | ecosystem: Host-associated > Plants > Roots > Nodule | place: USA...
AATTTAAAAATCCATTAGTGCGTGATATGCTACTTACAATATAATGAAGGAGAGGAAATGAAGAGAAAAAAATGAATAGTTTTTCTTCTAAGGAAAAATTATATATAACAAATCTAATTTGGCCCCCCTATATTTTTAGTCCAAGTTCCGCCACTGTCCACAAGTCAGGTCACTCTCTTTATCTTTGTTACATTTATTCTTTTGTTAACAACAACATATCAAGCAAACACGTATTGATAAACGGTACTTGTGTGAGTACCATAATTCTTTTGTGATAAGCATTCTTGTGTTGAGTACTTGAAAGTTAAGTCTACTCTACATGTCTCGCATTCATATTTTCATCCATGTCTATTACTTGGTCTTCATCTTAGTACTTATTCTTGTAAGACACTTGAACTTCCTCTAACACTTTTTAGACTCTTTTAGTCTCATAATATTTCCCCTGATGTTACTTGTATACTTTCAATGCTTGCATATTTTTGCTTTTGAGACTCATTTGGTCTTTGTAGCACTTGCAGTTTGTGATTTTTTTTTCGTTTGGTACTTTGTTAGATGTGTCTTCATCAAATTTTATAAATGAATTTGGTGATTAGGACTTTGTTCAAAATAAGTTTGCGTATAGTTTAATGTGTGATGTGTCTATACATGTGTGTTTTTGTCTAATTGATTGCATCTCGTATTTGGTGTCTTTTAAGCTCTTTATTAATTGTTTACAATACATATTTCACATTAAGTGGCTATATTAGACGATCCAACATTATTTTGTTTGTCATCATCAAAAGAAAAGCGTCGTTAAAATAAATATTAGACTAATTTCTATTTACCATCGTTAAACTCATTTTTACCTAAAAAATGTGGACAAAGTTTAGTACAATCTTAAAAGAGATAATATTAGCTCTAATTATGATTTTCCTTAATTTATATAATTTGTTTAATGGACATGTTAGTGGTTAAAATAATAATAAAAAAACATAAAAATATCAAAGTTTAGGCATAAATTTTAAAAAATACGAGAAGGATGGGGAAAAAATCAAAAGATTTATCTTATAGAAAAATCATAATAAATAAAACTAAAACAAACAAAAAAATCAATTAAAAACATTTAAGTAAATGTGTAACAAAATTAAAAAAAAAAATATTCGTAGTTGAATAATCAACACCAAACTTATTCAAATATAATTGTTAATAACCCAAATCATCAAAGAGATAGATATGTCACCAATACTTCTTTTTTTTAATTTATTTTCACATAATTAAGAAAGTTTTTCTTTTGCACTTAATTATTATCTTTGTCTTATATTTATCGTTTTATTCGTTTCTAATTATGAATTAATTAAATACTTTTATTACTAGTCAGGCACCATCGGAACATAAACTTGTTCCTACAAACATTGTGTTTCAGTTGTTTTCATTCTTCTTTCTTCACTACATTTATCATTTCAGCAAGAGGTGTACTCTTTTTATTTAATTTTATTCTCGGATTGATTTCTTCAATTGAATATTGAAATAAACTTCTTGTTATGAAGAATACTTCAACCTCCTCTTAAACCTACACATTAAGAGGCATGCATTATTATTATTTTATTTCTGATTTCATTCAATTGAAGAGTGCATTTTAAAATCTTCATTCCATAATATATATTTTCTTATAATGCCAAAATATTTTGTGAAGAGATGCATAAACAAATTATACAATTGCAAAAATCAATTGCCCAAATTATGATCTCAATCTCCAATTACTAATACTGTAAATATACTATAAGTTTGTAACTCTTGTTCAGAAATGAAGCATGCCTTGAGTTATAATTTGGAGGCACATCCTCTTCCGAAAATTACCCTGTTCCAACCTGTAACATATTCTAAAAGAAAACTTCCTGTCAAAGCCACGGATTTTTCATGATCACATTTCTCTACTGGGCTGATGTCTGTAATTCCATCATGGCATTCTAGACGTGACTAATTCAGCAAACACTCTTTTAACATACAACATCTGTTATAATGGAATCTTTACTGGTTGTGCAATTGAGGGAATCAACTAGTACGAGTAACAAATTTGTGGACACCATGGCCAAACCTTTATCTAGAGCACAACCACCTCCGAACAGTGGGAAACTCAGTTTCACCATAGATGACCGGTTATATTCTACCACAGATCCTTGGTTCATACAGCACAGACAATCTCAGAAACTGATAAAAGAGAGTAGAAATCCAACACCTGTTTACCGATGAAAAATTGATTTCTGAATGTCAAGGACTGCACGTCTTAGAATGGAACTACAGTGAACACGCATAGAACTTCCCTATACATAGAAATAGCAATTCCTTCAAGGAATCTTACAAAGAACTTCTAATTGCCAAAAACCCTAATTCGCAAGATATGGGGTTTATCACATTTTTATGCAAGCTCGATAACAAAAAGCACTTATAGAACTTCATGGATTGTACATCTTAGAATGGATTGTAAATCTGAGAATGGAACTACAGTCAATTAGAATGGAACCCAATATGAGATTTCTGAACGTCATGGATTGTACATCTTAGAATGGAGCTACAGTGAACACGTATATAACTTCCCTATGCATATCCTCCAAGGGATCTAACAAAGAACTTCTAATTGCCGAAAACCCTAATTCCCAACATATGGGGTTTATCACCTTTTTATACAAGGTTGATAACAAAAAGCACCTCCCTAAACATAAGCAAGTGCAACTGAAATTGTGAAACTCTTGTCGTTAGTGTTAGTGTTAGGAAATACGCTTCTGCCAAATCACAATTGTCTACGAATCTACCCTTGAAAACTCAAAAAAATAAAGGGGTATATCGGGAGGAGATGGTGTTGTTGCCACACATTTGAACTGTAACAAAACATCCAATGAAACTAGAATCAGCATATTTCTCTAATGTGACAAAGAGAATGAAAATTAGTAGAGTTAAAAGAAGAATGACTTCAAAAATATTACATCCTTTAAATAATGTGGTAGCGGGAAAAGTGTAAAACATTACCTTATGCTGTTTGTATTTCTCTCTCACACCTTGCAAAGAAGACCCCCTCCTTCTGAGGTACAAGTCATGTATGTTTAGAATACATTCCTTCAATTCAGCGGGTTTATATGTAGTGAGTTGGTGGAGGGCCGAATTCTGTAAAAAAGTAATTTAGCAACATCCTCCACAATCCACAGGGATTTCAAATGCACATTTAAAAAAAAAAAAAATACCCAGGGATGTGTTTTTGTGCTTAGCATAAATCTTGCTAAGAATACAACAGATGCTGCCACCAAAGATGGTAAGAACTTTATACAGTAATAATCCAATAAACTGAGCTCTGCAAGGTAGCAGCTAAGGAACTCAAACTGGAGATCAGAAGTCTGCACAATGAGATAAGCTTAATAACCAAATGATGAAAGTAGCTGATCTGTTAATTCATTGGTTGAAATATATTAACCACTACATGTTAAATTCATATATTTATATTAATTTTAAACATACACGTCTATAATATGTTCTGTACTATGTTCAGAGTTGTATTAGTTGAGAAATTTTCAACCTCCGAGACAGCAGTGCAGGTTTAATGTTTTAACAAAATTAAATTAAAATGAAAAGTTACAGTTTTAACAAAAATGAAATTATATAAATTAAAAGAGCAGTGACAGCTGTAGGTTGTCAGGAGGCTGTTCATCACAGTAAAATACGATAAGACCAGCCAAGTGAAATAATCAATTCTACTGGTTGATCGATTTTTTTACTATACAAACTACATATCCGATACAACTGGTCAACCAGGCTGGCTATAGTTCCCGCTTCGGGTTAGACATGGCCCGATTGAATGGAACATTTTACACACAATAAATCAAAAATGTTTCTGTCCCAGCCTTATCAATAGCAGCAAGTGGTATAAAGCAATAATTTGCTACACCGGATAGCAGAGTGGGTCACAGGCAAATAACGCAAGTCATGAATAGCAGTATATGAAATCAGGTTCCCAAATCATGATTCAAACAGTGAATTGTAAAGCTAATTTTTGAATCATCAATCATAATTTGTATTCATTTTGATTATATATAGCATTAAATGCAATAAATTTCAAATAGAAGTAAATAAAGCAACTTAATCACTTTTATTAAGGAAAATTATTAATTATACCAAAGTGGGGAAGCTGCCTTTTTCCAGAAGAATAGAAGTGAAGCAATAAAATATCCAAATAGGATGAATGCATGAATCAGTTGGTAACAAAATAAAGTGGCAGAAAAATAAAATCAAATAGGATATGTTCAAAAGAGTTTTTCCAAATCTTTTCCGTTTAACAATTTAAGTTTATACAACTTTTCAAACTTCTACCAGAGAATTGATGAAACAAAAGTGAAAAAGATTTAAGGAAATTACAATTTGTTTATTAGTGTATAGTCTGTATCAATAATACAAATCCATTCACAGATTGCAAGATACAAAGTGATTTAATATTCTTATTATCATATGAATATTGATTGACACTTAAATTATACATGGGTAAAAGCAAAAGTTTAAAATCATGAATATAAAACAATTATATTTGTAAAAAATAAGTTCTTTACAAATTTAAAACAAAAAATATAAAATAGGCATAATACTAACTAAAAAGTTTAATTGGTCAAAGACTAGCTATAGAATGACAAGAGAATGAAGAACTCGTTCTTTAACCACAACAACACCATTGCTTACATTAGAGATAAAATCTAAGAACATGATTTCCAAAATTCTATCGAATTGAGCATCTGAGGAAAATTCTTTTTTTAGACATACATCCAATATAGAGTCAGTTGCTTTAACAAATGGGTCGAAGCAAGAGCTAACTTACATCAACACCCTGTTGACCAACTCCACAGAATCTCCTGCAACAACCGCAAAGCATACAGAGTGAACAAACAAGCCAGGAAAAAAACAACAAAGACAAGACAATTCAATGCCACGAGGCCATAGAATGAACAAAGAAACAAACCTCAAGAATGTCCCCACGGTAGGAGCACCCAATTCAAATTTCAACGCCATCAATATATCGGCTTCCATATTCAAAACCTTCCTCACCAAAAAAATTGCAAAAATTAGCAAAACCAAGAGTCAAAGAGAGAAGTAACACCAACAACAAATGAAACACAAGAATCACCTCTTCCTTAGAGTATGTATTATCCGTAACAAAACAAAAGTCCTCCACCTCGGGTGGCTTAACCTCTTCATATTTCCTATTTGCAAAAGTCACAAAAACAAAATCACATAAAAACTCATCAACCACAGCACAAAACTCACACCCAGATTTCATGCATTGGAGAAACTCACGAAGCAACGAGCATTGCCGCAACCCCAAGCAACTGCAATCTCTGTCTGGACAATACCTTCAACGATAAAAACCTATCTATATAAGCCACACAAAAGTATAACGTATCTGAAACCAGTCCATACTCTTCTGCAACCTCAATCAACCAATCCACCAGAACACCGCGCATGTTACCATCCACGTCGTTCTGAACCTTCTGAACATAATCCGGAATCGGTCTCAAACGAGGAACAACCTGAGCCAGAAAAAAGAAGCCCTCACGTCATTCCCAAAACGACACAGTTTCAAATATCAGAAAAACTAAATATGAAAAGCCCTAGTAGTACCTCCAATCCGAAAAGGTACTGGTATATGTCAGATCTGTATGTCCCACATAGTTGAGGGTCGCTTCTTTCGTCGACATTCTTGAGTTTAACCTTTTTCCGTTTCGGAGATTCCGAAACGGCAACAGCGTTTGAGACATTCGTGAGGTCTCCCAAAACGACGCGCTTCTTCTTGGCATTTCCGAGCAGCTGGCATATGGCAGCTGCGGCTCTCTTCTTCGCCTTGCGCTGGGGACGCGTGGCGGTGCTGTTCGTGCTGTTCTCTGAAGGCGATGCCATTCTTAGAATACTAGTTCTAAAACAGAGACTAAGAAAACGTTTTTTTTACGCCTTTTTCTTTAATTTTTTGAGGAATAATTCAAGATTTCATCAAAATTCTGAATCAATATCACTGGTGATTTGTTAAAATCTATATCTTGTATTTTTTTAATTAATTTGATGGTATTTCTTAACTAAATAATTTCATATTTTAGCAGATAAAAGTATTTATTATTTAATAAAATATGTAATTATACCATTTATATAATTTTCAATTTAAAGTTAATCACCATTACTTTTGAAAACAGTTTTGTATAAAATTATTATTTTATAATAAAATCTTGATATACATAAATTATATATATATATATATATATATATATATTAATTTTTTATTATCGTTGTTATTATTATTATTATTAATTTTATTGTTATTGTTGTTATTATTATTATTAATTTTATTGTTATTATTGTTATTATTTTTATTGTTTTTCTGTTATTATTATTTCTATATTATGATTATTTTTTATATTATTATTATTTTTATTCCTATTATTATTATTACTTACTTACTTACTTTTTGTTATTTTTATTTTTATTATTATAATTATTATAATACTAATAATATTGTTATTATTATTATATCAAGAGATTTTCTTAACTGTTTTTTATTAAGTAACTTTTTATCAATTTTATTTTTTAAATGATAATTTTTTAAAATTTAAATGTTTATTGTATTTAGTTTTTTTAATAAATATATTTACTTTTAAAATAAAATAAATAGTTATAATAAAAAATTATATACAAAATAAATAAAAACTATCTGCAATAAAATTTTAAAAAATATTTTATTCAACGTATTTGATTTTTTAAGAAAAAGTAAAATGTAACTAGTTATTTAAAAAAAATCAAATTACAATTCTGGAAAAAAATTTATCATTAGTAGTTAATTACAAATTTAACCTACGTATCAAAGTTGTTGATTATTACAATTTTAAAGCATTAACTTTTTTTTTCGTGTCAAATACTTAGAACAATTACAAACTATATAATTAGATAATATTACATTGAGTGAGGTCTTCTAATTAAAAGCCATAATAGATAATAGTAAATTAATACAAATAAATTATATAAATACTACTAGAAATTACGTATTTATAGAAAATATTTACTTTGAAATTTATCATGAATTACTTTATTTATAAGTATGGTGCCAAAAAAATAAATCCTTTTGAATAAAATAATTTCAACATCTTCCTAATAAATGTCTAAAGCATTTCATTTTAGTTATGAAATTAATTTTAGAATAATATTACTTTTCCCACAACGGTGCCACCAGCGATATAGATACCAACAAAGGTATAACGGTAAGGCCCCCAATGACAAGACCAACTACGATGAGACCAAAACAAAGAAAAGGATAACGACCACTACGTGCAAGTGAAGAGAAAGAATGTTGAAGCGCAACTAAGCGAGGGAACGAAGGAATGGAATTGCAGAGAGAAGGGACAACGAGCTCGAAGTACAAGAGAAAAAAACAAATGTTGAGGCGCGAGGGTGGTAGACAAGAATTCAACATATTTTGCTGGTTATACCATCTAACCGGTGTAGAACGCATCTCAAGTGATTTACAAATATGCCATGGCTTCACTTTCAATACCGGTTCTAGGTCTAACTAGTATAGAAAGTCCTCAACTTATTTACAAAAAATGTCATCACTTAACTTTCTATATCAGTTTTAAGGCTAACCGCTATATAAATTCTTTCACTTATTTATAAATTTGTCACTTATTATGTTAGGTGGATTATAACTGCTATAAAAGTGTTTTTTCATTGGTGTCGCCACATTATATGTTTTTTGAAGCACTATAATGCCAAACTTTAGATTCCTTTATTCTGATGTCAAACATCATGTGCACGAGAAGGTGAGACCATAAGTAATTTTGAAATTCAAAGTTATATTTTCTATTGCTAATATGTTGATGTGATTCCAACAAGGCTTATAGCTTGGGCCAACGCCTAGGCCCAAATCATGCTCAAGGCCCAATCCATGGCCCACATGCATCTCAATCCCAAAGCCCACCTAAAGGCCCAGTAACAAGGGGCATGTTCAAAAAGATCCAATTGGGCTTCATCCAAGATGGGCCAAACCCACTTGGGCTTCTCACACTCTTCACATGGGCCAAAAAAGATGTGAAGATTTGAAGAGGTGTATCAAAGAGCAATAGAATAACAATAAGATTGACCCATTGTTTAGGCCTTGTTTTCTATAATAATAAGTCAAACAATGTGTAGTTGAATTGATAAAATTGGGCTTGACTAAGCCCAATAGAAGATTTAGCCATGAGCTACCAAAGGTCCAAGGTGGACTAAGTGGAAGTCAACATTCCTTCCTACACCTCATGGATCCAATGCATCCAAGGACTAGTGATGCTTCCTCCTTTTCCAAGGCATCATCCAATGGCCATGACCCTTGCTCCTTCTCCAAGCTATCTTCCACGACCAAGATTGAATGCCTTTCTCATCCAAGGGCTAAGAGTGCTTATGTGTATTTGCTTTCATATAAAAGTCTAAATTTTAGGCTATTGTAATCACTCTTGAAATTTCTAATAGAATGTTTGTGTTGAGATCACTCCACTCTTCTATTATTTTGAGAGCACCTAAGCTAGAGGTTTACAACATTTCCTCTAGTCACCTTCCATTAGTCTAGTTTCTAGTATACTTCTCCTTTCACCACTCCAAATTCCATTGCTACAAGAGCCTTAAACACTTGTCTCTATGTCATTTTTCGTTGCCTATGGAGTTCCTACCAGCCACCACTCATTGGAGCTCCATCATATGTTTTTATACATTTAATTTCTTTTGTAAATTGCAAGGATTAATGTTAATGTGCTACTAATTTCTTAGTTAATATTGTTAACATGTAAATTATTAGGATCAATGATATTGTGCTACTAATTTATTAGTTAATATTCTTAACATTTAAAATTGCGATTTTCTTAAGTTTTAAGGACCTAATTTTAAACTCACTATTTTTTTGGGGTTCAGATGTCCTATTAAATTATTTTTTTCCTAACTATTATGCTTGTTTGATATGAACATGATAATGTCCTTCTCTTTCTCCTCTCCCCTTCTTTTTCGTTTATTTTTTTTTTCTTCTCACCGTCGACCGATACATGCTTCACTACCACGAGTCTAGATCATTTTCATCATTTAGGTCTCATATTCACTCTTATTTGTTTTACTTTTCCTCCACCTCATCCTCCTTCATATCCTTCTTTAACTCAAGCCGCCACCATCACTATCACTTGCAAGTTGCAATCATTAACGTCGTTGCATGTTATTAGTGCGTCACCCACCAACCTCTTCTTTACCCCCAACCACCTTCTCTTCTTCCCCTCTTCTTTCATCTTCTCATCAATCTCCCATTAATAAAATATAAAACTCCGGTAGATTGGACAAGAAATTTGCTCTCTAAAGTGTCGTCAGATTTATTGGCATTTAATATTATTTTTTTCTTTGATGTTAGAAACAAAATAAATCACCTCAATGAACAAAGAAGGAAAGGAGGAGAAAATTAACCAGAAGATAAGTAAGAGATTAATTCATGAAACATATTTATCACTTTATTTTTATTTTTTATATAATTTTTTATACAATTTATTAACTAATTTTGTTAATTTTATTATAGAATATTTTGCTATTTTTTTACCCAAAAAGTAAGAAGATATTAATGTTGGAGTGGTTATACTTGAAAAGATCTTTGTATATTCAAATATTATTCGGATGCCTTTGAACTCTTCTCGTAAGTTCAAAGATCTAAAATATGTTTTTTATTTAATCCTTTTAGCTTATTGACTAATAGATTAATAATGATCATTATGGCAAACTAAATTTGAAAATAATTATAAATAAGTAAAATGTTGATTGAAAGAGATTTTGAGAAAGGTAGATGTAGTTGAATAAATTGATAAATTTAATTTTTTAGTCATCTCCTTATTAACATTTATTTTTGAAATAAATGGTTAATAAAGAGGTAGGAAGGCGTGGAAGTCTATGACTAATGAAATAAGTTTAAGCCACACTTTTTTTTTTTTTTTCAATATGGGTAACAATGTGAGTTGACATCTTATTGTTTGTCCCACATTTGTTCCACTTAAAATGGGTTAGGATAGAATAATCCGCATAACACTTGTAGGTTAATAAAGTTAATTTGCCTCACAAAATTATGTATTTGTAGAATCACATAAATTAAAAGAATCTAAAAATTCCTTCGTAAGTTTTTATTTTCAAGTTTAATAGGCTTTAATGCAAATATAACACAATTAAAAAAAAAGACTTAGGAGAAATTATTTACTATTTACAAACTCACATAAAAAAGATAGAAATTCATTTGCAACTTTTTAATTCCAACCTAAATATATTACAAAAGAAGATTTTTGTGCAATTTAAAAAAAAAACTAAAAAGACATATTATTTACTATTTACCTATAAGTAATTATAAAGACATATACAAGTAAATTAGAGTGACAATGTGGATCAACATTATTTACTACCATGAACTAAACAAAAATGGATGAACAGACCTGTTTTATGATTTAAAAAAAAATAAAATACAAGACGCAGGGTTGGTAAATTTAAATATTTATCTTGTTTTGTTTTATACTTTTTGTAATGAATTACATTCGGGCTGGATACCTTGACCCTACATTGTCATTTATATTATTACAAATTTAATATTAATTGAGTTTCTCAAACATAAAAATGGAATAAAGAAAAACAAAATCTTTATTTTATAAACAAGTTAAATTCAAAGAACAAACTACGTATTAGTTCATTAGACTAGGTTATTGCCATAACTTTGTTTTTGAATATTTTTGAAAAAAAAAATTTACCGATACATTACACTGACAAAACCTATCCTGCACATATTTGAATAATGGAAAATGAGGTTTTGACAAAAATTTTTTTTGACAAAGTTGAGAAACTGTCTATAAATAGAATTAATTAAAGTAGATTAATTTTTATTTTTTAACAAAAAAGAAGTAATAAAAATAATAATTTTTACTTTATTTAGTAGTTTGTCAAATTTTGTAAGAAAAAAAACTTTGTTAATGGATTATTTTCCTTGAATAATATTATTCTTTCATACTAATAAGATAATGATATTTTGACTAACTTTTAACGCACCACTAATAACAAATCAAAATAGATAATTGAAGGGTGATCGGAATGACGAATTAAAAGTAGGTCAAAATATCATTATCCTTCGTACTATCATTATTAGACTAGTTTATATTAATTTTAATAACATTTTTATAATGTTGTATTTTTGGTATAAAAAAGTTTAATGATATTTTTTAATGTTTTTATCAAAACCATTAAAACAAATATTAATCCAATATTATCTTTTTCTTTTTCAGGAATGATTTGTTCACAAAATATCTCACAAATATAAACGGAGGTTATACAAAAAAAAGGTAACAATTAATATAAAATAAAGGAATTTATTTTTCTCATAATTAATTAAACCAAAGAATTAAAAGAAGTAATTTTCTATCAAAATCTATATAAAAAAAACACATTAAAAAGTTAAAGATATTCTCTAGCATGTTCCTTAAAATTGAAATAAAACACTCATTTATATTGTTTATATGTAAAGTAAAAAAGATGAATTTTTATCTAAACTAGACAAGAATGAATTGTGTAATGAAAAAATCACTTCTCACCTATTAGAAGGTGAGAATTTTCAAAATTTACAAACAAATACAATAACGAGAATTCACTTTTATTGAGACAGACAAAATTGACTTAACCACAAAGAGGACCCTTTTATTCCCACTCTCACAGAGCACACACACACACCCCATTCAACTCTTTCTGTATATTATAATACACAAACACACAAAGAACCAAAACCTAGTAAACTAAGAAGGGTCCATGGTGTACCAATATCTCATAAGATGGAGATACATGCACAGTGTAAAAGGTTTGAAGGTTGATGCATGGTAAACACATAAATTAAGGGCACTTTCCCTTGCCCTTAGAGTTCTTAAGGTCCCTGTAACAAGGGCACTCGTGCTTGTTGCCATAAGTCCCAGAGGGCACACACTTGCACTTGCTGCAGCAGATTCCGCAGAACTTCATGCACCTGTCCTTCATCCCTGCCTTTGAGCACCTCTGCGCGCACTTTGAGGCACAGAAACCTGATTCCATGGTTAAAAGTCGACATAGAATTAGGTTTAAGTATAGGTTAATCTACTTCTGTTATGTCCTAATCTTGAAGGGAAAATTTGTTAATAAAGGTACTTTGATTAATTGATACAGTGAACACGTTTAGATCACTATACAAACTTTAAATTTAAATTTAATGGAAAGTAGAAGAACAGAATTTTAAATTTTTGTTTTTGAAAAATACAGTTTTTCTCTTTAGTTTTCTTTCGTCTCTCTTTGATCAATAAAAAACACGTTATACTTTTTTTTTACTCAATCAAACACGAGAGCTATTAATAAAATACTTCTTTTTCACCATATTTTTGTTTTCTGAAAAATTACAAATTTTAACGAGTTTCGCATAGTCTTAATTTGTATCAGAAGTGCATTATTCTAAACTCAGATATCTTGAGAAAGTATATAATAAGATCGGCTTCAAAATAAAAGTGGAAAGGAGAGTAGTTAATGAGCTTGAATATCTGGTTAAAAGAATCTAAAATAATAATAATAATGATAAAAAAAACTAAAAAAAAAATTAGGATTCATTTCAAGTTTTAAATTTTGTATATATCTTTAGGGACAAAACAAAAGTTAATTTTAGAGATTCAAAGGAAATTCCAAAATAAATTCAAGGATTTATTTTTCCAGTTTCAAAATAGTATAATAAGATATATTTTAAGGAAATAAACTCATCATTTCTAATTTTTAATTAGAAAACCCGATTATTTGCATAGTAGAAACCCTTTCTTATTATAATTGAAAATCATGTCAACATGTTCCAATTACAAATCCAACACATGAACTTGCATAATAGATGTTAATGCATGACAATTAAACCTATCATTATATATGATGATCAAAACTTAAAAGATAATTAGATACACTAATGGAGTAACACTAGAACTAATTAATTGAGCTTAGGCCATACCAGAACCTGCAGATGACAGTTCGAAGAAGAAGGAGGAACTGAGGAGAAGGCACAGAAGCAGCATAGCAGAAAATGATACCTTCATCTTGGTTTCACAGTGTGGAACAATGAGAAGGAGAAGAAGAAGTATAGTGTGATGAAGAGGGTATGTAATAATTGATGAGAATGGCACACACTACAGAGTGAGGTACTGAGTGGGGCTATTTATAGTAAAAAGAGTTAAGGGTAGGTGAAAAGTATTACAACAAGAATTGATTAGTTATTACTACACCCTGATCCAGTTGAATCACTAGGCTTCAAAATACACAGCTGGCTATAGTGGTTTTGGTTTTGGTTTTGGTGCATATTGTGTGGAATCTGCGTACCCTTTGGCTTTATTAACCTCAAACATTGAAATGGTTACTTGTCCCCTATATATGTGTGATGGACATGGACGTAGCATTGCATGTTGATAATGGCAATTTGCCACATTCATTGCATTCTATGAGCTGTTCTTTCTTCAAGGAAACAGCACTGTGCCTTTGTTTACGTGGCTACACTTTGGTCCCTCCACCCTCGTTTTTCTCAACCCTGTTTCAAAAATCTTTAAGCTCACAGCATTAGGTGGGGCTTGTCCTATTCCGGTGTCAGATTGTGCCAGTAAATGCTTCCAGAACTTTATTCAAACAGTTCATCTACAAAATTTCTCACACAATCAAATCTCAAAACTCCTGATTAGTAATTGCAGCGTTCAGTTAATCATCACTGTCCAGTGGATAAAGCACATGGTAATGATAATGTTATACTAGGTTAAGTTGTTTTAGGATTATGGTTGATTCTCACACCTTTGACTTTGAGGAAGAAGATGAAAAATGGAAAAATAAACAGATGTGATATTTGATTACAGAAAAAGATGCAGAAAAATGTAATTAAATGTAAGATGGATATAAAAAGTAGGGTAAACTGAACAGAATGTGCATCATCATTATTCTCTTTCCCAAGATAAAAGAGAGAATGAAAACAAAAAATCATCTTTTGGTGTGCCAAAATTCCAGTCTCCTACTGCCAAATGCCCGTGTTTCAGGTCTCTCAGAGGGTGACTTGTTATAAGAAGATATAATTTTGCATAAATTATTGGTTAATTTACGAAAATGTGTGAAAAGATTGTGGATTCAGTTGTCAAAGTTTTCACACTTATAAACTCTTATATTTGATTGGAAAGTCATCAATTGGTAAATTTTTTTTATTGTATTTCTTACTAATAGGTGGTTTACGTGTTAATATTATTCTTTGAGACCGTGATTCTTCTTAATTATGCTTAAAAAAGATTGTTTGAGGCATGAATCCGTTTTAAAAAGGATCTTAATGTTTAATTATTATTCTTTTCTTTCCTAGAATTATTATAAAAGAGAGTATGGTAATTCTATGCAATAATTTATTATTATTATTAAGAATTAAAAAAGAATTTAACATAATAAGAGTAAGATGTGAAAGAAAGACAGACAAAATTTTCCATCACTAATCCAAAAATCTTTAGCTAGATTTTCAATAAAAAAAAAAATCTTGACTTGTCAAACTATAACTACAAGAACTTCTATCTTAGTAGGAAAAAAAAAAATAAAATCCATTCCATAAAACACTCTTCAAAAATACTTAAAAAAATCATAGAATCATTGAATTACCCATATCGGATATATGAATCGGTGTTATAAAGTTATCATTACAATTTAAAAAAAAAAGAAAAAAATCATTCAAATGTAATAAATGTATGATAAAAAACTATGACATGATCACCCTTTACCATGAATCATAAAAACCAATTTTTTCTTTTTTAAAAATACAGTATATAACACATCAAGAAAACTTTCCCTTCGAAAGTCACCGAGTTCATTTTACTGTAAAGAAAATTGCGTATTATTGATTATCATAGATTTGTCGCTAATCGATCAATTTTGTAGATGGATTCTAAAATTCGGTAGTAATTACTAACACTTATAAATTATTCGGTAAATATTCATCGATAATTAATGAATGAAAAGTTCTAGTCATTGGCAAAAATCTGATTAGAATTTTCTTCCTTCTATTCCTCTTTTTCTTTTTTTTTTTCTTTTTCCTCCCCTCCTTGTTGTGCCTCCACCATCGTTGTCACATCCATCGTCATCGTCGCCTTCGCGTTGTAACTGCACCTCCACCTCACGTCATTCTTGTGTTATCGTCGCACTTAAGATAATTAATTATTATATTTAAAAAGATCAAAATAAAATTATTTTTTAATGTAATTTTGTTCAAGATTAATTGATTCATGTTTTAAATTTTGACACATTAGGATACTAAAAAATTTAGAGAGAAACCACAAAAAAAAAAATGTACAAGCATCATTAAAATCATATCCTCTAGTTGTTTTGGTAATAATAAATTATTGTAGACAAACATTTAACTAAATTTTTTCTTCTCATTCAAATAATATATTTTTCACTTTATTTCTTTTTCTTTTTTCTTTTTTTCTTTCTCTACTCATTTACTTTCAACCCTTTGTTGGAAACAAATAATAACTATTTGATTTTGGGAGTTTTAGTTTTTTGTATTACTTTCGTTTTTCTTAACACTTTATATTTTTCGTAAAACATAATAATCATGTTCAAATAAATAATATATCATATTTTGAAGTGATCAAACTATAAAAAATAAATTAAAATGTTAGATTGATCCAACTTGAATGTAAATTACATATATTACCACACTCTAAGAGAGACTGAGTCATTTTTATTTCACATAAATTTATACATATTTGATAAAAAAAAAAAAAAAAATATTTATAATATAAGATGAGTAGTAGCTTTCAACAAGCTTTCATTTCACTAGCTTGTTTAGTTCATTGAACCAGACCAAATTATTATACTTCTTTTTAGACATCAAATTAAAGAGTTCATTCTGTTTTTTTAAATTTTGAATGATTAAAATAAAATTATTAATAAAAAATATGTTCATCTTTTGTTCTTATTCTCTTAGCAATTAATATCCCCTCTCGACCCACCCTAAAACCTCCTTTCTTAATTTATGGCACACACTAAAGTTTTTTTCCCCCTCATGTTACTTGCACATTTTATTTTTATTCAAAATTAATTAAATTCCTGTCTAAAATTAACAATACAAATATTAAATAGGATGTAGATGACTAATAAACACGCATTAATATTATAGATAAAAATAATTAAAATACATTTTGTAAATGCAAATATCGTATTTTGTAAATACAAATATCATATTATATATACCATATAAGTAAAAAAGAAAATCGTATTAAAAATTGTGTTATGAACCACCGAATATCTTAATGGTCAACCTATAAAATTTTATGTCTCACACCAACCTAACATGTTATCTAGTCATTAAGCGTACATTGCCAAGAAAATGTAAAATAAAATAAAATTCAATCTTAAATTCAATACATAATTTAAAATTGAGATAATAAGAAGGCACCATTCAAGTGGATAATTTTTTATATCTAAAACCATAGACATTTAGCGCACAATGCGAGGGGAAGAAACACACCAGAAACATTTTTTAATGAGTTAAGGGTCCACGATAAAATAAAATTTGACGTAACTTTAACCTAAAGTCTTTAACATAATGTTATTTAATTTATCCATTTTTATATAATATGAAACTCCAACAACCCATAAAATATTATTAATATAATTAATGCAAAAAGTGTTAAACTTTGGATTTTGAATTTAAATCTCATCTTATAGAAATTAGCAAGTTAAACAACATTAAATAAAAATAAATCTATAACATATTAATTAAGATTTTAAGTGGTAGATAAAATTGAATTTATCTTTATGTTATTGGTCTCTAACCTATTACTAAATATTTTTTCTAATATTTCTCTCTTTAATTGTTCAACAAAGATAACTTTTCTACTCATGAATATTTTACTGTAATAATGAAAAAAAAAATCAAATAACTGAATCAAACTTATAAATCACTTATATGTCAAACCTTTTGTAATCGTCAACCAGACATACGAGTTATCATCAATCAATTGGTTATTGGATAAAAATCTCTAATTTTATAATAGATTCTTATAATATGAAAATTCAACCTAATTTAATTTTTTATAACCAATTCTCAAAAATAAAAAAATAAAAAATCCTTTATATTGAGAAACGAATTTTATTTATTCTTATTTTAATTTTATAAAATTGATTTGTAAAATAAGATTTATTTGTACTTATCTGAAGTGGTAAAATTTACAATAATTTATATTCTTTTAACTCAAATATAGTTAGAAATGTCAAAAAAATTTGTATCCGCAGATAAAATCCGTAGGTAGAAAATAGATATTGTAGATGAATATCTGCAGGTAACGGGTACAACCTCCGAGTAATGAGTATATGTATCTTTTATACATGCATGTTAACGAGGCGGGTACAAGTATTATCCATAAATATCCATACTCACTATACTATAATCTAAATTAAAAATGGACATAATTAAAATATTAACACATTGATCTTGAATGAGTTATTTTTTTTCAATTAGCTTTTAAAAAATTTCAATTTCTTTGTAAACTATCATTCAACACTATTTAAATATTTAAATAAATTATTTAAACTTTGTTTGAAATTTATGAATGTTATATATTATATTTTATTTAAATTTATGGTTCAAATATATTATTAAATATTTTATTTTATTTGTTTAAATATTTGAGAGTACCTGTACATATTCGCAGATATTTAACAAATATGCGGTACTCATAAAATACATACCTATACAAAACAGAAATAAATACGAAATGAATATTATCTAACAAGTAGGACAGAGATTCGTTGTATCATTGTAAAAAGAAAATTTCCATAAAGTTAGTGAATTGTGTAATAGTTTTAATAAAGTAGTAATAGTAGGAGTTGGAATGGCATGGGTGGAATTTTGGTGTTTGGAAGTCTCTAGATCTGCATAGAAAAGAGAGACTATGCTTGCTTTGCTTCAAGAGTGTGTTGTTGTGTTCACATGATGTGTCGGTGCCAATTGCTCAATTCATTTTACCTTCACCAAATTTACCTTCTTCATTATATAATATTTAGTACAAACCTCATTGTGTCTCTCTTTCTTTTTGTAGTTTCAATTCACCACCGCTTATCAATGGATTCTTCCTTTCTGTTTTTTTCAACAAACATCTGTAACAGAAAATAAACCAACTATTGTTTGCTTTCCTTCTTTTAAGATTCGGTAGTTCCTAAGTCCATTCTCTGCCTTAAATACCGTACTTCAGATATTCAGTCTTTGTCATGCATAACATTTTTTCTTTTCTTGAATCTTTTCTTAGTTATTTTGGTAAAACATAACTTTGGTTTGCAAAATAAAAATGCATAATTTTAAACTTATCTTAAATAAGCATAAACTACGTTATCTCATTTTCTTAATAAAAGAAGGAGAATTTTAAGTAACAATCAAATATTTATTTACAGAAGACTCTCTTAACACTTTTTACATTTTTATCAAGACTCATGATAGACATATAAAAATGACAAAAATATTTGTTGTCGTAGATATCTACGGATAAAATTTACGACGGATAGTTAATATATATGAGTATTTGTTATTCTTAAATAATGGGTAACAAATATTTTAATATTCATTCATAACGGGTTAGATGCGAATATCATACTATTTGTACATGTGGCTATTCCTTACTGCACAAAATTAAAATTAAAATGTAATTTATGTTTTATTAAGTTAAATTTAATTTATATTTTATTATATTACATCTAATTTAGATTTAGATTTAATTTATATTTTTTTGTAATTTTATTTAAATTAAAATTTAAAAATTTATAAAATATTCACGGGTATTCACCGGTACCTACGAGTTTTAAAATACTCGTTGGTATTTTTTTAAACAGATACCCGACAGGTAATCTGACGGGTTGCGAGTGGATTGTTTTGTTCTAGGTCAGATTGCGGGTAAGCACTATTCGTGTCTAACCCGACCCGTTGCCTTCATTTATCACTAAATATATTACCTTCTCAACTATGTTGACATTCCAATAAATATTTATCATTTGTCATCACATGAAAAATATTATCAAAAATTATAAAAAAATATTATAAGAATCATGAGGGAACCACACCAATACTCATTATAGAAATATAAGAGTAAGCTCATACAGAAATATAAGAGCAAACCCATACAAGAAGTCTATGTTAATACTAGAGACATCTTAGGATACGAAGTAAAAGTTCTTCTCTTAATCAATCTTAAATTAACTAACTTATCAACATAATAAGTATCCTATCAAAAAATATGAGAGACTCTAAATTTTATATCCCTACAAAACTTCAAACATTTCCTCCACCAGACTCTAATCATCCAAGGCACAATCAGAAAAAATTCTCTTAATACTTAAAATAGCAAAAATTTTAGAATAATAATAGTGAAAAAAAATTATTCAACGTGTATTCTCTTTTATTACGATGTGTTTATTTAAAAGTTCTTTGACCTCCATGAATAAAGCTTAACAACATAAAAAGTATATATTTCATTGTACTATATTGTTTTAGATTCTCTGTCCAATTCTCAACCAATGAGGTTTTGAGTGTTGAGTTATTGGATTTAACTTCAACATTTGAAACAATGGAATATACTCCAATATGAGTATCAAGATCATTTTTCACTACAAAATAAAAAAAATATTTTTACCAGAGGTTATTTATGGCATTTCCGAGGGTTTTAACCCCCGTTAAAAGAGTTATCGACGACTTATTTTTCCCCTAGAAAAATTAGCGTCGTTAATGGATTACCGACGATTTTGATTAACCCCTGGTAAAGCAGCACTTACCAGCGGTTTCAAAACTCCTGGTATTTATGGACAGTTTTGAAACCCATGGTATTTACCGACAGTTTTAAATCCCTGGTACTCACGGGAGGTTTTGAAACCACTAGTAATTACCGGCGATTTTGAAACCCCTGGTAATTACCTGCGATTTTGAAACCCCTGGTAATACTAGTGGGTTTGAAACCCTTGATATCTATTTGCGGATTTGGAACCCTGGTATTTCCTCCTTGTATGCAGTTTTAAATCCTTTAAACTGTGTGAAATCCTTACAAAAACCCCTACAATTAAACCTCTCTATCAAACTGATCATTTTAAACCCATTCTTCCCTTCACTATTCTCATTATTACCATTAATATTAACATTACCATTACTATTGATACTATTAATGCTCTCCTATAGCATCGCTTTCTTTGCTTCAAGGTCATCCTTCAAGCCCACCCTTTGCCATGCCTACTTTTTGCTAGTACATAGATTTAATTTAAATGCTTTGTGATTTAAGTTTAAATTGAATGTAGGTTTTCACTTGCATTTTTGGTAATATTCTTAATGACCTGGAAGGATAACACCAAAAATCCTAAACTCCTAAACTTCTATTTTTTGCACCATCAAAGTACATCAAAGGATAAGTAGGCACACACAACGAAATATGCAAATAGCAGAAAAAGAAAGCACTAAAAGAGTAGAAAACCTGATATGAAAAGAGGAGCACGAAAAGAAAGTAGCAATGGCATGACTACTTGACAGTGGCAAAATCGAACACACTCCGATTGCATTGGCTATGGCACGGTTACTTAGCGGTGGCAAAATCGCACGCAGTGACAAAATCAAAAAGAGAAACGATATTAGGGAAAAATCGATAGTAAAAAATTGAACGCAGTGGCAAATGAAATGAAAACGAAACCGAGATTGAAATGCTAGAAGACGAAATAGGGAGATCGAAAGAGAAAAATTGAAGACGGAATAGGAAGATGAAGTATGAAAACGAAATTGGAAGCAAGGGAGAGCAATCTTCGTTACCTCAAGCTTCATTACGTAGAACTTTCCATGAAACAGTGAGGAAGAACAGTGGAGAAGGATGTGCAACGGTAGAGAGTGGAGAACGATCTTTTCCTTTGAGACACGACCACGCAAAAAAGGAAAGTAGTATTGCACCTCCTGAGACACTAGTGTTTTTGAAACATTAAAAATTACAAAAGAAAAAAAAATTAAACAAAATTTTTAAATTTAAATTTTATGGGGTTCTTTAAAAAAACTTTGGTACTTAACTGAAGTTTCTTAAACCTTTGATATATTGTATTTTACTGAAGGTTATAATAACCTCAACTAATTAACCCCTCCTAAAATTATCTAAAATTAAATATTTTTGTAATATTTGTACGACTATTACTTCATATTCTCTTTATTATATAGAAGAGAAAACTTTGATATATGGTATTTTAAATGTTGTTTTACTTACTTTTAATTAGATCGAAATTTCATTTCAATAATATGTTTAGTTTAAAATTAAGTTTTATTAGGTAAATAATTGAGATCTCTCGATCCATTCTTAATATAGAAACTAAATATCCCAACTTAAAATTAAATCAGTACAATTAAAAGTTAGGTTAAATCATTCTATAGGTCCCCATAATTTATAGACAAATATTAGAATTGTTATAATTTTTTTTTAAATTTTATATTTGAATTTATAAAGTTTTTATTTTTAAAGCAACTCTAACATTTATCTATAAATTATGGATATATAAATATTTAAAATAAAATTTAAATAAATATTAGTGCAAAATATACATTTAAATAAATTTAATTTTGTTAAAAATATCAATTATAATAAAAATACCATTGTAAATTTATATAAGGTTAAATCATTCCATAGGTCCCCATTTTTGTAGCGAAATCTCAAGTAGGTCCCCCCATTTTTATTTGACTCAATTGAGTCTCTATTTTTTAAAATTCGTTACAATTGGTTCCTTTCCGTTAGTTGACCAGTAACGGTGCTAATTATGTGCCACGTGTCAGCACGTGGTTTTTTTGACTTTTTTTTTAATTTTTAATTTTTTTTATAATTTTTTTAAAAAATAAAATAAAATTGCCACGTGTCAACCTGACATTGTGCCACGTGGCAGAGACAGTGTGATGTGGTAGTGGCAGTGCCACGTGTCAATATTGGATGTGAAAAGTCTCAATGTAGTTCCTGTATTTATTATTTTGTCTCAATTTGGTCCCAATTTTTTTAAAACTGAATCAATTTTATCCCTATATCAGATTTAATTTTTATATAAATTTACAATGGTATTTTTATTATAATTGATATTTTTAACAAAATTAAATTTATTTAAATGTATATTTTGCA
>Ga0214542_1006144_pt1 | contig 22185 bp, 12 predicted proteins | sample CNSS1metaG_FD_160096 | JGI IMG/M metagenome (GOLD analysis project Ga0214542, IMG submission 160096) | Root nodule microbial communities from cowpea collected in UCLA plant growth center, Los Angeles, California, USA - CNSS1 | ecosystem: Host-associated > Plants > Roots > Nodule | place: USA...
ACACACACACACACACACACACACACACACACACACACACACACATATATATATATATATATATATATATATATATACCCTTACATATAAAAGGAATCAAATTAAAATGAATAATTTTTAACTATGAAATTTAAAGGTTAATATATTTTTAAATCATAAATTTAAATAAAAAATTAAAATTCGTCTATATTTTAAATTTTGATATAATTTGGTTATAAAACATTAAAAATAATAAACCATTTTAATCTAACTACCATAAATTTTTTTTGATATGTTAAATTAGTTTTTAATATTTGAACTGTTTAAATTATTTGATAAATTTCTAATTCAAATGTCAAGTTAATCTTGAATTTAGTTTCACACATAAAAAAATTAATGACATTATCTATTTATTTTTAAAATTTGAGAACCAAAATATTCAAAATTTTAAAAAAAATAATTTTAAATATAAATTTAAGAACTAAAAAGATATTTAATCAGAGATTAAATTGTGGAAGTCATTCAACGTTACAAAAACTAAGCATAATAATTTTATCAGCAAAAAGTGATAAATAAATTTTTAGGGAGGTATTTCTTTGATTTTATTCTTAAAAATTTGAAATGGAATATATATTTCTATATTTATTAAAATGTTATTAAAGATTATTTCTGAGCATCATTTTTTTTTCGGCAATCTATTCTTAATTTCATAAAAGTTACGTAAAAGTTTTGTTCCTATACTACATAATATGATTTCCTAACTACATATAACTTTGTTTTTTAATCATTTCAAAATTTTAAAAATATTCTTACAAATAAAAAAAAATAGCTAAACGTTTTTTTTTAATATTTCTAAAAACTACATTCTGCATATAATAAAAAAGATGATTTTAAGGATACAATTTATATGATTTGTGAAAACAAACTGTTTATAGAAAAGATAAATTTAATACTTAAACTAATCTAACAAATAAAAAATAATAAATAAGTAATGATTCATGTGGTAATGGCCAGCTCAATGAGACGATTTTGGTTGTTGGTGTAGATCGATGTGGGACCCAAATTCTTGGGCAAGAGACATGCTTCCTTCTCCATTGAATCAAATTCTCATCATCTGTGCTTTTAATTCATCACTGTAATTCCATTGTATTGTAAAGAATTTTGGACTTTTCAATAGCTACTTTCACTGTATTATATAGGCCAGAAATCACGTTATAGTATAACTTTTACAAAACTAAAATTACAAATTATAAATCCCCCTAACAAACAACTCAAATCCTAAATATAATTAAAATTTGACTTAATTAAAGTTCACATACTTTTAAATGAGTTTTTGTTAAAAAAATTTATGCTAATTGGGTACTTTTAAATGAGTAAGTCCTTTTAATGGAGTGTAGTTTGATTTTTTCTAATTAGATAACCTGACTCTAACTTTTTTCCATTACTTCCTTGTCTTCAATTATTAAAGAGACGTGGAATCTCTTTAAAATAATGAAAGTCACATATCGTTAACTGTAATACTGTTTTATTAATAACAAAAATCTCATATTTCTTAACATAACAAGATAAGAGTCATATCGCCTTAAAAATTTGAAAAGTTAATAAATGAAAAAAAAAATTATAAAAACACTTAATTATAAAAAAAACTTAATTATAAAGACCTAAAATTATAAAACATTTAAAACTTTATTAATTCCTATTTTTATACTGTTTTCATATAAATTATATTCCGTATATGAAAAATTGCTTAAAAAATATCACCTAAAATTATAAAAACAGAGTTATTAAAATTTAATAGTCAAAATTATACTATTTAAAATGTTATTTCTTTAAAGTAAAGTCTTGGTAATTAGCGAGCGTTCCTACAATAATACACAACACATTATATTCTGATCGATGTGGATCTCAATGGCCATGCTGCACAGCTATAAATAGTGGCAAGAGTTACCAGTAGTGCAAGCAGCTAGCAGTGCTCTTTGACAGATTCAGAAATGAATTTGGTGATGCCAAAATCAAAGAGAATGAGCTTCTTATCCTTCATCACTTTTCTACTCTTGTCATTGCCAACATTCTCTTTTTCGCAAAAAAATGTTGGGAACACCATTCTGAATTATCGTAAGATACTCCCAAAACAGGAACTCCTTACTTCTTATGCTGTCATCTTTGATGCCGGTAGCTCTGGGAGTCGTGTGCATGTCTTCCATTTTGACCAGAACTTAGATCTTATTCACATTGGCAATGACCTTGAGTTTGCTAAAAAGGTTAACTCAAACCTTTATTACATTCCTCTTTTATTCTCCTCATTTCTTACTCTTTTCACTCTTGTTCGTTAATTTGGTGCAGATCACACCCGGTTTGAGCTCCTACGCTAATCATCCTGAAAAAGCCGCACAATCTCTCATTCCACTTTTAGAGGAAGCTGAAAGTGTTGTTCCTCAGGAACAGCACCCCAAGACACCCCTTAAGTTTGGGGTGAGTGTTTCTCGACTTTTTTATATTTCGGGATTCATTTAAATCAAAATTTGCCGTTTCCATTCTCACCATCACTCTACAACAACTCTCACCACCATTCAGCAACAACGTTAAAAAAATTATATAAAAAAAATTAAAAGTGAAGTCGCCATGTACGAGGACGATTTCATCTTTTTATGTGAATAGAAATCGGTCTTCCACAATATGGTTTCGTTTTTTGAAAAAAAAAAAGAAACCGGTAAGGTGGAGGACAACTTCATCTGTGATGTCGTCATTCACCCTGACGACTTAACCTAATTTTGCAAATTTAAATGAATTCCGAAATACAAAAAAACCGTGTTTCTCATATCCTTTTTAAGGGTTTGGTTTTGACCCGTTTGAATTACACTTTAAATCTAACTTAATTCTTTAGAATCGACTTATAAGATGAGATTTATGTTGGATTTCTAACATCATCCTTATCCATCAACAAAGTCAAATGAAAAGCTCTTTGAACATGTTCATATGATGTAGAGGAGAATATACATGTTAAAAAGTAAACTTTAAACCTAATTCAATCTCACAAAACCAACTTATAAAATGAGATTTATATCCATTTATATATTATAAATTTACCTTTATTTCTAGTTAATTTGAATATTCCAACACATATAGCTTCAAGAAAACAATATGAATGGAGAGAAGTTATAGATGATGTATTTTCAATGTTGAATGTGAATGCAGGCAACGGCGGGTTTGAGGCTCTTGGACGGAGATGCTGCTGAAAATATATTGCAAGCGGTGACCATGAGCTTAATTCATTTTCTTATCTTGTTAACTATATATATTTGCTTTCAATGTTTTAAGTGTTGGTCTTCTTATGTTAAAGGTTAGGGAAATGTTCAAGAACAGAAGTACACTCAACGTTCAACCAGATGCAGTGTCTGTTATTGATGGAACTCAAGAAGGTTCTTATCTATGGGTATGATGCCAAACTATAATTTCATTTTATATTTCTGTATTGCAAAAAATGGATTCATTTTGGTAGGTTTGGTGCAGAAATAAAGGAAACATGAGAACAAGACAACTGTTATTTATAATATATATATATATATATATATATATATATATATATATATATATATATATATATATATATATATATGTGGAAGATTAATGCACGGTAACAACTTCTATTTTTAGTAAATTGAGAAATTGATAAATAATTAGTAGATATACTGGAAGCATGTGCAAAAGATATCCATGTCTATATATAGATTTTTATAAGATAACGTTATCATAATATTTTTATATAACACATGCAATCCTGTTTCTTTGTGTGATTCTCTGTGTGATTCTCTGTATGTGAGGAATGATGAATCTCGACTATAATTTATATATGTAATTAAATTCACTATTTTTTATCTGTTGATGTGCTTTGGATTAGCTAAATATTAGCATTGAAAAATACGAACAACAACGAGAAGCAACAATGAAATTAAAAGTCAATCAACGTGATTTTTTAAAGAAGATCAATTAGATTCTATGTTCTGTTTTCAAAAATTATAGTGGAATAGTTGGTTGAAAGCAAAGATGAAAATCGGAAATAAAAAATTCATGTTGATAGTTGAAATTTCTTGCAGTGAATAATAAAATTGTTTTTCTAATTGATAAATGTAAATATAACAGAAATGATAATGATGTTTCATATCAAGGTTATTTTATTGATAAAATAATTCTGAAATGTTTATAATTTAGCTTTAAATTGATTTCAAACTTTTGTAATTTTATTTCAACTAATTATTTTATTCAATCTTCAATTATTGTATTTGCTTACCATATTTCGCTGTTAATATGTATTTGACAACATCTTAAAATATTTTCAATAAAAGCTCTTAAAAGTAAAATACTGTACTTCAGTAAATATCATATTATTATGTTGATTTGTATATCGGTAAAACATAGCTGATAAAAAAGAAATTGAAAAATATATTTTATTTAAAGGATAAAATACAATAAATTATGAAAAAAATATTTAAAAATGATATTTGTAATTAAAGCTAACAAACATGCATACTACTACAAAAATTGTTTACCATATATGTATATTATTTGTACATAAACAAACTTTTCAACTAGTAAAAAACTAAAGACTACTTAAAATGTTTTATTATAACTACCAAACCCTACAATAAAAGGACTACACATCTGTGAGTGATAATTCTAAGTTAAAAACCAATCAACTCTAGGTTTAAAGTAAAATAATGTAATTTCTTTAGTTGTCAACCTAATATCATTCCCAAGATAAAATGGATTTTGTGTTTGTAGATAAACATCTTGATTATCTTATATATCATTCAATTTTTTCATTGCGATGATCACAAATGCATGTGAAACAGAATTATTGTTTAACCTGTGTTATGATATTTTGGGAATTTTGTGTAGGTAGCAGTTAACTACCTTTTAGGAAAGTTGGGAAAGAAGGTTTCAAAAACAGTGGGAGTGATAGATCTTGGAGGTGCATCAGTTCAAATGGCCTATGCTGTCTCAAAAAACACAGCTAAAAGTGCCCCGAAACCTCAACAAGGAGAGGAACCTTACATCAAGAAACTTGTACTCAAGGGAAAGAAATATGACCTTTATGTTCACAGGTATATATACCACTCACCTTCAATTATCATAATGTCTACTTCCACAAAATTTTCCTAATTCCAACAACTAAAAACTTATCTTTTATTGTATTATTACCTATGTCAAACGTTGTTATAAGAAAAATAACTTTGATACCTTAATTTGGCAGTTACTTGCGTTACGGTAACGATGCAGCTCGTGCTGAGATTTTCAAGGTCACTGATGGTGCTGCTAGTCCTTGCCTTTTAGCTGGTTATGAAGGTAGAAAAGCATTTCCTTTTTCACAAACCCTATAATGGTCACTATTTTGATTAGTTTTTATAGGCAATAACATGTGAGTTTTTGTTCTTGAAAGATATATACAAATATTCTGGAGAATCATACAATATCTATGGTCCTACTTCTGGTTCCAACTTTGATGAATGCCGAGACACAGTTGTGAAGGTTCTGAGACTGAATGAGCCTTGTGCCCATCAAAACTGTACATTTGGTGGGATATGGGACGGTGGAAAAGGAAGTGGACAGAAAAACCTTGTTGTTACTTCATCTTTCTACTATAGGTCTTCTGAGGTATATCCATTTTCCTTTCTACACACCCTGTTTAATGTATTTTATCTTTATTTGTTTATTTCAACAAAAATAAATAGCTAATCCATGCTATAATTATGTTTTGTATTTGTTTTAGGTTGGTTTTGTGAAGCCACCAAATTCCAAAAATCGTCCTGTGGATTGGGAAATTGCAGCTAAAGAAGCTTGTAAACTATCCTTTGAGGAAGCCAAATCCACTTTTCCACATGTTGCCAAAGATAAACTTCCATTTGTATGCCTGGATCTTGTATACCAGTATACATTGCTTGTTAATGGATTTGGTATGTTTTTATTTCTTCCCAAAAACAAATATTAATTGGAAAATTATATATATTTTCTTTTGTTCCTGATTCACTTTTTGGCAGGCCTTGATCCTGAGCAAGAGATTACAGTGGCAGAAGGAATTGAATATCAAAATTCTATTGTGGAAACAGCATGGCCTCTAGGAACTGCCATTGAAGCCATATCATCTTTGCCTAAATTTAATCCATTAATGTATTTCATTTAAGCTTCTAGAGAATTCAGGAAAATTTCAATGCTTAAATCTACCTTTATTCAAATAATTAAAATAAAACTCGCACTTTCACCATTCCTTATATAGCATTGAGTATCAAATGCTTTATATTACCCTACAATATGGACATATATAATTATTTATACATAATGCCAATTGTTAATGACAAAAAATCATTTCAAATCTTCTAAAATATTAATAAATTTAAAAGTTAAAGATTTTCTTTTGCCAAAGTAATCAAACTGCATGAAACGGATTAAACATGTTCTATTTTATTCATCATTAACATATTCTAAATCCTTAAAATAATAAGAACTCCTGGAACACGAGTTCAGATCAAGATATATATTTTGAATATTAAAATACGAGTATTGCCTCAATCATATATCATACTCATAATAATAAATACGGGCATAGCTTTCACATGACGTTGTAAACTACAAAAGTAGTAAATAGTGTAAAAATAAATAATTTTATATTGTCTGGTGTACGTATATAATGCTGTAAAATAATACAGCAACATTAATATAATAAAGAACGTACATTCCGTCGTTAACCAAAATGGAAGCACACGAAAAGGAATAATGGATGGAGCTTCATGTTTGGCAAAGCATAGGTATATATTAATCACGAAATGGCAAATATTCGTTTATTTAACTTAAAAAATCACGATGACACAGTATTTGTTTGTTATAGAGTTAAGTAAAAATAATATTTTATTTAGGGTAAAATTAACTATTAATAGTTTTTTAAAATTGTTAAAAGATAATTTAGAGATAAAAAAGTAAATTAAAAGGGGCGAACAGTTAAAAAGTCAAAAATAAACAGGAAAGGAAGGTTGTTCAAGGTATTTTAAACCTTTGAAATGTAATGAATGAAATACGTATATAACAAAATTTACAGAAAATACGTATTATTTTTAGCAGTTAAACTATATTTTACATCGAAACATGCAAAGAACGTTGATAACTGATTCTACGTTGAAACAAACATTACCCTAGACTTTGTCTATTTATATATTTGAGAGTGAATGATGCAGCGTTGAGTTAATTGACTGGTTTTGGTGTGGTCAAGAAAAGGGACAAAGAACATGGACTTTACCCTCTTTTCTCTTCTACTCTTGTTATTACTATTGCCTTCACTCTCTTGTTCCTTATATGTGGGGAACAATATCTTGTTCACTCATCGCAAGATATTTCCCAAACAACAAGAACTTACCTCGTACGCTGTGATCTTTGATGCTGGTAGCACTGGTAGCCGCGTGCATGTCTTTCACTTCGACCAGAACTTAGATCTTCTTCACATTGGCAACGAGATTGAGTTTTATGATAAGGTGAAAATTAAGCTTCATAACTATTAGCTTGTAAGTATATTTACATGTGAATTATTGGCATGTTTGTGGTGTAGGTCACACCTGGTTTGAGTGCCTATGCGGATAATCCTGAAAATGCAGCAAAATCTCTAGTTCCACTTTTGGAGGAAGCTGAAAGTGTTGTCCCTCAGGAACTCTACCCCACAACACCTGTTAAACTTGGGGTTCGTCTTTTGCCTCTATATTTCTCACTCATTCGTCATAATTTCATAGTTTTGAACATTTGGAAGCAAGGTTTTAAATGAATTAATGCTGGTCATTCTTACAAACTCTTGCAAACTTTGAACCCTGCTTTTTCTTTGAACTATCGCAACTATAATCTTAAAAAGTTACTGCTTCACTAAGATTAAAATTAACTTAAAATTGGTTATTATATACTAGATAATAGACCTACCAAATAATAAATTTGGTTAAAATAGATTTCATTTAATTATGATACATTTAAAAAAAAATGTAGTAAATGTGGCATCTCCAACTTAACCTAAAATTTCCAATATTAGCCTTGAAAACCTTGTTTTGGACAGTAATTGAAAACCTTGTTTGAGTAGACACTATGCATAATATGTTTGTTTAAGTCTTGAATATTTTTAATTTATGCTATATATGCAGGCGACTGCAGGTCTAAGGCTTTTGGATGGGGATGCTTCTGAAAGAATATTACAAGCGGTAATTAAATAAATGATCTTCGATTCTTAATCTTTTTCTCGTGTAGGCTTTGAATATCTAAGGTTTTCATTTTTCTTATGTTTAATTAGGTTAGGGATTTGCTCAAGAACAGAAGTACCTTCAGCGTTCAACCAGATGCTGTAGCTATAATCGATGGAACCCAAGAAGGTTCTTATCTATGGGTACGACTTATCAATATCTGCTTTATGCTGATAAAAAAACAAATAAGAATCTTCATTAATCACTTTTAGTTTTGAACACTTAATCCCCGTTTATGATAATACTTGTCTTCTTATAATGTCATGTAGCATTTTTGTTTTTCATTTGAAGGGATCGATATCAAACTATTTACCTACCAATGTCTCAAATTATTCTAGTGTTTTCTAACCAAATTAATTGTACTAAATCGATTATTGTTATATTATATATTGCAGAATAATACGATTTAGTTAATAAATAATTTCCAGCTCTTTTAAAACGAACTCTCCTAATGTTTACTTTTAAGGTGACAATGAAAAAATTAATTTTGGGTTGATGCATTGGTGATCACTGGTTATATTGGTGTATGCTACTTAAAAACACTGTTCATATAATCATATTTTAAAAGTGGGGTTTATCCTTACAATAAAATACAATATTACTATTCATCCTATAGTGGAGTTAGGTATCTTTCTATTAGTGCAAAGTTTAATGAGAGTAGGTGGTATTTTAACTTTTTAGCATATAAATATATATATATATATTATAAATTTTGAAAAAGCAGTAAACCTTATAGTAAAGTAGATTATAGGAACATATGTACTGTGTCTCTTACCATTGAACTATTTTTTAGGTGACAATAAACTATTTACTAGGAAATTTGGGGAAGAAGTTTTCAAAGACAGTGGGAGTAGTTGATCTTGGAGGTGGATCAGTTCAAATGGCATATGCTGTCTCAAAGAACACAGCAAAAAATGCTCCACAACCACAACCAGAAGAGGAACCTTACATAAAGAAGCTTGTGCTCAAGGGAAAAAAATATGACCTATATGTTCACAGGTTCCTTATTTTCTGACACTTATAAACTAATTTTGTAAGAATGAGTTAAGTTTAAAGTTTAATTCTTAATAAAGTGTGAGTAAATGTTATGCGATACAACTTTTGAGAGCAAAACCTCATGGACAAATTTGAAGTCTAGATAAAATAGGTAGAAAACAATATTCAGTATTCATGACTAATCTGTAGTTTTAATATTCTTGTTTCAGTTACTTGCACTATGGTAGAGAAGCATTTCGTGCTGAGGCTTTGAAGGTCACTGATGGTTCTGCTAACCCTTGTATTTTATCTGGCTTTTATGGTAAGTGCATTAATGGTGAAAAATCTTCCAATATTTTTATCATGCATGACAATAACAGAATACACTTTTTTATTCCTTAAAAGGGACCTACACATATTCTGGAGTAGACTATAAGGCCTTTGCTCCCATTTCTGGATCCAACTACCATGAATGCAGAAACATAGTTCTTCAAGGTCTCAAAGTGAACCAGTTTTGCGCTCATCGAAATTGTAGTTTTGGAGGGATATGGGATGGTGGAAAGGGAAGTGGACAAAACACTCTTTTCGGCACTTCATCTTTCTACTATCTGGCTTCGGAGGTATCTATTGTTATATGTTTGGTCAAATTTGTTGTGTGTACAGGTTCATACTTTTACTATTAACTCGTGGTCATTTTAATTATGTTATGTTGGATATATTAGATTGGTATGTTTGGTCCAAATAAACCCAACTCCAAGATTCATCCTTTGGATTTGAAGACTGAAGCAAAGAGAGCTTGTGAAAAAACATTTGAGGATGCCACATCCGCTTATCCACTTCTTTCAGCTGATAGAGTTCCATATGTGTGCTTGGACCTTACATACCAGTATGCATTGCTTACTGATGGATTTGGTAGGTTTCTGCAATCAAGTTTTGTTCTAAAAATGTTACCACCTTTATTTAGTGTACTCGACTTCAGATTTTCTAATTATTTTTCTTTACATGGTGTGTTTTCCAAATACTTATTAATACTTTAAAAATCATTTTAGTATATTTTAAAACATCAAAATCAGTGTTTATTAATATATTTTGAAGTTACAACACAAGAACACAGCAAAATTTTATGGAGAATTCAAATTTCTTTGTAACCTGATTTTTTTTTTCTTTTCATATATATTTGGCAGGCCTAGATCCATTGCAAGAGATCACAGTGGCAAATGAAATTGAATATCAGGATGCGCTTGTGGAAGCAGCATGGCCTTTAGGAACTGCCATAGAAGCCATATCTTCATTGCCTAAATTTAACCCATTCATGTATTTTATTTGAGCTTCTGCTGCCATATTTCAGTGCTAGAGGACACTACAAAAGCCTACTGAATAAAATATTAAAACTTCAGCCATTTCTTCATTCAGTCAGTTTTATCAACCAAATAAATTTATGGCAAATATAATCAATAAAATTTTGCAACCCCATCATATATAACAATAAAATTTATACCAATGACGATTACAATCTTGTCAAAATAGAAAAGAATGGTTTTGTTAGGTAAACTTAAATGGAATAAAATTAAATAGGTTGTTTATGGATACTTAATTTTTTTAGGAGTTTTGTGTTTTAGAGTGCAAGGGTCATGTGTTTATTGCATTGGTTAATAAGTAATAAATGTGTCATGATGACAAAGTTTAAGGCTTGGAGATGAAAAGTCAAAATAGAGTTATAAATTGTAGTGTTTTGTTTACTTAAAAAATACAAGGAAGTGAATAAGTTTATTCACTTAAAGGTTTATTTGTTAACAAAGTGGTATAAGAACATGTTAGCTCGAGTGTCTAAGAATGAGAAAAAAAAAAGTGAGAGATGGTCAATCTTACAAACAGTGTACCTTTGTCTAAGTTGACAAAGGCGGTCAATTATGACAATAGGAGCCTTAAGATGAAAGCTCTTCTTGACTCTCAAGAAAATTGGGAGGTGGTGGAAAATGGTCATGTAGAACCAAAAAACAACACAAATTGGGCGAATGCCCAGATGACCGTGTTGCAAAAATCGTGTAGGAAGGACAAGGCTACTTTATACATTTTGTACCAAGATATGAACGAGTTTGACTTTGAGAAGATTGAAAATGCAATAACTTCAAAAGAAGCATGAGACATTCTAGACGTATAAGGGAGATGACCGAGTGAAGCAGGTGAGGCTTCAAACACTCAGAGGAGAGTTGGAGAGCTTGAGAATGGATTAGATAGAGGGAATAGTCGAGTACATTACTCGGGTTGAAATCGTGGCAAACCAAATTGGTAGAAAGGGAAAGGTGTTAGCTGAGTGGTGAAGATTTTGAGGTCGTTGACTAACGACTTCGAGAATGTTGTGTGTGTGATTAAGGAGTCTAAGGACCTAACAACGCTCATCGTTGAAGAGCTTTCTAGGTCCCTCGAGGCGCATGAGCAGCAAAAGAAGAAGAAGAAGTGAGGGCCACTTGAAAAAGAATTACTCCAAATGAGAGAGGCTCAACACTCAAGTTAAAGGAAGATGTCGAAAGGGTATAAGAAGCGGTCCTAGTGGTAAAACCTGAGGAAATGAAGAAGAAAAAGAACAGTTCGGTCAATAAAATTGGCACGAAAGAGGACAAGGTCCATGGAAAGGAGGTCAGTCAAGCAACTTAAACATTGAATGCTTCAAGTGTGGCAAGTATGGTCATTTTAACATCCCTAAGGAATATTACTTAATTAAATAAATAAATAACAAAATTGAAAATTTAATCGTCGCAATATCATTATTCTCAAATGCAGGAAAAATAAAAATTAATATCCAACGCGACAGAATTCAAATGAAATTAAATCATGGGTTATTACAATTTCAAAAGTCCAAAATAAAAGTGAAAACATGATAAGGTTCCTAGTTAGAATCTCAACTATCCCTCACTCCGTCACCTGAGCATCCTCAGCATCACCTGTATCATCATCTACTCCCGTGTAACGAATCACACGATCATCGCCAAACACAAATAGAAAGGGTGAGCTGATAAAAATAAAAATAACATATATAATAACACATGATAAGTCATACACCCATCTTATTCAATCTACTTAGTTCTTGGCCAAGACCTTAACCCCAAGGCTTTTCAGCCTTCAAATCACACAAATGGTTAGCCTTGGACTCAGGAATATGATGCTCACACGAACCTGCCCGCTCGTGGTTCTGCCTCTACGAACCTCCCCGCTCGTAGTCCTGCTCTATGAACCTCCCCGCTCGTAGTCTTGCTCTACGAACCTACCTGCCCGTAGTCCAACACATGACATCCACCAGCCATGTACCTCCCGCATGTAGCATCTCTCAAGCGTGAGCACGGAACATACGAACCTACCTCGCTCGTATCCCCATGCGAGAGTAACTAGATATGAACCTCACCGCTCATATCATCACATGTTAACCACCATCCATGAACCTACCCGCTCATGGCACATCATCTTCCGATCCAAGTATAGCATCATTGCTTAGAAGCCATTCACACAAAATCACGATCTGTAGCGTCATCACCTGGCGCAGCCCCAAGCGCCGCCAGGCGAAATCTGCCCAGTCCACCTAGTGGAACACTCATTGCCGCCAACCGCCAGCCCCTCGCAGACCCACTATTGAGATGTCCATCGCCTAACGAACCACACCCTACCGCCAGGCGCACGCGAGACAGTAACCCTTCCATGGTACCCTCATCGCCTAGCACACCCACCCATGCCGTTAGGCACCATATCAGTAGCAGACATCTACTAGTTTTAGTACCTTAGCTGATCTGATCTGCAGTATACCCCACCCCAAAGATTTAAGTAGACACTCTCCATACCAAGGTTACATTATGGGTAGTCTGTAACTCTTATATGTTCATTCACCTATAATTTACAATTGTAAACCTATCCATTCAAGGTTTCTAAGTTGCCACGGCTTTATCATAGTGTAGTAAGTACGTCCATCCTATGGAAATAACCAACAATCCACTACCTTAAGTTAGACATTCCAAACATTCTGTACTGTAATGATAAAACCTTCCTGCCAATTATCTTTGCTACCTTTCATAGAATCCCGCACAAATGACCATATGAACTGACATTTTTCATCCCCTTATTACCAATCAATTTCCACCAATAGACACTATTAACTTATTCTCACTTACCACACTCAATATTGCAATGTCACATATCATTCATCTAAGGATATGAGCCACGAATGACCCCTAAGGTCCATACATCATGACTAAACCTTTACTAACAACACATAAGCAACGGACTAGGATTTCAAAACTTACAACCTTTATTTAGAATTATCATTCTCCCTTTCTTCCTTAACATTGCTTCTAACATACCAAAACATAGTCATAATCTCTAGCCTATTACCAATCACATAATCAATTTCTCATAGGTTTATTGTCCCTTCCCGTGTCATCCATTTATTTCTAATACAACTCAAAGTCCCTTCCACTCAGCTTACCACCAAGCGGTACATCAGAACCCAGGAAACCCCCAGGTTGTTGTACCCGCGATATGCCCAAGATGTCCAGAACTCGATCCAGACTCCAAATTCAATACAACACAATAATTCACACATGATTTACCAACCCAAATTCCTATGACATTATTTCATCTAACTCGCACATACCATGAGCCATAGTAATTCAAATTTGAATTCTACCCATTCCAAAACCCTAACTATATCCATGATTAATCATAAAGAGTATTCTCATAGCACCATCAGAACCCCAATTCTAACAGTTTCATACAATTAACACATAACATCATAATCAAGATCACAATTAGAAGTCCCAATGACCCCTGCACAAACGCAAACCAAAAGAAAAGCGCGAATAGTGTCGCGTCGCCTGGCAGATGCTCATTGCCACCAGGCGGTTCATACCATAACCAAGAACAAAACCAACATCTGATGTGCCGCCTGGCGGCAGGGGTTGAGCCGCCAGGCGGTTTCTGGGAAAAATCCAGAAACCCTAATAAAACAGTGCAGAACAGAGTGGGAATCATGCATTATTTCATGGCAACGCATAATTATTCAAATACGAACTAACAAACATAAGAGACAACTCCCCTCACCTGGAATCCTTGCACAAATCCGAATTTGACGCGTGTATCTAACCCAAAGACTCTCCCAAGCTTTGTTTCTCCTCCAACAATGGCTTCAATTCCAACTCTCTCTGCAACCAGTACCCACTCATGAAAACTCCACTGCCCAATGGTTCACCCTCAATTTCAGACCTTTTCTCTGCCTAATCTCTCCCTTTCTCAATCTTAATGCTCTCTTAATTACTCAATTACTCCACCAAAACGAAAATTAAATATAAAATGGGTTAATGGTTATTCAACACTCATAAATGGAATGTTTTCATCCCTCTAATCTACCTCTCTTGGCTACTGGGGTTCCTAAACCCTTCCATAATCATACCAACCAAAAATTTGGCAAAAAGAGAGCAATTTTGTTCTTAGCAAAGTTTGAACCCATAACCCTTTAACCATAAAGCAAGTGCACAACCAATTCAAACAATTCATACTTGTGATAATTCTTACAATTTTAGGATTATACTATCACGTCTAGCATTCCAATTATATCAATAAAATAATGCACAAATTAAAATAGCACACAATTGGCATACATAAGACTTGAACCCAAGTCCTCTCACACAATCAAGTACTCTCAACCATTTGAGCTAGTACTTTTACACATCATAGCACTCCACATTAAATGCCTTAAAGGCTCCTATTACCCTCAAACAAGTGCTTTAGTTATGGTAAGGTTGGACATTTTTCAAAAGAGTGTCTATCTGAGAGTGGAAAGGACGAGATTATCAACATTGCAGAAGAAGTTGAAGAAGAAGTTATGTTGTTGATTATGGAACATAGCTCGAGGAGTGAGCACAAGTAATTAGAGAACTCGGCAAATTAACCAAATAGTGTGGTGAACTCGGCAAAACAACCGAGTAACGTGGATAGGCTGGGTAGACAACTGAGTAGCCCAGAGAGGGGCAAGGAAAGCTCGAATAACCTAATGAGGGGCATGGAAAGAAAAGATAGTTAGGAGAGTTGCGTTTACAACTTGCATAGGTCGGTAGAGCATGTGGATAACTGGGTGGAGCAAGTGGACAACCCAAAAGGAGATCGGTATATTAATATGAACTCAGGTAAGAACAAGTTAGATAATAAGATAGTAAAGAACTTGGTTAGAAACAAAATTGCCGCTGAGAATGTGAAGAAGAAGTTAACCACAATGAGAGTGAAGTACAAGTCAACAGAAAAGAAGAATAAGTGGGCCAAAGAGAAGAGCAATTCAAATACGAATATAAAGAAGAACCCAATTATTAATGAAAGGAGTAAGCATGGTGCGGACTGCACATGTCAAAGTTGGGTTTATTGTATTGGTTAATAGGTAATAAATGTGTCTTGCTGACAAAGTTTAAGGCTTGGAGATGAAAAGGCAAAATAGAATCTATAAATTATAGTGTTTTGTTTACATAAAAAATACAAGGAAGTGAATAAGTTCATTCACATAAAGGTTTATTTGCTAACATGTTTTGCACAAATGGGGATGCAATATTCCAACCAAAACAACACACCTTTCACCTTAAAACAAGTCCAACTTCTCTTGAAAATGATACAAGTCTCAATGATTAACTTTTAACTTTTCACACAACATCAATTAAAGGGCACATAGGTGTCTTCCACTCAGTAACCGGAAAAAGGTTAAACCAATGAACATTCCTTGATTTTGTATGCAATGCCCACTCATCTTTATACAATACCTTATTAAATCAATGCATTGCAAATTAGCCTTCTTACATAATGTTTGTCAGATACTAGATATTGTTACATTGAACATGATTGGGCAAATTGAGTTTAATAAAGGCCTATGTGAACCTATTATACCACATTCATCTAAAATTGTTTTTGTTGATAATATTCATTATAATAACAAAGAATCTATTACTGAGCTCTAGCACCATTAACTTGGGCATCCTTGTGATAAGATTTTCCACCATATCTGTAAAGTTTTTCCTTTATTATATTCTAATAATAACAAGGTATGTGATACATGTCATTTAGCTAAACACCACAATGTGAATCTGTTTCTCTTCATTCTTTTGATCTATTTCAAATTTGACATTTTGGAACCTCTTGTTATCCCTTCCATTTATAGTCACAAATATTTTTTTCATCATTGTAGATGATGTTGTCAAATATACATGGGTGTTTCTCATGAAAAATAAAATAGAGACCAGACACATATTATCTAGCATTATAACTCTCGTATAGAACAAATTCAAAATCAATCGTTTGCTTCATCAATGAGGGGCTCGCGATTAATCACTATAGCATCTTTTCCTTTAGGCAACACTAAATTTGTCCACAAGTAGAAAGTGTTGCCAAAATATGGAAAAGGCAAAACTTTTATAGGTGTGGCTTAGTTAGTACCAAAGACCACAATCTTCAAAGTGTTGATAATTTATACTACATTTATCCAAATGTTGTCTTTAAAAAGTTTTGCATAATCTATTAAAGCGTGATTTAAAATAAATTAAAAAATTTTAATTTTAGCTAAAAACTCTAAAATTCTTAAAATGCCAAAAAATAAAATTTCCCTCCTATTGAAAATTGAACATTGCGCCAAAACTGAAAACACATACACTGTGCCAAAACTAAAACGTCTCAAAACTAAAATCACAAACTAATATTATGCATCCAAACTAAAGGAATGACTCATTGTTTTAAGAATTTGCTGGGTTTTACTCTTTCTCTTCTTTTACTCTTTCTCTTCCTCCAATTCAAGATAGAGAAGATACGTTTTTCTTCTTCTCCTCTGTGTCGCAACCGAAATCATGACGAAACGGCAAACCAAAAATAAAAATTAGAAAAAAAAGTGTTTGGAGTCACCACCATAATTTATTCTGGAAAAATACGGAAAAACAAAAAAGATAAGGCAAGGCCTACAAAAAATATCATATTTTGGGTCCGGGAGTCGGTTACGTATGGGGAAGGTATTAGCACCTCACAACGTCTGTCCTAAGACGATACCTTTAATTAAACGTGCAAAAGGATGTGGTTTTTTAAAATATTTATTTTCCCTAAAAATAATAATGAAAGAATGTACAAAAAAAATAGTTTTTTGGGCTTGACGAGGATACATCATCGCTCCTATGTATCTCCATTCACAATGGAGAATCAGGGGTTACGTAGTTCTTTAGAATCTTTTAGAAATTGTTGATTTGATTTTTTTTTTAATTTTGAAAACCTTTTTCTGTTTTGTTGGTATTTTTAATTATTTGAAAATGAGTGTTACGCGACACTACGGCCAGATAGACACTAAAATTAAACAAAGAAAAATGTTTTTTTTATCTTTAGTTCTTTATATTATTTTTTATATATTTTCTAGAAAAATATATTTAAAAATTGGTGTCACATGGCACGAGCGGACGTACAGACACTAAAAGAAATAAAGAAAAATATTTGTTTATGATTAAAACATATATAATGAAAAATGAAAAAAATAAATCAAATGTTAGAAATTGGCAATGACATACCTTCCAAAATTTTTCGATATATGTTCTCTTCTATATCAATCTCACCCTCTCATTTTTCCAACAAAGGTAAAAAGGATGTGTGTTTTTGTGGGTGGTAATGGAAGAGAAAGAGAAAGTGTAGCAAATATTTTCTTTCGATTTTCTACCTCCTTCAATATGTTTTTTTTTTTACTTTGAAAGAGAGATAAAAAAAATAAGGTGTGTGAGTGGGAGTGGTGATGGGAAAGAATTAGAGAAGTGTAGAGAAAATCTTTTTTTTTTCGATCCCTTTTCATGGAACAAACTCTCTATTTATATTCATAAATTGCAATCATACCCTTAATTGTAATGAACAATATAAGGAAGAAATTGTTCATGATAACAACACATTATGGAAATCAAATCATAGCAAATCATAGCACAATATCAATCAAGATCGGAAATATTGATTCTAACCATTAATAAATCAGAGCACAAAAATCAATCCCAATTAATAATATTGATTCTAACCATACGAAGAGATATTGCTTCTAATTATTAGAATCATATCACTAATGTCTCTATCAGGAACAAAGGGTAGAAAATATTATGTTAAATTTGTTGGGCTCATGGAAAGGAGTGTGATAATTAAAAATAAATTGAGCTCTTCCTTTTTTTTCCTTTTTTTTTCTTTTTTTTTCATCTCTTTTTTTTTTCTAAAATTAGAGTTTGAAAATCTTGGAAGAAAATTTTATTTCACCTCTTTTTATTTTCCATTAACTAATTTTTTTTTTTTGGAAATAAATTTATTCACCCGGACGAAATTGGGTGTTGACACTCCACAATCAAGTTCTCCTTTCTCTGCATTCACCCAAACAGAGCACAGAAAGCCCAACCATGACTTGCATCATCCTTTCTTCACAAATTGAATCCTCCATCACGACCAAATGGTTATAACCCCTTCAATGGACGGTGATAGCAATCTAGGGTTTTGATGTCGATGGCGAACGACAGACCATGGGTCTCACTGTCGCTTGCCTCCACTCGATTGGAGTTGCTCCAGTCAGTATGATTCATCATGAAGGTCATCATCGGAGTCATCGTTGGCATTCTTTGCGTGAGGACAAATGGAGCCAACACCAGGACCCGTGATGAGGCGCCTTGTCACCATCCAAGGTCATTGCTAACGTCATTGCTCACCATTAGAGGCTTTGTCGGGGATGGCATGATCTTTTCCTGCTTCGATTCACTACTTCAGAAGTACAACGTTGAACCTTCGTACAAATGTAATTTTGATGCTTTTGTACTTTCACTCATTAACAGATTTTTTTTCTTCAATGTTATTGTTTATTTAAATTATTAATTATTTACTTCCCTATGAGATTGTGTGAATTTTATTTGGCCTATTATTAATTTCTTTCTTCAATTTATTCTTTGTTTCTTCGCCCATTTTTTGTTGCTTCTATAAATGTTATATAGGCATTTGGATATCAATGTTATATAGGCATGATTTTGTTGTTCTTGTTTTGCTTTCATTCGGTTTAGGTTTCACTTTTTCTTTGATATAATTTTTAACTCTTTGTGAATTTCACTATTCAATAAAATTGTTTTCCATCACTCTTGTGTTTTATTATTGTTTTAAATACATGATAATTATTGATTGCATATTTGTAGGCTCTAATTATTGGACACGATATTAGAACCTAGACTAGAGTAGACAACTAATTGATTATGCATCTAGACATAGAGTACATCAGTGGTCATTCACAACATCATAATTTTGATCATTAATGCAAACTTATAATAAAAATTGCTAAGACATTATGCTTATTCAAGTTTAGACTTGTCACTAAGACATTAAAGCTTGTTACATAAGGTGTGAATGTTAAAGTAGGAATTAGAATAATATTGTTTGGTATTTTTGCTTTGAATTGGATCATGAAACCTATCTCAGTGAATCCTTCATCATATATTGTTGCACACCATATGTTTGATAAAAATATAAAAGTACAAAAAGAGTTTTATTTTTGGTTTGATGAAATTTTTTGTCTAATTGAGTTAAGAATTGCAAGAGTTGCCAAGTGTTTCATAAGTCCTTTGGGAAACGATATTTTGACTTTTTACTTTATTACTTGTACAATTTGGTACACTTGTCAATCCCATAACACATATGGATTTTTTCATTCATAAAATTTCCTGCCTCAACACTCCAAGTTGTACATACAATTTTTTTCTATTTACACGAGGAAACAATTCAACTTATTGTTACTTACAAAAATATCAATATATATTACAAATTTACATATGGATATAAATTCGTATGTAATATTCATATGTAAAAAGACAAGTTACCTACCAATTTAAATATGTATGTAAAAATCAATAAGAAAATAACAAATTTCTTGCAGCGACAACCAAACAAATGGTCTATTGAACTTGGGATTTGCAAGACTACACAATCTAGTAGTGATGCAAACTTAGGTATTTTTTACTTCCCCATATCTTATGTTTTGTCACATAAGTCTTTGATTCTCAAACATTTACATTATACTTTGACTATTTATTGTCAAATTGAAATAGTCAAATTGAACCATAAACTTACCTTCAAGACATCCATTATCGAGAATCAATATCTGCGATGAAAAATAAACTTAATGCTTTACAAAATTAACAACATATGGTACACTAATGACCTATCTCTTGAAAAGAAACCCATCAGGTGCAAGCATGTGTATAAGATCAAATACAAAGTTGATGGAATTGAATGACCTAAAGCCCACTGTTTTGTAACTGGATACACCTAGCTTGAAAGAGTTTATACCTTCATACTTTCTATCCGTTGCGAAGCTTACAATTATGCATCTTCTTTTTTCCCTCCTTGCAATTCAAAATTGGCATCCTTACTAGCTAGACATCAACAATGCCATTCTACAAGGAGATTTAAATGAAGAAGTCGACATGACATTGCCTCATGGATTCATTAGCACAAAGTCTAAAAATTTACTAAGTCATTATATGAGTTGAAACAAGCTAGCAAACAATAGTTTGCGGAGCTTTCTAATTTCCTTCAATCCATTGGTTTTATTCAATCTTAATTTGATCATTCTTTGTTTACTAAAAGCATATCATCGACTTTCACAACTTTGCTTGTATACATTGATAATATTATTATTGTAAGTGATTGTTAATTGATGTGCAAAACGTTGAAAATCTCATGATCTGTTTTTTTTAAATAAAGGATCTTAGGTAACTTAAGTATTTCTTAAAGCTTGAAATTGCTCGACCACAAAAGGGTATTCATGTTTGCCATTGAAAATATTTGTTGTCGATTCTGGAATGCTTGTTGTCGGGTCATGCACCATACCTATAAGAATACATATAAAGCTTATTTTTCATCATAATGTTTCAATATACATACATCCTCTCCTTTTGTTCTTGCATAGCCAATCAATGAGACATATAACTACCCGTTCTTCCATGAATGAACTAAGAATACCAACATTGGATGTCATATTTTTCAGGACAAGATTCATGCAAATTTATTTTGCCTCCTTCCTATAAAAGCAACGTACCAACTCATGGATGTTTTTTCTAAGCCTCTATCAGGACCTTTCACCACAATTGTTTCCAAATTAGGAATGTTAAATATACCTATTCCCACTTTAAAGGTGTTAAAACACTATATTTTAGTAGGTTGTAGTTGTAGAAAGGAGGTTTCTTTCCCTGCACTAAGGAGATGCCAAAGCAATGGCTAAGAATGAATATGGATTGAATAATAGAAATAATGGAAATGTCGATTAAGACTGTAAAACTAATTAAGGATCTTTAAGATTTATAATTCTCACATGATAAATCATAATAGAGCACTAACCTTGATCCATGAGAGATCCTGTGAATATGCGTTCTTCAATTTTTAATCTTGTGTGCTCTTCAATCACCTTTCCCAATCTATCTCTTTTGCCTTTCTTTCTCTTCTCACACGTTCTTGATGGGTTACTGTGAAAAGAACCTTATGGCCAGAGACAGAACCCCAATCCCTTTATAAACCAACGTCCATCCAGTTGGTTTTTATTTTATCTTTATCTTTATTTTATTTTATTATCACTTCCTATAATAATAACCAATAAGTCTTTATATTTTATTAAATCACAATTGGGCCCATCATAATATTTCAAATGAGTCACTAATAGAATTAATTCGTCAATTAATTCTAACATTCTCCCACTTGACTTATATGATGTCATAACATTATGTGATTTAATACATAAACATAATGCGCAATAAAAGACCTTGCATAAATTGGTTCCATCATTATTCATAATTGAAGATACAGAAATAATAAGAGTCATGGCGGTCACACATCATTTGATCGACATGATCCCTTCCATGTACTACTATATCATCCCTTTCTCCTTAATATGACCTTAAAAACGAGAAGTCCATAATGGGTT
>Ga0214542_1006146_pt1 | contig 22182 bp, 13 predicted proteins | sample CNSS1metaG_FD_160096 | JGI IMG/M metagenome (GOLD analysis project Ga0214542, IMG submission 160096) | Root nodule microbial communities from cowpea collected in UCLA plant growth center, Los Angeles, California, USA - CNSS1 | ecosystem: Host-associated > Plants > Roots > Nodule | place: USA...
AAAAAAAATAAAAAATAAATAAAAAAAAAAAATAATAAAATTTTTTTTTTTATTTTTTTTTTATTAAAATAAAATTTTTATTTATTTTTTTTTTTTTTTTTTTCGTTTTAATTTAATTTAATTTAATTTTCCATTTATCAGTATTTTAATTATTGGAAAAGCCAAAAATGGTTAAAAAAAGGAAGATGTTCTCCACTCACTTCTCCACCCAATCTATTTGATTTCTTCTTCTTCTTCTTCTTGGGTTCACTGTCAGTGTCTGTTCTCTCTTCGCCCATTTGCAGAGATCAGAAAGAGGAACCTATCAACGCCACTCCGAAGCTCCTCTTTCTTTTTCTATCTGTCTCTCTCAATATCTCCACGCGCCACTACCACGTGCCAATTCCACTCTCTTAGTTATCCTTATTCACTTCCAACATTGTTCCTTCATTCCTCTCAAATCGGAGTCGCTGTTCGTATTTCCTCTCTTCACGCAGTTGAATGTCCAAAATGCACATGAGACGGAGATTCTCGCGCGTTCCGAAGCCGATCGAAAATTTGCGGCCGATTTGATGGAATCGGAAAGGAATTTGTTTCAGTGCTCGCCTTATCATAGAGCTGATGGCTCGGTGCACCTCATGCGCGCTGTCCAGATTTCATTGCAAGCTTAGATTTGCGGTGGTTGTTTTCGTGGTAAAACTCTGCTAGTTCTGGAGTTTTTGTTTTTATTGTTACATTTCTTTTAGTTCAAATTTGCTCTGTCGTGTAAGATGTATGACTTTGTGGAATAAATGTTCAACTGTGATTGGGCTCTAATTGGTCGCTGTAAGCAGTGAGAAAGTGAATATTTGAAGTTGATGTGTTTTTCGTATTTTTCTTATTTTTGTCCTGAAACTGAACTGTGGAGGCTAGGGTTTTGTTGTCAGAGCAATGATTCATCTAGAGGTGCTGGATTAGTTATTTTCCTAGAATTTTTTTTCTAAACTATATTTTTCTGAATTAAAATTTAAGTGAAGCTGTTCAACTAGCCTCTTTGGCGGCTGATTTCTTACAGGTTATTTATTGGTCTTTTTCGGTGATTCTTTGTCTGTGGTTTCACATTATTAGTTTTGAAATTCTTCTGATCTGAGATTTGGCTCTTGTAAGTGATGGAAGATTTCATAAGATTCTTCTTCGTGTTGCAGATTATATTGATATTGGCGTGGGTGGAGGCCCACAACGCAAATCTCCACGAACACCAACTTCAGGGACGCTTGGAGAGGAATACTGAGAACATTGCGAGCCACTCTTGCATACATGATCAGATTCTTGAACAGAGGAAGCGGCCTGGGCGCAAGGTGTATTTGGTTACCCCACAGGTTTATGAGCCCAGTCGCTTAAAACATCTTAAGCACAAAGGTAGGGCATTACTTGATGTGTCAACTTCTTCAGGTTCTCAAGAGGATGCAAAGGAGCCTATTAGGATATATCTAAATTATGATGCTGTTGGCCACTCCCCTGACAGGGATTGTCGAGCAATTGGCGATATTGTTAAAGTGAGTGCTCAATAAGAATGCAAAAGAAATATTTAGGATGGATTTTTTCTACCTACAACTTTGGTATTATATTTCATGTATTTTATTGAAATTAAATCTTAAATTTCATATTAACAGCTCGGGGAGCCTCCCATGACTTATCCTCCCGGTTTTCCTTCTTGTGATCCCCATGGCAATCCTCCAATATTTGGTGATTGTTGGTATAACTGCACTTCTGAAGATATCTCAGGAGAGGACAAAAAACGTCGCCTTCGTAAGGTCATTTATTTTATCCTTTTTAGTTTGCTTTAATTCATCTGGGGGGTAATATTTTTTGCTTGAGAAAATTACTTGGTGATGTGTCAGTTATGTTGTTATGCCTCTTTGAGAAGTGTTGTTTTGAGGAACTATCATAAATGGATACAGATATTAATCCTTCATAACCAATTTCAGGCATTAGGTCAGACTGCTGACTGGTTTAGGAGAGCATTGGCGGTTGAACCTGTCAAGGGGAACTTGCGTTTAAGTGGGTATTCTGCATGTGGACAAGATGGAGGCGTGCAGCTTCCTCGCGGATATATTGAGGGTAAATTTATATAATTGCATTTCTTGTAAAAATTAGATGTGAGATCAGATTTGTACTTTTGAATTTAAGATATTACCTTTTTGTTCAACTTCTCCAGAGGGTGTCTCTGATGCTGACTTGGTTCTTTTGGTGACTACAAGACCCACAACTGGAAATACACTTGCTTGGGCAGTGGCATGCGAGCGAGATCAATGGGGTCGTGCCATAGCTGGTATATTATCCCATAAACATGTTGGTTTCAGTGGTTTTTTTGTCATCTCACATTTAGAATGCCTCAGAACTGAAAGTACTTCTGTTCCTCTGCAGGACATGTTAATGTTGCGCCTCGCCATTTGACTGCTGAGGCAGAGACTTTACTTTCCGCTACTCTTATACATGAGGTTTGTTGTATTATCTGTGTGTGGATGCATGAGAAGTTTTATGTGTGACATTGTTCATCCACTTGATTCTTTTTTTCAGGTTATGCATGTTCTTGGTTTTGATCCGCATGCCTTTGCTCATTTTCGAGATGAAAGGAAAAGACGGCGTAATCAGGTATAAACTGCCTTTTGTTGCTGCATGGTCAACTCTGGTTTACTTTTATAATGTTGTACCACGTCTCACCAAGTATGTTCGAGTCATGATTGTTTATTGGTCATTTCTTATAATGAGGCTTGATAGATGAAAGCTGAGTAAAATGTCTGCTTGTATTGATAGAGACAAAACATTCCTGCAAATGGTGATTCTATGCAATTTCTATGATTTGTCTTTAAACTAAATTTTATAATTGTATTGAATTTGAAAACATTTTAGGGGAAAAAAATAATGAATTAACGATGTTGAGCTTTTTTATCCCTTAATTGAGCAGCATATTTGTTTTTCTGATTTAATTTTTGGGCATATATTTTTTTCCTCAATAGGTGTATTGAAAAATTTCAGTTTCATCATTAATTTCAATTCCAGGTATTTTAATGACACATTTTATAATCTAATCAATACACTTTGATTTTTTAAGGTTACCGAACAAGTGATGGATGAAAAGCTTGGACGAATGGTAACACGTGTGGTGCTTCCTCGTGTTGTCATGCATTCTCGATATCATTATGCGGTATTTTCTTGGGAGCAACCTATCCAGAATACTTCCATTTTCTTTTTTACTGTTTTCAGTTGTAAAAGGATCCAGCATATGACTGAAGTGACTTGTTTGCAGGCGTTCTCGGGAAATTTTTCTGGTTTGGAGCTGGAAGATGGTGGAGGACGTGGCACATCAGGTCTGTATCGCCTGATTGAGCATTAAAATTCACCTAAATTAAATTAATTTGATCCTCTTTCCTCCGGGTAAGATTAATGAGATATACTATTAATCCAAGATTTGTGAATGACTTGCAGGATCTCACTGGGAAAAAAGGCTTCTGATGAATGAAATTATGACTGGTTCTGTGGATACAAGATCTGTTGTTTCGAAAATGACATTAGCTCTATTAGAAGATAGTGGATGGTACAAAGCCAACTATAGTATGGCAGACCGTCTTGATTGGGGTCTCAACCAAGGTACTGAGTTTGTTACATCCCCTTGCAATCTTTGGAAGGGAGCCTATCGTTGCAACACAACACAGTTTTCTGGCTGTACATATAACAGGGAGGCAGAGGGATACTGCCCTATCCTAACTTATAGTGGAGATCTCCCTCAGTGGGCTCGATATTTTCCGCAAGCTAATAAGGGTATTTAGAATCATCCCTTCATTTTTAACATGCATGTCGATGCAAAGATATTTAATATGTGTTCATGCCTCTCCTAATTTTGTTTTTTGCCAGATTCTTTGGTATTATTCTGGATTGTCAAGATATTGTTAAACCTTTAATGCTATTGCATCCTGATTGATATGTAGTTTCTGCTTTTATTTTTCTGTTTCTGTTACACATGATAGATTTTCTTGGCACTATTCATGGGTGACTTACTTGTAAATATTTTGAACTCTGAATATTTGGCTGTTCACTGGTTGTTGCAGGCGGACAATCCTCATTGGCTGATTATTGCACTTATTTTGTTGCTTACTCTGATGGATCATGTACAGACACTAACAGTGCTCGAGCACCTGATAGAATGCTAGGTGAAGTCAGAGGAAGTAACTCAAGGTAAGATTTGGGACTTAATATTTATGCCCTGAATCTTCTTTAGATTTATATTTTTATTACACAGACTTGTGGAGTTGCTGACTATTTTTACCTTTCTGGTACAGGTGTATGGCTTCATCACTAGTACGGACTGGCTTTGTACGAGGTTCTATGACCCAGGGAAATGGTTGTTATCAGCACAGATGTATGAACAATTCTTTGGAGGTATGGTTTTGAGTATCAGTAGAGGTGAAATGATTACCCTTCTTATAGTGGTTATGGTTTAGTTTTTTAGATTTTGACCTGGAATGCTGGTACTGCTTGATTCTCTAGACTTTTTAATGAAAAAATGAAAAATGATATTTGGCACCCTTTGTTTTGGATACAACTACTCGACAACCTTATTATAATAGTATTAATTAATAATATAACATTTAAATGCTACCTTGTTAATTCAAACATTCATATTGTTAAATTATTATAACAAATTGTCAAGTAGTTATATCCAAAATAAAGGGGGTCAAAATATCATCATTCTAAAATATTTTAAGTGATTTCAGATGGACAAAACTTATTTCTAGTTCCTTGTACTTTTGCCATCAAATTCTTCATTCTAATGATGACAAATGGATGCTCTTTCCTATAATAAATAACTTCATTAAATATTTGTTTTAGAATAGGTATGAAATAGCTTTATTGAAAAGCTGTTTGTGCTGTACCTATCTCTATGCCTAGGACTCCAGATATGACTTTTCTTGTTTTTAACTCTTCCCTCCTCATTCTGTGTGAGAACAACCACTGTTGGTATAAATATGAGAACCTAAGAGAGGACAATTGAGCTCTCTAAATAATATCGTATCTTTTTATTTGTCCTAAGTATTTGTCACATAGTTTGAATAATGTATCCATTTGTTATCATTCAATTGGAGAATTTGATTGCCGGGAAAGTGTGTAAGAAAGTAAGGAACTTATATCTTAGTTGTGTTCTTCTTTCTTATAGTTGCCATAAAGTTCTTCGTTGTAATGATGGCATGGATGCTCTTTCCAATAATAAATAACTTCCATTTAATATTTGTTACAGTATTTTAAATAATAAGTCTGTGTTATCATTTAGTTGGAAAAGTGATGTCTAGAAAAGAATGAAAGGAACTTGATCTAAGTTTTATCCTTTGATCCTGTTAGCACTGTTTACATACATTGTGTTAGGTTAAGTTGAGAGAAAAGCCTTATAATCTGTTAAAATAGATAGTTAATCTGTTTGCACAGAGGCCGAAAATGGCAAGGTTGAATCAGTTCCAGGTTCTCGAGTTTTTGGACTTCAATCAGTCATTCTTGTTGATTTTGTTCTCTTGCCCCTCTGCTACTAACGTACTGATACTAGTTGGGAATTAGGGATTTTATCATTAAAATGTCATTTCATTCTAGTCCACTGCATTGCATCATTTGTTTCCTCCTGGAATTAATGCAATACATTTTTCAGTCCCTAGAATTAATCAATGTACATACATACATCGCACTGAATCCTGGAACTGGAAGGAAAGTTTTTTCGAAAGGTGTCCTAAATTTTTTGTCTTTTTGACATGCATTTGTTGGAATGATATAATTTTTTTTTTCTTGTAATAGGGTGAACAGGGCATTGTTATTGATCCCATATCTTCATTTATGTTGATAGATAACTTACATTTTGAAGAAATAATTATAAATCTGATTGAGCAATCATATAGTGTTTGAGATGTGCAATTTCTTTGTATAGGTTTGGGTAGCAATTCCTACTTTTTTCTTAGGTCTGGGTATATACATTGTATGTTCAGCCCTCCTTTCCTTTTCCTTTGTTACCAAATTCACTGAATGAAGTTCTCTTTTCTTTCCACTTTTGTACAGGTTGCAGTGGATGGTATCTGGAAGGTGTGTCCTCAAGCTGGTGGACCCATTCAGTTCCCTGGCTTTAATGGTTGATATTACTGCTGTTTTCTTTTTTATTTGTCTATGTTTAGTTGTTTACGCAGGGGTGTTAATTTGTCATTTATTGCAAAGACAATTTACTCTTTATTACATTTTTCTATAGGTGAATTAATCTGCCCTGCCTACCATGAGCTGTGTAACACTGACCCAGTAGCTGTGTCTGGTCAATGCCCTAATTCATGTAATTTCAATGGAGATTGTGTTGATGGAAAATGCCAATGCTTTCTTGGATTTCACGGAAATGATTGCAGTAGACGTGAGCTCTCATTTTTCACTCTTATTTTTATGTGATGATTTGTGCAATCTTTGTGCTTATACTGTTGTCAATGTCTGTTAACTCGTGCTTCGACTCTAAGTTACCTTCAGCTTAGCAGCAGTGGATTTTTCTCATTGTGCTTACTCTTAACGTCTTCCAGGTTCCTGCCCCAGCAAATGCAATGGCAATGGAGTGTGCCTTTCCGATGGGATTTGTGAATGTAAACCTGGCCATACTGGCATTGATTGCTCCACTGGTACGTACCAATTTTTTAGATTAGATATTTGCTACAAGAGTACTTCTTTGTATTAGAAATCTACATTTATGAGCAGTGGCAATTTCTTTTTCGCAGCTTGTGTATTTCCTTTTATTTTATTAGTTGAGGGTGGACAACATTATCCCTCGCTTATTTTGGGGACTAAGTTCTCACCATCCTGTCTAAAAGGCTATACTATTTTTGTTTCATACACTGTAAAATACACTCTTGAATATCACCAACCTCATGTTCGATTAATGAAAGCTTTACTCCCAAACAAACTCCAAGGCAATAAGATGTCCTAGGGGTGAGCTTTTGAAAAGTGTACTATTGTATAGAAGATGAAGTAGCGATTATTGGTTATTTCCATGGATCCTTTTGGATAATTAAGCTCACTCCCTTATATATAATTGAGGCTTTCTAGCATTTGTTTTGTTCCAAGTTATTTGAATCAAAATCAAAATAATTAAAACAGATATAGACACTGGTATAGGGGTTGAGTGTACTGATAAGTGAACTGTGATACTGGAAGACAAATGAAGGTTTGAGCCCTCAAGACATACTTCGTTGGACAAACTGAAGGTTAATTGTACCAATCGATTCCTAAAAGGTTCCCAAGATACTCTAGGAAACCTGGAAAAGGGGAAAACAAGATTCAGTCAATCTTTTCAAACAATTGTGCAAGTGTGAAAAACATATATATAGATCTTAAAGAAACATAATTTGCTTATTAACCTTTTCTTCATACTTTGTGCAGCTGTGTGTGACGAGCAATGCAGCCTTCACGGCGGGGTTTGTGATAATGGGGTTTGTGAATTCCGCTGTTCTGACTATGCGGGTTATACATGCCAGAACAGCTCCATGCTCCTCTCTAGTCTTTCTGTGTGCAAAAATGTTCTGGGAAATGATGTATCAGGACAGCATTGTGCTCCCAGTGAGCCTAGCATACTTCAACAGCTTGAAGAAGTAGTTGTCTTACCCAACTACCATCGATTATTCCCTGGAGGTGCTAGGAAACTATTTAATATATTTGGCAGCACCTACTGTGATGAGACTGCTAAACGTCTTGCCTGCTGGGTATGTCGTCATTTCATACTAAAATTATTCTTCAGCTTTTCCTGTTTCAGAATTGAAATATGGTTGGGTTTTTAGTTATTCCTAAATTTTTGTTTCGCAAGCTGATTTCTGTTGTTTTCATTCCTCCGTTTCCTTTCCTAGTCAGTTCATATATAATTTAAGTTGCCGCATGTGACATTCATTCTGACAAAACCGTGGTATAAGTTGAATGTGAGTTGTTCTGTTTAATGATTGTCCAAGTTTCAATATCCGAATTCGAACACGAGTGATGTACTTTTTTTAGAACGGTGGAAACGTGTGACTCTAGTGGTTATCCAATTGTACTAGAGATCAAGATTTATGAGTGGTGACAATTTCTTTTTCTCAGTTTGTGTCTTCCATTTTGTTGTGGTTTGAGGGTGGGCTTTTGAAAAGCATAAAATTGTATAAAACATGAAGTACGAATTATTTTGGATATTAGAGCATGCATGGTTGGTTGTGTTACTTATCTGTCTGAAATGGTTGGCATTTAATTTTCAGATCTCGATCCAGAAGTGTGAGAAGGATGGAGATAACAGGCTTCGGGTATGTCATTCTGCATGCGAATCTTATAATCTGGCATGTGGAGCTTCGCTTGACTGCTCTGATCAGACCCTTTTCAGCCGTGACGGGGAAGGGGAGGGTCAATGCACTGGCTCTGGTGAGATGAAAATGTCATGGTTTAATCGTCTACGAAGCACATTTTCTTTGAGAAATAGTTCCTTGAAAGGAATATCTGTAAGATATAGACAGCTTTAACTCTTTTTTCTTCCTTTTTTAATCTTTTTGGGATTTTGGGTTGTAATTTTTTAATCCTCAGAATTAGGGGTTGCTTACTCATCCAAAATTGTTTAGGAAAAATTGGATGAGGTTGCAGCTTTGGCTTTCAAAGATGAGAGCCTTTTGTAGAGAAAATTGGGAATTTAGGAATAGATAATGTAGAGGGTAAAGGATAAAAAACGAAATGGTAATTGAAATGTTTGTCAGAGGTTGGGCCGAAGGCCTTGAAATGAAAAAAAGAAGAAAATTCTGCTCATTCATGTCTGTATTTGTACATATATCACTTGTTCACTGAGAGTGTTACTTTCTCTTTGACATTTATTTTATTACATTCTGATTTTCAATTTTGCGCATTTCTTGTTTCGCACCGTCTGTTCACATATATTAAGAAAATCGAAAAAATCATTTATGCGGATTATCTCTAATCATATGCTCCTGATTGGAGATAAATCTTCTCCAAGGATTACTGTAAATGCTGCGTGCAACCACCTTTTACATTTTATGATCTATAAGAATGAGTATGCCTGCCGGTGGTACATCTAGGGCTATTAGTCCCTGCACCCCCATCATATTTCTTCCTACACCTTATTACTTCTCGTGAAATTATTTTTCGGAAGATAATAAATAATTTCGGATTTTTTTTTCTGGAAAGAAATCTTCCCCTTCGATTACGGGAAAAAAAAATCCGGCTTGATGGATTGGATGAGAAATTTAATGGGGGTGTAGGGCGTTGAAATTAGTGCAATATTTCCCTATTGATTGAGGGGTTGAACCAACCGGACTGGTTTTGTTTTTCTCCCAGTTTCTCACCTTCTCAGTTCTCACAAACAAAATCAACCACTCTTTCTTCTGACAAGTCTTCTCTTACAAAATAGTGAATATATTCTTTTTAATTCAATAATACGAAAGAACTAGGTTAAAATTTAAGACAAAGATGAATTTTAATATTGCATTCAAATTAAATGTCATATCCTTCCTTGTAAGTTCAACGTAGAAATCTGCAGAATGAATTTTTTAAGGAAAGTACTTAGATGTAATTTCCCCTTGAAGGTCAACTTTAGAGTTTTGTTTTAATAATTTATTAATTGATTTCTTATCAGATATTAATGATATTATTGTAATAAAATTCAAAATTTGGTTGACAACAACACCAACACCAATACATCTAACTTTTATCCAATTTTTAATAAATGTATGAGGTTGGGTCCATTCTGATGTTAGCACTCACCTGACCATAAAATTAATATATCCAGAACGTAATACTTTTCACATGTCTATTCGCAGTAGCAGGAATTTCAAAGCAAAAGCAAAACACAAGAAAAATGTTGAGGAAAACAAAGAAAAGTGAGAATGTTTGGTATTTTTGACGAGTCAGTGGAAGCATCTCGTTCTGGAAGCTTGATGCCAGTATTGATGTGTTGTGTCTATCAAATTCATAAATTATTTCTATACAAGTTTGCACAAGATTTATGTTACCTTTAGTAGATTCATGTAGTGCGTAAGTACATAAGCACACTTAATTCACGAAAAATAAGGTTAGAACTTGGCATGTTGACCATTTCATGAATGTATAAAAATGGTTAGGGTTAGCAGCCCCTCAATTATTTTATTATTTTATGTAGTATGATATTTTGACAAATTTATTTTAATAAAATTTGTTTTTTAACACATACCAAATTTTTTTCCTTTTTCCAAATTACATTAAACATCTTTTTCGTCCATTAAGGTATTTTTCACGTTGTCAAAATTTTGTTAATAAAAATTTGTAAAAAAATATTTTTTCTTAATTTATTAACCCCACGAACTGTTTCTATAACCATAGACTCTGGAATCCTCAAATCCAAATAAGTCAAATAAATCTAATGTTTAAATATATTTACGAAACAATATTTGAGTTTTATATATCTGATAGATAACCGACATTTCTATCCACACCACTGGTATGTAATTTATTTTTAAGGTTTTGCGTAGTATTCACTCATGAATCACTTGTTAATTATATTTAACTTGGAACATGACATAATATGATAATAGCAATTGGTATGGTATATAAATAAAATCATCATCTGTTTTTTATTTCCATCATAATCCTTTTTTTTTCTATTAATTATAACTCAAAAACTCTAATACTGTATCACTCTTCACTCTATACGAACATCAAATATTGCTTAATTTATTTTTATTTAGATTTTTGGTATTTTCTTAGTACCTTGTAGTAAGGGTGTCAAGACTGGTCTATGTATTCATTTATTGTTTTCATATTTCATAAAAATAAAATCATTAAAATATGCACAATCTTTTTTTTTTTGTGTGGATTCTCCATGATTATTAAAAAAAAAACATTTTTTCTTAGCTTTTTTTACTTGCTTCCATTTTTTTAAAAATTTGAGTACAATTTTATGTTTACATTAAAGTTAAACAGCATATATTAACAGTCAAATTTATTATTTTAAGATTTTAGATTATAAATATTATAATTTTTACGTATAAAATGAATGAGAAGATCATCCAGTTGTGTCACTTGTATTTCTTTCCATTTTTTTTTACTATACAATTTAAATTCTAAAGTGGTGAATGAAAGCTTTAGGAGCTCTAGATCCATATCCATAGGGAGTCATTACATTTGATGAAAAAACCTAATAAAGAAAAAATGAACATTTGTCCTCTAATCACAAAAAAACTTCAATAACCGTAGCGTTAGATTAAGCTATATTACGTAGAAGAAGAGGAAGCACTTTTCCTTTGTGAATGCGTTTTGACGTAGGATTTCAAGAACTGAACGAGAAAAGCAGCGTTTAAGAGAGAGTTGAAAAGCCAAGCCCCGATTCCGTTACACCCTCCTCTCAAGTAATGCAGCGAGAGCACGCCAACGTGGCACGCCAAATTACAACCCAACAGTGCCAGCTGGCAATTCGCGGTGAACCACAACGGCGTTTTGCTGGGCAATCCGAGTTCCGTCCAGAACCGGAACGCGCAAACGACGGAATAAACCGACGTGTAAAACAGAATGGCCAGCACCTGAAGCGACTGCGAAAACTCCAGCCACAGAAACGACATCACGAGGAGCACGGAGTTGTTAAACAGTCGCAAAAACGACAACCGTCGCTCACGTAAAACGACGAAGAAGGTGCGCAGCAGGTGAAGAAAGCGTGACAGGTAGAAAACGTACGACCAGAAGAAAACTCGACCGGACGGACGAGTACCTAGGGGGAAACAGAGTAGCCACTCGAAAGAGGTGGTTCTGCTGCGCCGCCACAGCCACCGCGTGTCGCGGGCTTCGGCTTCGGCGGAGAAGAGTGTGCCGGTGAATATCGCGACGGAGATTAACGACATGATGAGGCTGTGGAGGGCGGGGATAGGTCCTAACGGAAACGAACGACGGCGACGGGAGAGTTTGAGGAGGAGGTGGAGGATGAGTGCGGCGGCGATGTATAAAGAAATGGCGGAGACGAGGAAGGACCAGGTGGCGCCGTATAATTGGGTTGGGGTCCAGCGGAAGGAGACAACAGAAGGGTGTTGTATCAGCCAATATTTGATTTTCTCCATCAGGTAACAATAAGATACCATTTGAACTATGTGTTTGTTTGTGAGTTAAGTAATTGTGAATTTCTTGCAATGCGAACCATGATGAACAATTCTTTTAGTTGCGACAATGAATTAATATAAGAAGGGAGTGGAATTTAGGATAGAATTTAGAACACCAAAGTTGAATCCATCTTAGGATTTGTTTATTGAGACTTTTGTGTTTATGTTTATTCTTTTCTGTGGTATTCAGCCTTGACCTTGACTAATTGTGTTGAGTTTGTGGTATTGTCGTCATCTAGAAGGATTGTTATATGTATATTTACAAATTCTTTTCCAGGTCTCAATACATTGACGTTATGCGTGTCATTTTTTTATTGTAGATAATTAATTTAATTTTAAATACTGAATTTAAATAAATTATAATTTAAAAAAATGATAAAATCTTTTTTAATTTAAAAATAATTAAATTTAAAGGAAAGTTAAATATGTTTTCCGTATTTAAATTTAAATACTCAAACTTTGATATATATATATATATATATATATATATATATATATATATATATTAATCTTTAAATTTTAAAAATGAATAAATATAATCATTTTAATTTATCATCGTAAAATTTTGTAGACTTGTTAACCGGTTTTATAAATTCACAGTTGAAATATATCAAATTGAATAAATTCTTCAAATGTAGTTTTAAAATCCTGTGGCAAGTGATCCATCCATCACAACATTATAAAACTTGGAAAAATATTGCATGCTGTGTGTTTACATCTTTTTATCCATATAAGTTTGTGGAAGATTTAAAACTAATAATTAAATTTTATTATGTGTTGAAACTTATTAACTTGAATTTTTGTGTAAGGTATACGATTTGTACGAATACTTGAAATGTTGTTTGGGCTTTAGAATTGAGCTTTATAAAGTTGACCTAAATATTTTATAGGCTTTTCTTTCCTACACCCCATGATGTTTAATAGCACCCTATTAATTTTCAAAATGATTTTACCTTCTATTCATTTATTTTGAAAAAAAAAATATTCAGAATAAAATTTTCAAAATATGGTTTTTGGAACACATGAAATGCGTTCCGAAACAAGTGTTTTGAAACATAATTTTCATAATAAGATTTTCAGAACATGTATACTACTTTCCGGAATGATTTTTTTATCAAATAATTTTGGAACAAACTTTCCAAAAACACACATAACATGTTACATGCAAAAAAAAATTCAAAAAACATGTAATGCGTTTTAGAAAGAATTTTCTACAATGAGGTTTTTTTTTTCTTTTATCAAAATAAGTTCTCTTTCTCTTTTTTTTTTTTTTTCCTTCTTCTTACTCTGTGTTGAAGAACAGAAGTACAATGGTGATGATGCAACAACGGTGATATAGGGCAGTCAGAAGGTATTTTAGTCTCCTAATCTTAATATGTAGATGCAGTTAATAATAATAAAGGTGCAGAAAGAAAAATTCCAGGGATAATAGCATTGGTGTCAACATTTTTGTAAAGTTCTTTGGGCTTTATGATTGGGCTATAGAAAGTTCAGTTAAAAAAATAGATTAAAGCATGCATGTGAACTTTGTGGTATAACCCCTATGAACTAAAAATAGCCTTTCGCAATATGAAGGTCAAATACAAAATTGAATTTTATTTTTAATGTAAATATTTATTTTAAAAATATTAAATAATGATTTATAATCTATAAGGTGTGAGAACATATTTATTATGAAATAGTTAAGAATTTATAATTAAAAATAATGGTAATTGATGGAGATAATTGAAAGAACATCATAGGATGCCGCCAGACTTGACGAAAACGTGTTCTTCAAAGTTCTTACTTCAACGTGTGTAATAAGTTAGTTTTTTTACCAACCACCTTAAAAAATGTCAATTAGTTTTTTTATTATTATAAATTATTTAAAATGTATTTACAATTTAAAAATCATTTTTAAATTGTTTAAATATTATTTTCACTTTGTCTTATTATATCGTTTTTAATGACATATCAGTTAATTGATTATTATCCATATATTAAACTCAAATTTTGTAATTTGAGTTTAATGATAGATATCAAATTGTATTATATACTTTCACAGTTAAAATAAAGGTAAATTAAATAAATAATTTAGTTACTTAAAATAGTATAAGAAGGTTGCATATTTAATCCTTTATTTTAATTTATGATGTTAGTTGAAAAACATTAAATGTTTAACATTCTTTTGAATATAAAGTACTAATTGTCTGCTATATTTATATAAACGAAATATTTTCAATTTCGACGTTATGAATTTAACTTGTACATGTTTCTATTCTAAAATACCTTTTTCGTACATTTAACAACCAGTCATCTTAATAAATATGAACGGTAGAATAACATAAGGCAAAATTTAGTTGTTAAATTTTCGTATAAATATTTTACTACAACAGTATATTTATTTTTCATTACAAATAAGAATTCATTATTTCTCTCTTTATCAATAGGAGTTTACTTTAGATTTCATTATGTAATAAATTAGTTGAATGTTTAAACTTTCAATATTAAGATACGTATGAGATGAATGATAGGGAAAGAATCTCAATCATCTTAAAAGTACCCCTCTTTTATTATTATTATTATTATCTCTAAATTATATATTCATTAGAAAAATCATGTACTACATAAGAGTATGAATGAAAACAAAAATATTATTATGAAGAAAAAAATGGTTGAAAACTTGTAAAAAAAAAAGGAAGAAAAAGTGGAGAATTAGAAAAGAGATTGTAAACAATAGTAATAAGGTGATTAACATTGGGTTGAATCGTTGAATCGTTGATTTGCAGGAACAGTAAAAGGAAAGAAGGTTGGTGATTGGTTTGGATCTGTAGTCTGCAGATAAACCAAAATTGGAAGCAAAGAAGCACATGATATGAATATGATACTGTCCCCTTTCTTCTCTTTTCACCATTGACTTACTCATTTCATCGATTCTTCTCTCAATTTTTTTCCCTTTCTCCAGGTTTGTCATTTTCTATTGCGCTCTTTTTTCCTTTATAGTTTCGATTTCTTCCTCTTCTTCTTCCCGCTGTCAATTTCCCCCCAATCTGTAAACCCTTATAATCTTCTTTGCAGCACTTCTCAATTTTGCATGTAAAAAAGACTTCAAAATTGACTAGTTTTTTTTCTTCCTCAAACGATTTCTGGCTATTTTGTGACCTTCATGCATTCCTGTTTGTTTGATTTCCTCTGATTACCACATCTTTTTCACTTTCTTCAGTTTTTCTTTGTTTTTGCATGTGACCTATTTTCTTTCAGTTCCGTTCAACAATAGGGCTTTGTCGTTTTACGTTGGTCTGCGTTTGAAAGCGTGTTTGTTTGTTAAGAAACCCTTTTCGGTTCACAGATATCACATGTAAAATACTGATTATTTTTATCACAGAGTGTGGTCTGCGAGGATTGTCTTGTGTGTGGCCGTTGTTATGTGTGTTAGGGAGAACTGTTAAGTTGTGTTGGAATCTGAATGTTTTGATTTTGTAGATGGCAAGTGGGTTTGGGGAATCAACTGGGAGGTCACCCCCAAGCCCTTCGTACTTCAACAACAATAATAGCAATGATGCTGGCAATTTTGAGTGCAACATTTGCTTTGAATTGGCTCAAGACCCCATTATTACTTTGTGTGGTCATCTTTTCTGCTGGCCTTGTCTTTACAAATGGCTTCACTTTCACTCACAGTCACGAGAATGCCCGGTTTGCAAGGCCCTCGTGGAGGAGGAGAAGCTGGTTCCCCTGTATGGGAGAGGAAAGACCTCCACTGACCCGAGATCCAAGTCTATTCCGGGCATGAATATCCCACATCGTCCGGCCGGTCAGAGACCTGAAACTGCTCCTCCACCGGAAACAAATAATTTCCCTCATCATGGGTTTGGATTTATGGGTGGCCTGGGAGGATTTGCGCCACCGCCAATGGCATCAACAAGATTTGGGAATTTCGGATTGCCTGCAGCTTTTGGTGGCTTTATACCGTCCTTTTTCAACTTTCAGTTGCATGGGTTTCACGATGGGGCCTTGTATGGAGGAGCGTCTGGTTTTCCTCATGGGTTTTCTAATACATTTCATGGTATCCATGCTCATGGATATCCTCTTCGCACACATCAAGGTCAACAAGATTATTATTTGAAGAAGCTGCTTCTAGTTGTTGTTTTCTGTGTTCTTCTTGCTTTTATTTGGCAATAGATTGGATACCATCTCAGGTTGCTAGCAGAACAAGACTTCTGCTATGATAGGTCTTCTGGTGCGCTTTGTTTTGTAACTGAGGAGTAAGGATAATGTTCATAGAATAATACTGTCTTATTACTCTTGTTGTCCTGTTCTTTCTGTCACCCAACTTGCATGGTATCCATGTTTTAAAGCAGAACACCCATTCTTAGTAATAAAGATACCAGTTGTATCACGCATAGATATTAATTTCATGGTCATTAAGTGTTTGAGACTACAAGACACATGAAATAGTGAGTTTGTGCTCTTTGTTTTCCTGTGTTCTCGTTTTTTCTAGTACATGTTGACAATACTATCTGGTGTTATATCTAAAATATGTTGATGCATAGTACTTTTTGTACTTTTAACATTCTTGATTTAAGGGTTATACTTATTATTAATATCAAAAGTCTTAGACGTGGGTCTGTGCACATTCTGTGATGTTTACACTCATCTTGTTTTTGTGCTCTATTTTGTTTGCTGTATGACCAGGGATGGTTTTTACATTATTTGGACAAGTATATAGAAATCTAAGTCTTTGATTGGATTGGTGGAAGGAGGTTGAATGAAATGGGATGGGATTAAATTCCATTGTTTGGATATGTAAGAAGATGATGGAACAAGGTGCACTGGTATGGAACATATACCATTGTTTTGTCTCATTTTTCTTCCCTTCCAAATTGGGAGGAATGAGAGGGAAGAAAGATATTTTATAATATTAAATTACTTTTCTCTCTTTTCCTTATTTCCTCTTGTTCAATATCCCTCATGACCCAAAATGCAGCAGCCCCACAACATGCAGAGTTCCTTCATAGTTTCAATGTTCACAATGCAAATCACCGCACCACCCAAGGTAATTTCCCCCGTCCTTTAGTTCTATATGATTTACGGCCATTTTTTCCTTCTGTCACTTGATTTTTTATTTTTTTATCTTTTAGTGGGAACTAAGAGACTTTAGTGCATAACCTGAGGTTTGACAATTCTTGAATGAGAATGCTAGCAGTACACTCTTTAATACACTATTTTTATCACATTTTCTACTATTGGTTGAAATTTATGGAAAATCACTAATTTTGGTGGGTTGTACTTCTCATTTAGCGAGCCTCTCATTTGGTTTTGTATTTTTCAGTAAATTTTAACCAATATTGTAGAGTAAATGTCAGAAAGAGTGTGGTGGAGATAGTGTGGTCAACACTTCCCTTCAACTGTAATTTGCACCTTGTATGTCCTACACAACGTGAGCACTCCTTGAATTTAGGAAAATTTGGTGAGGAACAAAGTATATCCACCAAATATCACACCAATGTTAATTTCTCATTGATTGATAGTGTAGAATCTGTTGACTTCCTAGTAATCCATTAAATTCAGATTAATTGGGCAACATTTTTTATGTTTTAAGTGTTGTTGCCATATACAAACCACGTAGCAAAGGAGTTTGATATTTAGTGACGACTTTCGTGAAGTGGTATATGCAAACAACAACATTCTTTTGATTACATTTTCTCCTACACACATTATGAAGTTACAAGCATTTTCTGGTTTTCTGCTACTAAAGAGGATGATTTGGGTGTGATATGCATATTCCCCTAAGATGTGTAGATCACAATCTATGTATTATTGAGTTACAAGAATTCATAGATCTAGTTTTTAACATCGAATTGATTTTGTTCCTTTGTCAAGTTCTGGTCAAAGGGATTGAAAGGAAATTCTTATGATGATTAAATCCGATTTGTGGTATGAATGTGGGAAAAAGTGAGGTGTGCTGTTAATTTTTTTCCTCCTCTTGTTGAGTTGAATGGTACCGTTAGATATTTTAACCCTGCTATTCTGTGCAATTGCGTATGTTGTATGTTTCTATGCAATTGCGCCTTTTATCTTGCTAACAAAGAAAGTTATATTTTTCATAAGTCATAGATCCTATTCTATCGAAATGATATATTGCAGTTCATATTTTCTTAGTAAAGGATTTCGTAGTAATAATATATGCTAACAATGTAAAGAAAGTTTTATCTAGCTATGTTCTAGTCCAACCCATTCATCCCATTCCATCTTATCTTTAAGCAGAACATTTTTTGCATTCCCTTGCCTCCTAGTTTTGTTTATACAAAAGTTTTTGTTTCCTTACTATTACCCACCATTTATAGTATGTTTCTTCTTCCAACTCTTACCATCATCAACTCTTCCGTATCTTTTTTTTATGTACTTGGATTCATATATTTGGTCTCTTCATTGCTAAAATTAGTGTTTTTTTGTGAGAACCATCTTAAATTTTCTGTTGATGCTATTGTTATAATAATAACAACAATAAATAAAATGATACTAGATTTTGGATACGTGTAATGTACAAGTGTATAAAATATAAAATATTTCATATTATTACTCATTCACAATTTACTAATGATAATATGAAATGGATTTCTTCGTTTATGGTTTATTAAACCAATTGCTAATTTTTTACAACTACTAAAACATTTATTTGGTACTTTAAAACAATTTATATTAATTTGGTTATTACAAAATTTACGACATCAAAGAAGTCATTCAAAAGAAATAGAAGCAGTCCTTTTTTATAACTATAATAAATCAATAAGAAATGAAGAAATTCAAAAATGAAAATATTTAAAAAAAAAAATCAAAGTCAAGTGAATCTTTGATAAATTAAATACATTTATCAAAGTCAATTTTTGTTTATTAAAATTGCTTCTTTTTTCACTTCTACCCAGCACGCCTTAATTAAATCCCAACGAACAACTAACTATGAGGTCAGAAATGTGGTATGTCTTTTCACTTTTTATAGAACTGCATGTTACACGTGAGAAAATTGTTTAAGGAACAATAATACAAAACGAATTAATACATGCTTTTTCAGTGATGTTGTAGTAGTACTACATTCTAATTAAAATGTATTCTTGTAACTATATTATAAAATTTGACAGCAGTGATAAAAAAATGTTTTGATCCGTTAAAATAATATTATTACATTCAATTATTATATTTAAAGCATTCTTTATTTGAAAATTTTAAACTTTTTTATAATTTTATTCTTATAAAACATTCATAGAAAAAATATATTTAAATTATTTTTAGTTTTGACTTATAAACAGTATAGAAGTATTAGATACATAAAAACATAAATATAGTATCTTTCTTCTTTATTATCTAAAATTTCTAGATCCAAATCCTATGCTTTGGTCTAAATTTACTTTATGTTTTGGTGGAAGAATTGTAAGTGAGTGATGATAAGTATTGTAGAGGTGTATGTGAACAAGTATTGTTTGGAGTAGAGCATGTGAGGGACAGAGCCATCTTTTTGTGTTTTGTAGCACATGTCCATGTTTTCTCTCTATGCCTAATCAATACAAACAGTCTTTGATACTATCATTAGGGTGTAAATGCCTTTCTCAAAGTCAACTTCTTCAAATTTGGACTTCAATTAAAAATAATAATAATAATAATAATAATCATTTTAACTTCAATTATTTATTTAATGGAATCCCGTTAAAAACTTTAGTTTGGTAAAAAATAAAATAAAACTTGTTTAGTTCATTTATAACTTAATTATTATTTTTTCTAAAATTTTCTTAAATTATTTTTTAAAATTGTGAACATACCAACTTATTTTTCTTTCATCGACAATTGTTAGATGTTAGCATTGTTAGGTGTTAGCAGGAAAAATCTATAACTTTTATTTTATTTTATTTTAACCGCTAAATCATTTTATCCTGAATATAATATAATATAATATATAAATCTAATTGCATGTAATATATGTATACATGTAAAAGTTATTTATGAACTCTTAATATAAAAAATTTTACATTTAGACAGAATTCATTTAAATAATCAAATCCAGTAAAAAATTTGAGTTTGTTTATTTAACTAGAACAAATAAATTTTAAAAAAATAGCAAATCAAACTTTAAATAGTTCAGAAATAACTTTGCTCACTTCCATCCCTGCATTAAAATTCGCAATGCGATAAGGGACGCACATAGTGTATACCAAAAATATAAGCCATGGAATAATTAAAATATCTCTTTTAAATAAAATATATCATTTTAATATTCGTTTTACGCCAAAAAATATGTTGATGAAAATTTTGGCGTGCGTATATTTATTATTGAAGCAAGTTATATTGACATTTTAGATATGCTTAAATAATATTCTCCTCTTCTTGTTTTAAAATAAACACAATCATCGTCTAAAAATGAACATATATATATATATATATATATATATATATATATATATATATATATATATATATATATATATATATATATCTCGCTTCCAGTGCCATCATCGATTAATTTATAATATCGTGTTATTGTTTATTTAATATTTTAGTATATGATGAAATTATAAATACCTGTATTACTGACTTTAATTTTTCGATGAAATATTTATTTCGTCTTCACACACAAAGCAGATAATGAATAATTCGTTAAAGTGGTTTAAGATGAGACATTTTAATAGTGTATATGAATATTAAATTAAAGTTTTGTCGTTGTCACTATAAGGATAGATCATAATATTTAAAATTTATCATCAATTAAAGTTTGTTATAAAGTAGACTCCTGTGTGTCTATACATATAGTGACGTTTTTAAAGGAAGAAAATATATTTTAGATTAAAAAATAAAAAAGAAAACAAATATAAATTTTTCTGTATAATATTATTGCATAAAATATATTAATTCTTTAACTAATATTCTATTGTTCTTTATTCTCTAAAATTTCAAACTTCTTCACAAAACAACTCTTTTTTTTTTCTATATAAATCAGATTTATTTACCAATGGTAATCATATTTTCTATTCGATAAATCATCACCTTTAATAAAGTTCATTTTTAAGGTTGTAACACAAAGTTTTACTTAGAAACGCTATGTTTAATATCATTTGTTGGGATATAAGAATCATTTAGTGATAAAGTTTAAAAGGAAGATGAGAAATATTGTGAGTTCAATTTTGGAGATTTAAGATTAATGTGATTATTTTTTATATTTCTTAATTATATTTTTATAAGTTTCAACGGTAAGTATTAAAAAATATTTAGTTATGTATGTGGTATCCAAAAATTTTCTTGTCTTAATTATGTTACTACTTTTTTTTTGAATGGATATCATTTGATAATTTCTGTGTTAGTACTTTCCTAACAATTCTAAAGATGTGCCACCAAATTGATATTTTCGTACGAAAATATAACCAAAGACGTAATTAAATCTAAACAAAATATTATAAATTCACATATGCCGATTAAAAGAGTGTTTTATATTCTTAAAATTAAAATTTGATCACTTAATACATATAAAGACAAAAGTTAGTTATTGTTGGGAATTAAAGTATGAGTTCAAGCCTCATGTTGAGTAAAAATGAGAAATTTGAGTATTATATACGGATTAAGATCCATCAACCTATTATCTTAAGGTGTTGGATTAAAAGTGATGTCAATCCTTTATGTGTGAGTTAGGTCTAGGGATGTTATGTATGAGTTATTTTTTATCAAATAGTTTTAAAAAAATTTATTAAACTATCATTAATAATATTTAGATGAGTTATTTGAACTTCGTTTGGAATTCATGAATATTATATATTGTATTTTATTTGAATTTATGATTAAAATATATTATTAAATATTTTAATTATTTTTATAAATACCTATGAGTATCCACATAATATATACCCGTATAGATATGTATAGATATGGAGACGGGTATGTGATAAATATTTATCCACAGTTGACATTCTTAATTGTGTCTTATTAGTGTTATATTTCTCTAATGATATTCTCTCAAAAAATCCAACAATTATGAATATTTTACAATAGTATAATTAATAGCAAGTGATTTGTTTTCATTCCCTTCTTTTTCTATATATAGCTTGAACTTCTTTTATAT
>Ga0214542_1006148_pt1 | contig 22176 bp, 12 predicted proteins | sample CNSS1metaG_FD_160096 | JGI IMG/M metagenome (GOLD analysis project Ga0214542, IMG submission 160096) | Root nodule microbial communities from cowpea collected in UCLA plant growth center, Los Angeles, California, USA - CNSS1 | ecosystem: Host-associated > Plants > Roots > Nodule | place: USA...
GAAAAAAAGAAAAAAGAGATAAGTAAATAATTTTATAAAAACTTGTAAAAATAACCGTTAATTTTTAAAAATTTAATAAATAATTAAATTATAAAGGGTAAAGTTGGAATTATGAAATGTGGACACAAGGAATCCCCTTTATATATAGTTATAGATGTTACACTTATTTTCTCATAAAATACATGTATTAAACCTGATGGAAACTTTAATACTATTTTGAAATGAATAATACAAATATATGCAGCTTGCATAATAATTAATATTTTATTGAATCAAATGAATTCTATATAGCAACATTAATATTAAATCACCAACATTAATATTAATTGATAATAACATTATATTAAATTACTAACATTAATATTAATGTAACAACAAATATATCTTCATCCCTTACTTTATAGCAACATTAATATTAAATTATTCATTAAAAACTTCATTGCTCATAAATATCTTTTATAAGTTTTGTAAAATTTTCCTACGAAATAATTTTATAAAAACCACTTTCTATTCGATTAATATTATTTTCGAAAATTATTTAACTATATATTTTATTTTTTTTCACGTGTGATAGATCTAACTTGAAAATATTAACTTTAAATGCATCTTAATTTTCAGTAGAAGTCTAACATTCTAAGATATTGTCACTGTTAACAATTTTTTTTTCTTTAGAGAAAAAGTTATCACTGTTAAGATAATTGAAACTAAAAGGAGAAAGAAAAAAAAAATAAGTGTAAGATTGGGTAACATGCAATGCATATGCAACTACTATCATTTTTCAATTTAGATAAGTCACAAGAACTGTGGGTGAAGACCCACTAAGTTAAATCAATGGACACAGAAGGTGTGAATGTCCATTCTCCAATATTGTGTTTCTAAACTTTTTTTCTCTTAAATATTAGGCGAGGGCAAATAAGTCATTCCATCTAAATAATAATAATAATATTTTGAAAGTGGAGATTTTCCATGGATTAGTTGACCACAGACTTGAAAAATGCGTTTTTACCATTTTGCGTAACCATTTCCGGTGCAAGAACAGTGGTAGAGGTTGAATCGGAAAAGTTTTTTACCACATTGAGCGCGAGAACAGGGTTTCTCGCTTCACTCTTTCACTTTAAGTAGTTGTAGCAATTAGTTATGAGACTTACGTATTGCATTTTGAATTAAATTACGACGCCGCGAGCCTCCAGTTTCTTTCCCATTCATTTTCCCGGGAAAGTTTCTGTTTGGCTTGCCACAAAATCTCAGAGTTTTTCAATCAGAAACATAAAAGGCGCTTCGAGGCGAGCGAGCGAGTGGGACCGCATCGGAGTCCCAACTCACACAAAAAACACTTCTGCGAATTTATGAGCACGAGATCCCGTAATTCGATACAGGTAGGACCATTACCTAACATTTCTCATTCATCCATGTCACTATCTCTCCCTCTCTCTATCTCTATCTCTATCTCTTCACGCCTCGTTAGGGTTTTTCGTTTTTCTTTCTTGCAGGAGTAGTGTAGGGGGGTTTCGTGTATGGATCCTACTCTCAAGCTCTGCGTCTTCTTCCTCGTTCTACTAGGATTAGGTAACAATCATTCCTCGTTTTTTTTTTTTTTTTTTTTTTTTTTTTTTTTTTGTTATTTGCTTGTCCGTTTCTGTTTTTATGGATTAAGTTGTGGTTGTTGATTTTGATGATTTTTGGTGTCAGTGAGCGGTTCTTTTGCGGAAAATGATTTTGGACAGTGCGAAAGGGTTGTTAAGAGATGGGCGCGTTCTTCGCTAGATGAGGAAATGACAAAAGAGGATAAACATGTGCTGAGGGATTTGCTGTTTTTCTTGCATGTTCCTCGAACGGGAGGGAGAACGTATTTTCACTGGTAATTTAATTCCTGGTGTGTGTTTTAACTCTGAGCATTCTCTCTTTGATTCAATTCGTTAACCTGTTTTTGTTGCTCTGTTGTTTCTGCAGTTTTTTGAAAAAGTTGTATCCCAGCTATCTAGAGTGTCCTCGCTCTTATGATAAGTTGCGCTTTGATCCAAGGTGCTGCCTGAGTTCATTATTTTAGTCATTGTTGTTCTTTAATTATTATGCGTGCATGTGAATGCCTTTTCTTCTAAATATTTTAGAATGCTAAAATGAGTGTTTTAGGTGTTGGTGGAGTAAAGTTGGTGGCATTTTTAGTGAGTAGTAGCCCCATCTGGCATAGTTGTGGGCTTGTGGGTTTTGATGCTGGTGCTTTTTTGACAATAAAGGTCACTACAGCTTTTTAGGAGTGGCTTAAATTTCATTTTTATAACTGATGTGAGTTTGTGACTGTTGAGCAGCAGTCTACAATATTATAGTACCTAAAATGGCCTTCAGAAATTGTTAAGCTCGTTGAAATTTTCTCTTGCCAAGTCTAGGAAGGACCTTGCCGCATATAGTTATAACCCATGTCTCTGTAAATCTTGACATTTTCAGCTCCTTTTCTGTTGTTCATTTTACACACTAGAATAAGTACAGTTCGCAGCAGTCTTTATGATATTTTTATTCAACAAAATTATGACAGATCATCACAGCTGTTTTTTCTTCACATCTAAAGCATAGCAACTTCTATAAGGTCACAACACTCTCACCATAGTCTTAGTCCATTGCTGAAAACCCATATTTTTAGATTAAAAAAAAGTACACTATAAAACCCAACATAAATACTTATTTTTGTGTTCTATGTTTTTGGGAATTTGCAGTAAACCAAAATGCAGGCTGTTAGTGACACATGATGACTATAGCATGACAACCAAACTTCCAAGGGAGAGAACTTCTGTTGTTACCATACTTAGAGATCCAGTTGACCGTGTATTTAGTACATATGAATTTTCAATAGAAGTAGCAGCTAGATTTTTGGTGCATCCAAACTTGACATCTGCAACAAAGATGGCTCTACGCTTAAGCTCTAAGACTAAAGGAGTAAGCACACTGGATATATGGCCGTGGAAGTATCTTGTTCCATGGATGAGAGAAGACCTATTTGCTAGGGTATGTTTATTTTATTTTATTGTTTGACATTGGCCTTTTTGTGAAGTTTATTTCCATGCTTCTAAATCCGTATAAGGTTGTAAGAGTCTATTTTGCTGCTGACACATATCACTTGTGTTAAAGGGCACGGAGCCTGATTCTTGTTTGAAAAGTAATTTTGAACATGAATGTGCTTCCTATGGTATCGTTATAGATGTAAACGTGTTTAATATGAAATTGTAGCCATTCATTGAAGTTATGGATGTAAATGAGTTCTTTGGTTCATCGTATCTTTATGTTGGCTAATGTATGTTTTCTTGTACTGGGTTATACCAACAGTCCATTACTTTTACATGTTCTTCTGTACTTCTTCTATGTGATGTATTCATGATTGATGTAGACCTTAATTGACAGAGAGATGCCAGGTATAGTAGGGGACAGAATATCATTGAGAGCAATGATTCTTATGACATGGAAGATTTTGCGATGCCATTACAAGAATACATCAATGATCCTGTGGCTATGGATGTTGTACATAATGGAGCCACATTCCAGGTACTTCAGAAACTGTTTGTTTAGCAGTGTTGGCATTCTTATGCTTTATTATTTTTAGGAAATACTACGAATGTCTTACTGTTTTCTGACACAGTGATTCAACTGTATCTTTCCTGAAATTTCTTTCTGTTGTAATATCACTAATAATCGATGCAAAAATAAAAAATAGGAGCATATAATTTTTTAGCCATTTGACTTCTTACCCATTCTATTGTTGTATGACCCACTCTTGCTTTATGCCTTAACAAACACCAATACCATAGCTTTCATTTAAATAGAAGGTTAACAAGATAGGATGTGCAGTGCTTAATTTTAGTTGTATATCCTGCAAATTTAAATCCCCAAATGCAACTAAAAGCTCAAATCATGTATGCATGGAGTTGCTTGATAATGATGTCTGTATTATATGTAATTGAGTTTGGTTTACTGCTGAATTATCAGGTTGCAGGTTTGACAAACAATTCTTATATAGCAGAGGCACATGAAGTGCGCCATTGTGTACAGAAATACAAAACACTTGGTAAATATGTGCTAAAAGTTGCAAAGGTATTAAATAAGCTTTTCAAGTGAGATAGTTACATTCATTTAGTTGTTGCTTCCCATACTGATCCTTTCTTCAACACTATAACGGTTTGTGCTTTTACATATTGCAGAAGAGACTGGATAATATGTTGTACGTTGGCCTTACAGAGGAACACAGAGAATCTGCAACGAAATTTGCAAATGTGGTTGGTACTCAAGTGATATCACAGCTCAACGCACCAAATGCTAGCCTGGAAACTACTGATAATACAGGTAAGTGTGGTTTTGTGTAAAACTTTTTCTGAAGTTACAAAAGCAAAGGTGTCTAAAATATTGCACAATTTGGAGAATGATGGTAACACTCATTTTCTGATGTGTGTTAAGTATCACATTTTGAAATGATCTTTGGGTAGTACTTTTGGTGTTGACATTTATAGTCTTGGATATAGATTGTGATGTATTTTCATTGAGATATGGCATTGATCGTGTACTTGTACTACAGAAAGGAGTTCATTTTCAAATTCTGATCCTGATAGCATTGAACATCAGGTTAGAAGCGTCTCTTTGATGGAGGAGCTTTGTTATTGAAATTTGAACATGGAAAGCATTCTTACAACTTTTCTCACTGTAAAACAGAATAGCACCTTGAACAGAGAAGGAAGTGAGGTTACTTCAAGTGAAGGGGGAGAAGCAACAGAATCTAATGTAATTTTGTTTTCTTATCTGGTGTGGATGTTTCATTGGCTTGCTGTATATTATCTGTTTCTCATATTTAAACTGCATGATGATCCGTTATTTATTTTAGATGACTGTTGGAGAACTAATGGTTGCTTATGAACTCTGTATTGGCAATTTACGGAAGGCTCAGTCACGCCGACGTATATCTTCTTTGAAGAGGATTTCTCCAGTGAACTTTACAAAGCAGGTAAGCTTAGTGGTTCTAGTGCTCACATAATGTCGTTCTACCATGTGTGGGTGAATTTCTATTCCTCCACAAATCACTCTTCAGGTATAGACATGTACGGCTGTCCAGAATATATTGGATTGGTGGTGCCTGTATTTCTAACTATTTAGACTTGGACTTCGGTTTTGAATTTGTGTGTATAGTCTGGGATACCTGTGTTGTGCACTCTTCCATTATGTTAACTTTTGTATCTCAAATCATTTCACGGGCTTTCAAATCAGCAAGGATGTTCTGACATAGAAATTTACGTGCATTATATATTGGGTTCATACACTGGTTATTTCTAGAAGTCAACGACAGGCTATTAAAATTTATCATGTAAAATGCATATATCGGTACATTTTTTATTGGTATCTGTGGTTAAGAATATAATGTATGCAAGTGAAACCGCATGAATATATTTTAGAAATTTATAATATATGATATGAATGTATGGAACTTGTCATACATTGACAAATTGTTTCAACATCTATTACTTTTTTCTTTTGGATTTTTGGTTATCAAATACTGAGTCTTAGTGTCTGATTAATGTTGACATCTGATTTTAGTGTTGGATTGGAAAGTTCCTGTTAGCTTTTACTATTGTGTTGTGCCTTTCTAATGATTTGTGATTTTACAGGCACGTCTTCAGGTTCCTGAAGAGGTTCTCCGTGAGATACGATCTCTTAATGACCTCGACTTGCAGCTCTACGAATATGCAAGAGCCATTTTCAATAAACAACATAAAACGTCGTTGCTGATTAATGAGGTATGATGTTAGTTTTATACATTTTCTCTATTAAGATGATCATAGCCACGGAATTTAATGTTTGAAGAAACTTGGGAGTCTTAATTTTTCACTACTGGAAATTAAAAATAAAATAAATAAAGCATTGTCCTAATAGTAACTTCGAGGACTTGATATTTATAGTTACTATGTTTTGCATATAATTTCTTTAAATTTAAGCTTGGGACAACTTTCCAACAAATTGTTGTATATGGTTCATCTGTATTAGATTTGAATTTTAATGAAAGCCATCTACAAATTTTTAAACCTGATATATTTCTTTGTGAAGTGTGTGTGTGTGTGTGTCTTGAATTTGATTTATTTTATTATGTTGCATTGCAGGATAGTTGGGACAACTTTAGCACTGAATATGGCCTATGGAGGGTAGTTACACTTGCAATTACTTTTGTCTTCCTCTTTTTCATATTCATACTAATTGTAAACGCTAGAAGAAGAACGTGGAAAGTTAAGAAGTGAAAGTAATTAAATCATAATTTGTGGGATCAGAGTCAACAAGATATTTTCGGGAACATATATATTAGACAAAATTTGATCGATATTCTCATACCCGTTCGTATAGCTCAAACTAGATTTTGCTTAAGTTTTGTCCCTCATCAGAACCTTGCCTCTCCAGTTTATGCCTTTCGTTTTTGTCACAATTCTTCCTTTTCATTTGGCGACATTACTTTACAACGCTACTAAAATTAATACGAGAGACTAACGATGGGTTTGAATTTTTGTTGAAAAATTAAATTAACCGTCAGTTTTTATTGAATATTGTGTAAGTACGTTTGATACTTTTATTCAGATTTCAGTTGATTTTAAAAAATCCAACAAATTGTTTCCTTTTTTCAACGCACTAAATTAATTGTTGTCGTAAGTAGCTCTTGACTCGTTAATTTCGCAAAATAATTTTATAAAATACATTTTCAAAACATTACGACCATCTCAACGTCTTTTTGGAATTCGTAAGCATTTATGGTGTCGAATTTATTGAACATGGTAATTGTCAACTGCTTCTGCGTGGTCCCATGTTCATACCGATGAACAAAGAAAGATGAAATGTGAATGTTATAATATATATATACACTGGGTCGTGAGTTTGCTCATCGGTATCATTTACCTTTTTCCAAGGGCGATGAAAAGGGAAGTTGAATCTGCATGAATAACTACGTCTCCCTAAATTGATAAATCAAATATATATTAATTTCTACACAGTCGTTTATTTATTTTAGCTTTTAAAACAAGTTTGTCATGAAAATTTTCTTTTTCTTCTTATCACGTATGAAAAATATACGTAAACATATTTTTCATTTTTGGATTTGTATCATCTAATTAAAAGTACGTGTATTTTATTATTGTTTGCACAGAAAATGCAATAATTTATCTCCAAATTTAGATATGCTCCTGACATGTATACGATGTATCTTTTTATGTTCTTATATAGAATAAATATTTATTATAATACACAAACTAAAATACTAATTTATCCGACCAATATAGAATTGAAGGTTAAGGTAACTATTTTGAAAGAAAAAAAAAATGCAGTTAAGTAGGATAAAAGAGAGAGAATATATATATATATATATATATATATATATATATATATGAGATAATTGAAAGAAAAAGAGAGAGAGAGAGAGAGAGAAAAAGAAAGAAATAGAGATAAGGGCTTCCGCATGGTAGCGCCACCGCCGTATAAAAGAAAAAGAAAACACACAGAGATTCCAAGGAATCTACTCAATCTGTTGTGTTCAGTTTCAGTTGAGTAGTGCCAATATTACCCGTTCTCTCTCTCTCTCTGTCACCGTGAGTCTCTTCTCTTTTCCCTTCCCAATCACCTTCTTCCCTCTCTCTCTTCACCTCTTCATTTTCTGCTCCATTTCAGTGTATTCATTTTCATATTTTTCACAATAATCTTAACGGCCTACAATGTTCGAGCACCTCATTGTTTACAAGGCAACCTACGTGACCGTTCCCTAGCTGCCTATCATTATGTTTCTTTCACGTATCTTGAGTTTAACCTGTACCTGTTTTTTTTTTTTTTCCTTTGTACGATAATGTCATTATGCTTGTCGAAAAATAATAATAACAGTAATCATATTTTTTAATTACTCAACCAATAATAATGGATGTTTGGTTTCTAATGTTTGTTTTGGAGGTGTTACAAGCATGAAGGACTGGTTGTTTTTTGACAAAAACTTCAATGGTTTGTCGAACGACATACTCGATGATGTCATGGACATCGAGCTTTTCGATTTCCCCCTCGAAGACGTGGAAACTGATGATGGTGCGGAACAAGATTGGAATGCTCACTTCAAATTCCTTGAAGAGCCTTCACTGGGAATTTTTCCTGTACAACCGTCTCAGCACTGTGCTCATACTCAAAATGAGAATGTGAAAGTGGAAAGAGGTTTCTCTGTTTCTGTGAGTTTCTTCCCCTCGCTTACGCTCCATGAATTTATGCCTCTGTCATGTTTCCCTTTGCCAGAGGGAAATTCAGTTTTATAGTATCCGATAAATCTGTCATGTTTCCCATTGCAAGTGGAACAACAATGGATTTAGGGTAGATTTCAATACTAATTTCAAATTTCAATTTAGGTTTAACTCAACCTCACCAAACCAGTAGTTGTATCACTGGTCAATGTTAAATTAAAGCACTGCAATGGGGTGTATTGTATCATGAATTAACAATTTCTTAAATTCCTTCATGTTTGTTGTATTCTACTTATGTTGTCGTATCCGTAGTGTTCAAGCCATAGTTATTAGAATTGTTAGAATCTTGTGGATCCTATAGATATACTAATTGATGATATTAGAATCAAATGATGATATTAAGTTAATTAGGTTGATTCTGTATTTATGTTTGGTAATTGAATATTGTGATTATATTCTCTCGCCTATAAATTGATATTGAAAAGCTCATAGGTGTAAACTTTTTTAGAAATGGTTTTTGTTGTTCAATTTGTGTGTTTCCTTTTTTTCTGTTTCACGTAATTCATGTCGGAAACCCTGTTCATGTTGCCAACACTATTCATGTCGAAAGTATGGTTCATGCTGGAATTTTTTGCTATCCTCTAACTTGAAAAGGATTGCTTTGAACAAAAGAAAATTTTTATTCAATTCAATGATTTCAAGTAGTACTTCGATCTCTATGTATAAAGAACTCTAACCTTGAAGTAAACATTACAAAGAGATTTTTAGAATCTTCTAACAAGTTCTAACAATACACTTAATATCCTAATGTAGCTTATTAACAACATATTTTTCCAAGTCAACATTTCCTCTCTAGCTAGTGAATGAATATCTATCATTGGCAGTTTGCATGTGAGATCATAAAATCCTTCCGTGGGAAGATTTTCGTAAATAGATTTGTTAACTGAAGCTCATATGGGACATAAGAAGTGATGACAAGGCCATTATCTAGTTTTTCTTTAATAAATTGTTGATTTATCTCTAGTTCTTGGCCCTATTGTGTTGAACAAAATTGTGAGCAATGCTAATAACTGATTTATTACCTCAATAAAGAGTAATAGACTCTTAATGTGTTTTAAGATCATTCAAAATAATTCTTAGCCATAATAATACCACATCTCATTTGTCATAGCTTGGAATTCAGCCTCTGTACTAGACCTTACAACAACGTTTTGTTTCTTACTTCTCCAAGTCACAAAATTTTCACCTAAGAACATGCAATATAAGATGGATTTCCTATCTATGACAGGCCCTACATAATTTGCATAAATGTATACTTCCAATAGCCCTCTTCATGGACTTGTCTTCCGATACTGAAAGGTTATGTACAAAGATTATGTACATAGCCTGTCAATGTCTCTCTCTTGGATCATGCATCAATAGAGGTCAAATGCCTATAGATCTCAAAACGAGTATATGTGTTATTTCCTTTCAATTTGTAGGCATTTGATCTCTATTGATGTCCCCTTTGAGATAGTTCCAACTTTTTGGGTCTGCACAATCTGTATCCTAGACTTCTTCTGTTAACACTTTGTTAGACAACAACTCTATAATCTTGTGAAAAAACTTTATTCACCTCTTGTGTTGTTGTTATTCATACAATACATTATATTTATAGATCCACATTTCTTCACCATTGTACTCTCAACGGCTATAAACGGCAAACTCATTAACTACCTAGACTCCAACGGCTAGTGCATTAACCACTCACAACGGCTAGTGCATTAACCACTCACAACGGCTAGTTTCTTACAACGGCTAGTTACCCATAATGGTTAACACATTTAAGTTTATTAAAAACCCAACAAAACTCCCCCATAAACTTAAATGCTTCTTTTATTCTCAATCTTCGTTCCTTTATTCTTCATCACGGCTTCCAACGTGCAATAACTCTTCTCACATTGTGCTTGTCCCTTTCATGACTTGCCTTTCACTTTATTTATGGTTGACTTGTAATTCGCTTTCCCTATAACTAACTTGTTCTCTGTTCTCTCAGTTTTTGCATCCTTACTGGCAAACTTGTTCTTCTCTTTGGCCGACTTGTTACTCATTGGGTTCTTTGTCTTTGTGGTCGATTTGTCGTTAACTGAGTTCTTATCAATAGGCCGACTTCCTTTTGAAAGATTAGACCACACCCACATATTGTTGTGCTCAATCTCCTCAATCTTCTCATCCATTTCAAGTCGCCACTTCTCATCTTGCACTTCCAGTGCAGCTCTCAGATCCTTCTCAACTTATAACTGTTCTTACAAACTTGAAACATCTTCTTCAAATTCCAAGTGCCGCTTTTGCAAAGCCCGTTTCCTTCTCTCTACGCTTTCTTGTAGAATTAAATTGTCTCTAACCTCCTTTTCAATACTCTGTTGCAAGTCTCCTTTTGCAATCTCTAACCTTTGGATTAGAAGCTTTTCTTCTTCAAATTCTGAGCTATTCAAGCTTTTCACGCGCTCCACCGAGCTATCTGAGTAATCTACGCTACTCGACTGTCTTGTCGAGTTATCAACTATACTCAGTCTTCTTGCTGAATTCTCCATGTTATTCGGTCTTCTTGCTGAGTTCTCCACTTGCTTATGCTCGGCCCCTGAGCTACGCACCATCATCAACAATGTCGCTTCTTCTTTTCCTTCTTCTGTGAGGTTAATCGTCTCTTCATTTCTACTTTCAGATCTACAATCTTTGGCAAAATGTCCAGACTTACCACAACTGAAACACTTGCCCGAGTAGCACTCCTTTACATAGTGACCATACTTGCCACACTTGAAGCACTCAACATTTGAGTTGCTTGGTTGACCTCCTCTCCATGGACCTCGTCCTCTTCCGTGCCAATTTTGTTGACCAGATTGTTCTTTCTCTTCTTGTCCTCGTTTTCTACCACCAGGACCGCTTCTTATACCTCCTCAATATCGTCCTCTACCTTGAGTGTTCTGAGCTTTCTCATCTTTAATTGACATCTTTGTTTGGAGTAATTGATCAAGTGGCTCAACCTTCTTCTTCTTCTTCCGTTGCTCATGCGTCTCAAGGGACCCGACAAGCTCTTCAACTGTGAGCATTGACAAGTCCTTGGACTCTTCAATTGCGCACACCACGTTCTCAAAGTCATCCGTTAGAGACCTCAAAATCTTTTCCACAACTCGGCTAGCGGGCAACGTCTCTCCATTTCTACTAAGTTGATTCGTCACAGTTTCAACCCGAGTAATGTACTCGGCTACTCCTTCTGTCTCCTTCATCTTCATGCTCTCCAATTTGCCTATAAGTGTTTGAAGTCGCATCTGCTTCACTCGGTCATCTCCCTTATACGCCTTCTCCAAAATATCTCACGCTTCTTTTGAAGATTTGGCACTTGCAATCTTCTCAAAGCCAGACTCGTCCACAGCACAGCTTGGTACAGGATGTACAAAGCTGCCTTATCCTTCACACGTGCGTCTTTCAGCACTTTCAACTGGACATTTGACCAACCTGTAGTGTTGGTTGGTTCATCGAAACCATCTTCAACCACCTCCCAATTTTCTTGGGATCCAAGAAGGGCCTTCATTTTAAGACTCCAATTGTCATAGTTGACAACCTTTGTCAACTTAGGCAGGGAAATACTATTTATAAGACTGGCCATCTCACAGTCTCTAGCTCTCTTTTTTCCTCAAACACTTAGGTCTCTAGCTCTCTTTTCTCAAACACTCAAACTCTCTAGCTCTCTCTTTTTTCCACTCAGACACTCAAGTTAACTAGCTCTTGATACCACTTTTTTAGCACTTTGTTAGACAAAAACTCTATAATCTTGTGAAAAAACTTTATTCACCTCTTGTGTTGTTGTTATTCATACAATACATTATATTTATAGACCCACATTTCCTCACCATTGTACTCTCATCGGCTATAAACGGCTAACTCATTAACTACCTAGACTCCAATGGCTAGTGCATTAACCACTCACAACGGCTAGTTTCTTACAACGGTTAGTTACCCATAATGGTTAACACATTTAAGTTTATTAAAAACCCAACATCTCCTTCCACACCTGCCTCTATTTCACTCCACTTTTGTTCTCTAGAGGAGTCTTCATCCCCTCCAATCTTCTCCACCATTGCAGGTGTATCAATTTTACACTCATCCTCTACTACTGCCACCTAGCACCAACTTCACAAACTCATCTTTTGCGCTGACTCCTTCACCCCTTCCTCCAATCCCAACTCCTGAAAACAAAATTCCTATTGCTCTTCAAAAGGGTATATGTTTTACTCGTAATGCTTCTCTGCCAAAATGTCCTCTGTGAGACTATTTGATCCATTGTTGCCATTTGTCATTAGCCTCTATTAGTTGAGCATAATGAATGTCTTTCTATTTCTACATGGTGATATGCTCGAGGAAGTCTACATGGATCAATCACCTTTCTTTGTTGCTCGGTGGCACTCTTCTGGTTTTATATGTTGATTGCAAAATTCTTTATATTACTCAAGCAATCCTCCAAAGCATGGTTCTGCAGATTTAGTATTGTGATTCAACAGTTTGGTGTGACGCAGAGAAAAGTCTAACCACTTTGTCTTCTTTTGTCACTCAATTGCTAATTGCACATATCTGGTTCTTTATGTTGATAAATAATATTGTCAACATAGGTAGTGATCATATTGGTATCGCACTAGTGAAGGAGCATCCTTTCAGGCATTTCCAAACAAAAGATTAGCAAACTAAAATATCTATTTGAGATAGATGTTGCATAGTTTAAAAACAATCTTAATGGTTTGTTGTTGTTCAAAATCATGAACTTATCTTGTATGCATACTATTCAGCTATTAGTTTTACTGTAACTGTGGAAGAGAGTTGGTTTTACTGACAGGTCCTTTTCTGTTCCATTATAGTATTTCCTTTGTGCTATGGCACCTGATAATTTAGTAGCACACAAATGTAAATGCCGGAAGATATTACCTCATGCTCTTATCTCATTACTTAAAACAAGAACTAATGCTGAATTCTTATCCTGTTTTTGTACACAAACACATTAACTGGTTGTGAATCTGATTGGTTTTATCCTTTTGGTGGATTCGATTGTGTTTTCTCAAAAACAGACAGCAAAGAAAGCGGGTCCTACATACAACAAAAATGTTCCTATCCAGAAAGATTTGCACCAATTTCAAAGTAACAGCCCAGTTTCTGTCTTTGAAAGCAGTAGCAGTAGTTCTTGTGTTGAGAACTCTAACTTGGAGTTACCTGTTATCCCAACAAAGCGTCCACGAAGCAAACGCAGGCCTCTCTCAAACATCACCCTGCTATACTCCATTCCTTTCATCTTTACTTCACCGGCGTTTCAAAAATCAGATTTTGAAACACACCCATTTGAGAAATTTTCAAACGTGGTAAGAAAGCAGAGGAAAAAGAACATTCCCATGGTAGGTAACAAAACTGAGATGAAGAGATCCTCATCAGAGGAATTCGTTGCAGTCAGAAAATGCTCGCATTGTGAGGTGACAAAGACACCGCAATGGAGAGAGGGACCAATGGGTCCAAAGACCCTATGCAACGCTTGTGGAGTTCGTTACCGCTCTGGCAGGCTCTTTGCTGAATACCGTCCTGCAGCTAGCCCCACTTTTGTAGCATCATTGCACTCTAACTCCCACAAGAAGGTCTTAGAAATTAGGAACAGAGACACCCATGTCACAGTTAGATAAACCTTCTTGGACATTCTCTTAGGATAGTGTTTTGTTAGGACATCCTTTGTTATTGTTCTCTTTTTATGGTTTAATCTTAATGTTGCATTGCTTTTAGCAAATTAGCGTAATTTGTTTCATGTAAAAAATTGGTTGGAAGTGGCTTCACTGCATGCTAGGCTTCAGGGAGACTGTGTTGAAAATTCTGAGATAATTGAATAAAAGGCCTAACTTTGATGTTGTTCCTTTTGTTTGTAAAATGTTTTGGCTTAGATGATGAAAACAGTTGAGTAGATGTAAATGATTTGTTGTTTCGTTATAGCTATGTAGAGGAGAATTCATTTTGAAAAGAACTTAGGATTCGTTAAAACAAACAAATCAGTTGACTTACAGAAACCCAAGTCTCAAATATTTTAGCTTTGTATGTAAATATAAATTTTGAGAAAAAAATATAAATTACCGATCAATTTCTTACTTCAAACTAATTTAAGTAATTTTCGTATAAGGTGAGAATTAGTTGAAAATGTTTTATAAATAGAAACTGTTGCATTAATATTTATAGTCCAAGGAAGCTTTAATGATCATGGATATGCTTTAAGCTATCGCTTCCTACACCACACAATTAATAACTGCACCCCCCACTTTAACATAACCTTCCAACAGTGCAGCACACACTGCTGTCACCACTTTCATTATCACCGCCACCGTAGAAAAATTAGAAAAATGGGAGAATGCTATACAGGAAAAACAGAAAAATTTAAAAAAAAAATTGTTTCTGATAAGTTTTTTTTCATAATGTATTCTATGTAAGGATGATATGGAAAACTCGTTCCACAATGTATTATTTATATATATATATATATATAATACATTTTGCTCCAAAAATTTTATTCTAAATTTTTCTTTCAAAATTTCCAGAAGATATCCAAATTTCCAAAATATATTCCAAGTCACATTTTCAGATAAGAAAATGGTCATTTTAAAAACTTGTGGGGTGCAGAAAATAAAAGCCTGTGCCTTTATGCGTATCCAAAACTATGGACCTTTTTAAAAGCAGCCCATTATCTGCTTCACAGAAAATCGAAGATACTTTTATCTAAAGAACTAAAATAACAATAATAATAATGTAAAAATACTTTACACTTTGAATTCATTATTTATTTTCTCTTATAGCACTAAGATTATAGGCAACCGGTAGTGGTGAATGGTGATGGGTAAGCAGTGAAGAAAAGTTAAAGATTTTGAATTGTGTTGTTTTTTGTTTGATGTTCCATTTATAGGAAATAACCGTGAATTGCAATGTCCCCATGTACTCTGAATTAAGGAGGTACCCTAAATGCAAACCCTAACCTATGAAACCAAAGCACATGCATCTTCTCCATCTCCATCTCCACAACTTTCTATTTTCAGACACCAACATTCTCCCTCCATTACACTTATTATGCCTACACACCCTACTCTATTATTCATTTCTCTTCAACTTCCATCTTTACTTTCTTACTCATCATATCAACCATTAATGTCCCTTCTGCTTCGTTACCAACATTACTCCATTTTCTTTTCTTTGGATCGTGACCATGTAGGAATCACAAAAACTATAACCAAATCTGTAATAACTTCTCACAAAAACTACAAGCTTTTCCATAAATCTTTGGAACTATAAGTGAAAATCATAAAAGTTAGAATGCTAAGTAGAAAATATAGTTATATGGATGGGAAAAAAAATTGGGATTCTTCTTCTGTTACAATTCAGTATGTAGGGTCACTAATAAATATTGGGACTAATATAGTATATGAATTAGGATGCAAAATTTTGTTTTTGGTTACAATGATGTCTCATGACAAAGACATATTTTGCCAGGTTATATGAAAAGGAGGAGCTATATTACTATAATAATCTAATTATTTTTATTTAATATTAATGACTTTATTTTTTTATTTAATAAAGAAATAGCTTTTATTATAACTATTAAAAAAATTATTTATTAAGAAAAGTTAAATTTTATTTTTGTGTATAATATATGTTTTCATTTTTCTCGTGTTTCTCTATGAAAACAAGGAAATAATTAGAACGCATACAGAAATTGACTTTTTCATCATATTCAACTTCTATACAATATATACTACCATTTAAAATATTAATTAAAGTGTTAAACTTCGACCTAACATGTGATATAAACAAATCGAAGATGATATAATAATGTGTATGCACCTTACACATATACCAAACATTTTCTGCAAATAAAAGATGAAGAAAGGAACAGAGGAAGGTTCATTATAATTTTGCACATGAAGATGAATGTTAATTATTACCTACTTATATAGCTGCCTATTATTACCACCGATGCATCTACTATCACATCAATCTCACACTCATTCATCACTCGTTAACACTATCATTAACAAACTAATTACACTTCATATCATAGATAAAAAGTTATTAATAAAATATTTTAAATCTAATTCAATTTTACAAATTTGGTCCGTAAAATAAAATTTATAATTTATTTATATATTATTTAATTGACTTATTTCTAGAATTTTTAATAAGAATATTCAAATATTAATATTTAAAATGGTTAAATATATTTTTGTCCCTCATGTTTTAATGAAATTTGGAATTAGTCTATTTTTAAAATTTTTGACCAATTTAATCTTTCATCTTTAAAAATATGTGAATTTAGTCCTTTTAACCAAATTTTTGTTAAGTTTATCTGATGTTTCAAGTGCATTTCATGATAGTATTTGAATTATTTACACCATTTGACACATTTTCGCTTTAACGTTAATTCAAATATTATCATAAAATGTGTTTAAAATTTTAAATAAACTTAACAAAATTTGGTAGGAATTAGAAATTCACGCATTTCTAAAGATAAAAAACTAAATTGGTATAAAGTTTCAAAAGTGACTAATTTCAAAATTTATTGAAACTTTAATGACAAAAACATATTTAATCCTATTTAAAATTCATAAAATCAAATGAGAAAAGATTGGTTCCATTGAATTGGTTGTTGAAATAAATGGATTAAGTTTGAGTATAGAAAAGGGTAATGTACTAATAATAGAGGATAGTGGCAGTAGTAGTAGGGTGTGTGTGACATTGGTGCATGTGTGAATCCAACCCGTGACAAAGAGAACACAACGACAGAGATTCCTTGCATGCACCTAAGAGAGAGAGAAAAAGAAAAGAAAAGGTGTTTGTGTGTGTCACTATCCTAACCCTAATAACCCTAACCCTAACCCTAATCCAATTTAAATCCAATCGAACAACATGCAGTGGGGCCCACATGTTACGTATGGTATCGATGGGAACGAGGAAGAAGAAGAAGAGGTTGACACACCTAGGATGGCATCATAGCATAGCACATAGATTGGGGTTACTTGTCTCTAGCTGTCACATTTGTACCATTCTTCATCACTCATTCACCTTTTTTCCCCACTTCTCATTCATATATCTTAAACGCAACACAACAACAACGTTTTTCAAATAAAGCCAAACACTTGTTCAACTTGGATATCCCGGTCGTTAATTACTTCATCTCGTTGCAACTAATCTAGTTTCCACTTCAAAAAGTAAATGTTGACTTTGGTTTAGTAACAGTAACCCTTGGTGTTAACACATGAAAAAATAAATCATGCTTTGTGTTGAAAAAGGAAACAAATGTTTGTTTACGATGAATTGTTGCTGTCAGAGTGAGTGTGTGTGTTTAGGGTTTTGAAAACGAGCGTGGTTGTTTTCTGCAGTGTCACAGAGAAGCACATATGGCAAACCTTTCAGTTCATTTGTCAATTTCTTGGGACCCAATTCCTCAAATGGTAACATTTATTGCATAATTTCCCTCTACCAAAATCTCTTTTTATCAACTTTTTTTCTCTTTCTTTTATGTTTTTTATTTCCTCACAGTGCTTCGGTTAAATACATTCAAGAAGTGGGGAAAGCTAATTAATATTATATAGTTGTCATGTAATAATAGAGATATGATGTGGAATTTATAAATCAATTTTCATGTTTTCAACTCAATTTATTTTTGTGTAGTTAATTATGCTCTTCTGTGTCATAATAGTTACGGTTTTAATTTATAAATAGTTAAATTAGTAACTTTTTTTGGGTTTCTTGAATGACATTTATTTATTTTAGGGTTAAATATGTTTTTAGTCCCTTAACTTTCAATGAATTTTGGAATTAGTCCATTTCGAAACTTTGGACCAATTTGGTCCTTCATTTTTTGAAATACATGGATTTAGTCCTTTTAATCAAATTTTGTGAAGTTTATTTGACATTTCAAGCACGTTTCATAATAGTATTTGACTTAACATTAAAGTAAAAATGTGTCAAATAGTATAAACAACTCAAATACAATCTTAAAATATGTATGAAACACTAAATAAACTTAACAAAATTTGATTAAAAGGACTAAATCCACGTATTTCGAAAGATGAAGGACTAAATTGGTTCAAAGTTTCGAAATGGACTAATTTCAAAATTGACTGAAAGTTCAGGGACCAAAAACATATTTAACCCTTTATTTTATTAAATAAATATCACAATCTATACTGAAATAAAGCATAAATTTGAAATTCTATACTTTTTTTTACCTGGTTAAAAAAATAATACCCTCCTCAACTAGAAGCTTTTTTTCATGGCTAAAATGAACTTCAACTTGATGACCTTATCTCCATTTTTCCGAAGTAACGAATTAAAGTGACTAGTTTGGCAAGTCAAATCATTTTGTCACTCATTGAAAACACTCTTAGCAACAGACAAAAAACTGAAAAAAAAAAAAAAAAAAAATAAATATAAATAAAAAAAAATATTAAAAAAAAAAAAAAAAAAAAAAAAAAAAAAAAAAAATATATATATATATATATATATATATATATAAATTTGTTCATTTTTTTGGAATAAAAGGAGGCGTCTATTCTGTACCAACCGGAAGGGACCATAATATACATATATAAAACAGCAAAACAAAAGACAAAGCAGCCAGCAATTCCAAAAGCACAGTGAAAAGAAAGGCACAATAACTATTACTTATATAACTAATAATGATTAAATTTTTTAAACTAGCTAAATATATTATTTTTTAGGTTAAATATGTTTTTTTTCTTAAGATTAAGTCAATTTTGGAATTAGTCTTTTCTCAAAATTTTATACTAATTTAGTCTTTTATTTTTAAAAATACGTGAATTTAGTCATTCTTACCAAATTTTGTTAAGTTTATTTGACATTTTAAACGTATTTTATGATAATATTTGAGTTAACATTGAAGCGTAAATGTGTCAAACGATATAAATAATTTAAATACTATCATAAAATACGCTTGAAACATCATATAAACTTAACAAAATTTGGTTAAAAGGACTACATTCACTAAAACTTGAGGGACAAAAATATTTTTTAATTAAATTAATTAGAAATGATTCTTCTATAATTATGTTAATCAAATTTTTATAATTAAAATTAGTAAATATTTTGTAATTATACATACTTTTATGAGATTATCATGTGTATAAATATCCATTAATATCTAATGTATAATAAGACACACATTCATTCTTATTTTTTCTTACGTAAACGAGTCCTTAAGTTCATGTTCATAACCATAACCCTTGGTTGAGTTAAAGAAAAGAATGAGATTATTGGTTAAAATATTTAACTTTTATATTTATTTTTCTTTGAGCATTGATCATTTGATCTTTGGCTCTTAATTGTCTGGATGGTGTGTGTCGGTAGCAAGTTGATTTGTTTTGGTTTTGGTGTTTGGTTATTGATTTGATATTGATACTGTGATATGTATCTTCCTTTACACATACACGCATGCACAAACATGCATTAAACTCTTTGTGAAAGACATGTATTCATCATAAATGGATCTAATTGAAAGTAAAGACAATGTCGTTTCACCTAAACCCCATCATGCACCCATCACTTTTGCTACTATACACTTCTATCTACCTCTTCCTTTTTCTGCATAATTATATACACTCCTTTTTTTTCGCTTTCTTTTACATTTTTTTTGTGCCATCAAAACTATATATAAACTAACATCAATATCAATCATACTTAACAACTCAATCTTAAATGCATAATAATATTTATATCAGTTTTAATGTATTATAAAAAATATAAATTAGCTTCTAAATATCATAATTTATTAAACAATTCAAACAAATCTCCATTGCAAAATGTCTCTTTTCTGCATAAAATTATATTATATGTGATCACAACTAAACAATATGATATGGCAAGATAATACATTCAGACACATAAGAGTCACATAAATAAATTAAAACAAGAAATTAATCGTGGGAATTCAATTGAAAAATTCAAATTTGTTGAATACTCAATATACTATAAAATTTGATTATGAGCTCGATTAAAATTTTATAAATTTATCAGAAACTTAAAATATATTTAACCTTTTAATTTTGTTAATAAACAAATCTTGATGTCAATATTGGATTAGTGTCAATTAAGTTGATAATTAAGTCGATGTTAATAAAGTTTATTTAATGTTTGATGCTAATAAAGTTGGCTAATGTTGGTAATAGAGTTTATTGACTATGCTAGTTGTTTTCTTTTTTTAAAAAATTATATATATTGATATCAATGTCATATTAGTGTAAAATTAATTTTAAAAAAAAATAGGGTTAGTATTAGTTAAGGTAATGCTACTCTTATTTATTTTTAGTGTTTATATTTATTTAAATCGATGTTAACTTATGTAATATAAATTCTTACATTTTCATGATGACAAATAGGAACCATAGACTATTTTTAATCTAAAGGCCTATATATGTAAAAATGACAAATTTTCTCACTCATGATTTTCATCTTGCACTTTTTGTATAATATTCTCACATTTATCTTCATTCATTTTCAAAAACCTTTCATACTCATTTCTTTCACCCAAACTAATTTATTTTATCTACACGCATGTTCTTTATCCATAGTCTTTTCCTCATTTCCTTCATTCACACTTTTCTCTTCGTATGTATTATTTACATCCATCTTCTTCACCCACTAGAGTTTTTTTTATCGTTTGTATTCTATTTTGTTGAATAAAAAGGTATTGTACGATAAACTTTTCTTTTTCAAAATTATTGTCATTAGCCTCAATCAAACCAATACAAAATAAATTAATACTAATAACATTTGTTATTTAGCATTAAAATAAAAATACATTATATCGACTTAGTCAACACTAAACTTTTAATTAAAAAGTAATGATGAATTATTGTTGGTTTAACCGACACTACTTAGAGTCAGTCTTGAGAAGTTAACACTAATGAATTAGTATCCATGATTTTAATATAACAAGTAGTTCAATACATACCCAATATTACTAGCTAATTAGTGTAGACTTTTACTTATTATGATCAATATTTGATCAACCTAATGTTATATATCGTACGATCTGGTATCCAGGAAAGTTTAAACTAAGACAACATAATTTTAAAAATTGAGACTATACAAAATTCCAAAGAAACCAATTAACTCGGTCGAAAATTATCAAGTAAGGTCGAGAAATGTTAGGAAAAGTCAAAACTAACTGAGCTTAGTTAGTTATATATATGATCTCAGTAACTAATCAACCAACTTGCATCTAAAACTAATTATCATGTCTATGCAATAGCAAAATAAAGATGGATAACATGAGTCATCGTCACTCCATGAAGAGAAAATTCCATTAAAAATAGTGAAAATAAACAATTATCCCAACTATTTATATCACTTATACTACATAATTGTTATCCAGAAAAATAATTAATTGAACGTTAAAGTATTTTTTCAGACTCACGTTCCTTTTGAAACCAAAATCTCTAAAACCAAAACCTCAAGATCGAGACTTCCAAAATTAACATTTATCAAAATAAACCAATGACTCTCAACTAACACAAGTATAAGTTACAAAAGAAAACATGATTTTATATAAATTATATCGATCAAGAAAAAAAAAATATATATATATATATATATATATATAAAAAAAACACATGGATGACATAAACTAAGATATTTTTGACATAAGTATATACCTTATTTGATATTTTTATACATTGGTGTAATGGGTTTAATGTAAACTTGTTTTCTCATCGTAATAATAGGTGGTTAAGGACAAATATAAACTAAAAAAAAATTCTCAATTGGTCTAGATACCAAAACTTGTGTTTTTTTTTTTTTTTTGGGTTTTTTTTTTTTTTTTTTTTAAAAAAATTTTTTAATAAAAAAATTTTTTTTCCTTTTTAATTTTTTTTTTTTTCAATTAAAAAAAATG
>Ga0214542_1006152_pt1 | contig 22167 bp, 7 predicted proteins | sample CNSS1metaG_FD_160096 | JGI IMG/M metagenome (GOLD analysis project Ga0214542, IMG submission 160096) | Root nodule microbial communities from cowpea collected in UCLA plant growth center, Los Angeles, California, USA - CNSS1 | ecosystem: Host-associated > Plants > Roots > Nodule | place: USA...
TGGTCCATTTATGATTGCATCCCATATCCCTTGATCTATTGATTCAATAAAGATTTTCATCCTAATTTTCCAAAATTGGTAATTAATGCCACTAAACATAGGGGGTCTATGAATTGAGGCACCTTCAGCAAAGGGTAACTTGTTTTCAGCCATTTCAAATAGTTCAAAACAGACTTAGGACCTTACTTGAGCAAATTTAAAGTACCTAGCTTTGATACCAATTGTTAGTTTTGAAATGGTTGAAATGCCAAGAAGGGGGGTTGAATTGGCTAGTTAAAAATTTAGGCTATCTTTTAAAGCTAAAAACCACCTTTAATTGAATCAATTAGATCACCAAGTTAGGATGCAAACAATATTGAATTGTACACTTTCAGTCGATCCAAAATAGAGTTAATCGGTTGATTTTACTAAACAAATTATGTTCTGGTATAATCAATCGATTGAAACAGGAAAATAGTCGGCTAAAATACTTGGAAAAATGCAGAAATGCAAATTCGAGTTTTAAACCAATAACAATGCACAAGATTGATCAAGACAGGTTCCAAATGATTATGTAAACATGATCAATGTTGCAGATGCCATGAAAACATGCAAGAACATGAAAAGGATGATTAAAACACAAGTTCTTGAAACTTTAAAAAGAAAATGCAAGAGAGAAAGGTTAGAGAAGAGAGGAGACCACGAGATTTTTATACTGGTTCACTCAAACATAAGCTACATCCAGTTTGTCAAGGCAACCTGAGCTTGACTTTGCACTATTTCAAAAGATTTACAAAGTATTCACCCTTACACTTTCAAAATATGCAAAAACCACACAAAAGACTCTTGAATCACACAAGAATCACACCAGCTCAGCAAGAACCCTCTTGCACACCTAGAAAACCACCAGGCACACACACAAAGCTTGAGAAAGATCAAACCTCAGTGGTAGCACAACCCAGCCTACCACAAACCACTTTCTCTGAACTTCAAACCAAGCCAAAAGCTCCAAGAATTGATCCAAGATCAATCTTAAATTGTTGCAAACTGTATGATCACGAAGGAGAGAGTTTCCACAAGTTTCCAGACTAATTTCGCGCTAAAAAATGATCAACGGACCTCTCTTTCGAAAATCACAACTTTTATAGTCAAACTGTTACGAAATTCAACAGGTTGATTTTCAAATCAATCTGTTGATTTCGCTTGACTTAAGTGAAATCGGTCGATTAAAAACTAAATCAATTGATTGAATTTGTTGCAATTTAAGACTACTGCAACCAACCTTTTAACTTGTTAAAAAACCATTTAACAAATTAAAAGAGACATTTTAACCTATTGAATTTCGTAACAGTTTAACTATAAAAGCTGTAATTTTTGAATGAGAGGTCTGTTGATAATTTTTTAGTGCGAAATTGGTCTGGAAACTTGTGGAAACTCTCTCTTTCGTGATCATACAGATTGCAGCTAATGAAGATTGAACTTGGATCAATTCTTTGAGCTTTTTGCTTGTGTTTGAAGCTTGGAGAAGGTGTTTGTGGTAGGCAAGGTTGTGCTAGCACTGTGGTTTGATCTTTCTCAAGCTTTGTATGTGTGCTTGGTGGTTTTCCAGGTTTGCAAGAGGTGTCTTGTTGTGCTGAGTTGATTCTTGTGTGATTCAAGAGTCTTTTGTGTGTGTTTTTGCTTATTTTGAAAGTGTAAGAGTGTAAACTTTGTAAATATTTTGAAATAGTGCAAAGTCAGGCTCGGGTTGCCTTGACAAACTGGATGTAGCTTAGGTTTGAGTGAACCAGTATAAAAATCTTGTGCATCAATCTTTCCTATAAACCATTCTCTCTTGCATCATCATTCAAAGTTTAAAGAATTTGGATTTAAACCATCTTTTTTATATTCTTGAGTGTTTTGGTGGCATCTGCAGCATTGAGCATGTTTGTATAACTCATTGAAACTTGTATTGATTGATCTTTTATAGTGTTATTGCTTTAAATCACAAATCTGCATTTCTGTATTTTTCTCAGTATTTCAGTCAATTGTTTTTCTTATTCAATCAATTGATTATACTAGTACAACATTTGTTTAGTAAAATCAATCGACTAACTCTATTTTTGATCGGTTGAAAGTATATTGTCCAAAGATGTTTGCATCCAAACTTAGTGATTGAATTGATTCAAATTAAAACAGTTTTAAACCTTCAAAAGATATCCTATTTTTTGACTAGCCAATTCAACCCCCCCCCCCCTTCTTGGCATTTCAACCATTTCAAAACTTACAATTTTTATGGTTTTTAGGGATTCTTTTTGCAATTAGTTACTATGAATCGTTTTACTATTTGTAAGCGTTGAATGCATTTATGGATTTTATCTTTTGGCGTTTATAAAATAAAGCTTTAATTTTCCTGTGTTTTTGGAAAAGTACTTCTTTAATAAATGAAGCTTATTAATATTTCTATTATTTTAATTCTAAATAAGTAAAATTCGGCTAGAATGTTACAAAATACATTTACAATCTTGATTGATACTACCTATTTGTGTGATTGATTATTATCGCTTCATTTTCAAACATTTTTCCATCTTTCCTTATTTCAAAAATCATTTGTGAAAACATTTCTTGATTTCAAATCAATTACGAAAAAAAAAATGGAAGGAAAGGTTCTGATTTTAGTTTTAAAACATTCCAAATGTTTCCTATTTTTCACAAAAAAAAATAAAATTAGATTATTGCAATTTTAAAATCTTTCACCAAATGTATTAAGTTTCATCAGCTGACCTTAAATCACCTATCTTCTTAATGAATCCAAGCAAAAAGGCCAATACCTCAAACAAGAGGAAAGTTTATGACTCTTTGTTTCTTTACAAAGAACCCTAGTGTCCCTCAAAAGCTAACCATTTTTAGAAAACCAACCCTCAAACCATCTTCTAGTATTGATACTTCTGAATATATCACATATTCAACCAAAGTGCCATCTTCAACCCAATTTCCTACCTCAATCCCATCAATATTCCTCAATCCATTAATACCATATATGACTCTAATGGAACTTAAAAGGTCCACATGAATTGTAGACACCATTATGCAGGAACGTCAAAATACTATCAAATTACAGAATCCTTATGAAGCCAGGTAGGTTGAACGCATTGAGCACGCAAAATATCACATGTCAACCACAATGAACAACATCTTTGTTGATATATTTTACCCTTGTGACATCGTACCACCTAAACCTTCCCCATAGCATTGATGACTTCTTCATTCTTCAAACTCTTCCTTATGATTGACAAAAAGGGGGAGAAGTAAAGAGAGATAAAAAGGACAAATGCAAGGCAACAACTTTTCTAGAGTTCTTAATACCAGAAGTTTTCAAAGTTTTCTTTATTTAGTTATTAAATTTTCTCTTTAAATTTTTTAGTCCTCAATTATTTTGCGACAATTATTTGCTACTTGATACATTTTGCATTTGCTTTGAATAATGGTTTAATTTTGATCAGTTTTGATTAATATTCCTTATGAGATGGTTTTATATTATTCACGGTCATATCATGATCGTTTTTATACTTTGATACCTGAACTTAGGATTGTCAATCTTACAATATTATATTATGGTTGTGAATTGTGTTATTTACACTCCGATACTATTTTGATCTTAAAAGATTAGTCCTATTTTTACTCGGATATTGTGATATGATTGATCAAAGCATATGCTTTAATACTTTGATTGAATTTATTCTTGATAGGTTTTGTCACCATCAAAAAGGGGGAGATTGTTAAAATAGACGAGCCCTCTTAATCTAATGGAGTTTTGATGATAACAAAACACTCACTCTACCATATGAAAAAGTCTTTGTTAGAAATGAAATGTTAGACAAGTAGCAAAAATCTCTAAGTGATAAAATCAATTATAGTGATTGATTAACATATTTTGCAGATATAATTTGAACATGTGCTTTCATATTTTCAATTGTTGATACTCAAACATTATAAATATGAGTGCAAACTACAAGTTTGGCATATACAGAGGCCGAGTTTTAGCATTAGATTAGTATAAGTAGTAGACAAGTCAGTGCATTAGACAAGTACACCAAAGGTAAAAACTAGGTAAAACCATTAGATGACTCAAGTCATTTGACAACCTAAGTCACTAGATGACATAGACAACTTTAGTGTTAGATAACCAAGGCGCTTGACGACACAACGCAATTTAAGTCATTAGACAGTCCAATAGTAGAACTCAATACATAAGTTCTCTACTTTTATTAGACGAGTCAGAACGTGATATAATACTTGGCTAAGAACTTTTATTCTTTACTCTATGATTGATCATTTGAATTAAAATATATTAATTTGATCATTTGAAATAGATAATTAGTTACAAGAGCTACAACATCTATATAAAGAATGCAAAGTCATACGAAAAAAGAATGCAATATCAAAGTGCTATGAAATTGAGTTGAGAGCTTACATATTGTAAATTCTTCACCAAGTGACTTTATAAACTGAGTTTTATCGTACAATCCTGTTATGAGACTATTTTTTATTATTATTATTCATTATAATAGAGAGTTCTTCATCTCAAGGGAAGATTGAGAAGGATACATGGATAGGTTGATACTTAATGTAGTCTGGAGAGGTTTGTACTTGTGATACCTAAAGAGATTGAAACTCGTGTAACCTAGAGAGGATGATCCTCATTATTGATCAAAGGTGTTGATTAATGGAATATATTAAGCATGTTATTTAAAAGACTAGACGTAGCGTTAGTGAAACTTTATTTAAATTAGTCTCAATTTTCTCTCAACGATAGTATGCCTAGTAAAACTTGATCAAGTTGAGCAAACACTAGATGTATATCATCTAACTTAATAGGAGAGTTTGTTGAACTAGATTCACAATGATAATCCATCATTCTACTTAAAATTATGTCCAATTGTCTCTATCAAACATTGATCTTGCAAAAACCTTAAAATGTTTTAAATACAAAACTCAAATGTCCTTTCTTATATATTCTCCCTATTTTTTCCAACAGCTTATGGTGGTAGGTTGAGTTTGACATGGCCAAATAGCCTCTTTAGACCATTTTAATATTGGATAAACACTTTCATGTCTTTTGTCTTCATCTCGTTTCTTCCATTTATCTTGTTCAATAATTAAAAGCAAATAATAAAGTCCAACCAAGTAATAACAAGAAATCAACCACAATTTAAGCTTTTTTTTCTATTTTCTAAAATTTAAAGCCAAATTATAAGAACACTTTTAGAAAAAGTACTTTAAGAAACATTTTCAAAAATTACTTTTCCGAATTCTCCCAAAAATTATTTTTTCTGAAATGATGAAAACAACAAAATATACATCAAGTTTGTTTATACACAAATTAAAAACGTGATCAAAATATTTTATAACTTGTTCTTGTAGAGAACAAACAAGATATGTCAGACACAAGTGTTACCTTACCCTGGTCTGCCGTCTCCTTAGTAGGCTTCTTCCCGGCTGATATATATCGCTTATGAGTATCTCGAAGTGGTCGGTTTGGACCCGGGAGGGGTTACCTGCAAAAGGGATTTTGAAGCTCAAGTCAGCAAAAATCTCTCAGAAAGTCAAATCTGGTGATTAGGGAAGTAATGAATGCGTACCTTTAATTTGTGGGGTCCATGCATATTTATTGATTATTAATTATGTCTAGCCACGTCATGGGATGGGCCCTTGTTTGGGCTGTAGGTGGGCATGGGCCCTAGCCCAAGCCCTTAGTTCGATTATTGTGGGCCTGGTGAATCTTATTGGAACGTTTTGGTTTTGCCAAGTCCTTGGTTGTTTTCGTGGAGTTATCGGCCTAGCCCGGTTACCCTTGAGCGGCTTAGGCCGCTATTGTTGTTTTTGGTTTGTTTGATCAATGTCGCTTCTTAGCGGTTTAGTCTGGGTACCCTAGCATGTATATGGTAATTGTTATTATTCGGTTAGGCCGACTAGGTGTGGTACATCAGTCCCCCAGCCTTTGTCGATATAGTTATGTCGGTAAAGGATGACAAGTGTTTGTTATTATTCGGCTAGGCTGACTAGGTGAGGTACATCACTAGATTGATGAAAATTGCAATGAGATGAATTAAGGTAACATCCATATACCTTTAATAAGAAAAACATATAGAAAATTTAAATGATTGAAAAAGGTAAGGGTTTAGCGGTCATACTGTTTTTATAAAGGGTATACTTGGTCATATAAACAAAGGAAAGGAATTGTAAACAGAAATTTAGGTGACTGTAAATAGCGAAAGCGATATTTGAAGAATAAAACTTATGCGGCATAGCTAAATGAGATAGTAAATGGGTCCAAGTAACAAATTATTCTCTCGGTTTTTGCTTCCAGCACTTCCACAATGTTATTCTCTTAGTTTCCGGCACTTCCACAATTATTATCTGCACTCTTATAAGTTTAAAAAGATAAATAATTCATTCATTATAATAAATAAATATATTTTGTTTTTAGTATAATAAAAAAATAATAACTAGTACAAAAATTTTAATTGTTAGTTTTATGTGAATTATGTTAATAATTGAGAGTATGAGTTTGGTTGTTCACAATTGTAATTGTAACGTCCTATTTAAAATATAACATAATAAAATGAAACATTACACAGAATAGTAATAGAAGCAAGGTCTTGGAGTATGAACACTACTCCTTATAGTTGTCCAAAAGAACTCGCTCAGGCGAGGAGGGCTCGCCTAAGCGAAAACTCGTGAGTCTTGCAGGGCTCTCTATTGGTAGTCTCGCCTAAGCGAGAACCTGTAGCTTAAGCGAAAGACCCCTTTCGCCTGAGCAAGGGTCCTTGGCTTGAGCGAGACTGGTGCGGGGTTTTGCTCCATGGTTGTTCCTTCCATGCTTTTGGTTGTTAATTGTATGCTTGTCTTGGATTACCCTACTTTAAGTATGAAGTATATGAATATGCATGTAAAATATGATTGTATGGACTGGAATGTTGATTTTAGCATGATATCGGCATGTAATGAGTATGGGATGGTTGATTATAAAAGTGACATGAAATTGGCATGAACATGAAAGTTATATTGGTTATTGGAATATGTTGTTGGTATGGTTAGGACATAATTCCACGATAGTTTCGTGGTGGTGCCTCATTGGTTAGAGCGTAATTCCATGAGCCTCTAGGTGAGATCTCATGGTGGTGCCTCAGTTGGTCGAGACGTAATTCCATGACTCCTGTTAGTGGGAGTTCATGGTGGTGCCCCATTTATATAATTTAGTAAGGATTCAAGGTAAAGATTGCATCTTGACGCTCTAAAGAGTTAGTTAGTCTCACATAGAGTGTACTGACTCGAGTGGTGAGAGTAGCAGGAGGCCTGAAACACATTAAGGACTAACCTTGTGTGTGGGGGATGAGACACTTGAACAATTATCTCGGTAGAGCATCTCAGTATAGTAGCAAAAGCCACCATAAGTGCAAGCATCCGCTGAATCCGACTAATTATATGTATCCAGATGAGTCGTGTCTTGAGTCTTAGTGTATTGTTTGCAAGTCATAACATGATTAGTTGGCACATGCATCTTGGTCTATGAAATTGCATGTACTTGTATGATACACAATTTTTTGCTCTAGCTTACCTTGTTGTTTGTTGTATGTTTTGTTTGTGTGGTTTTCTCTTTTTGCGATGATCATCAACTTGTTGATGTTAGCAGATGTGAGAACTCCCCGCGGTCATCAGGGTGATGGAGGTTCCGCTGCATAGTCATCTGGGTTGGTTTCTACTCATCTGAGTTTCTTTTAGGGTTATGGCCCATGTATTGTCTGGTCTTTGGGCGTTATTTTGAAATATTGTCGTCACATTATTATATGTTGTTATTGGCATCGTGTTGTGTCTTAGTTTCTTTCTTGTTCCTTTTGGACAACTGTAAAGAGTAATGTTTATACTCCACGACCGTGCTTTACTATATTATTATGTGTGACACTTCCTTTAATTAGGGTTATTAACTAAATGGGGTGTTACAGAAACAAAAAAATATATTAAAAGAAAAAAGAAAAAACAAGAAATATATATATATATATATATATATATATATATATATATATTATTTATATATATATTTATGTTTTTAAAAATAAATAAAATTAATAAATAGAATAAATTAAAAGAATAATTAAATTTTAAATTAAAAAAATATTTATTTTGTTTTAGAATTTTTATTTTATTTAAAATTTTATTTTTTTACTTTAATTATTTTTTCTTTAGTTTAATATTTTTTGTTTTACTTATTTTATATTTTTTTAATGTAATTTTGGTTTTAAATTTTAATATTTTTAATATATATTTTAAAAATAAAATAAAATTTTAATATATATATATATATATAATTTTGGTTTTTATAATATATTAAAAAGTAAATAAAATTAAAAATAATAAACTTTAAATTTTAAAGAAAGTAAAAGAAAAAAAAAAAAAATATATATATATATATATATATAGTATAGAAAGTCGAATTTTAGAATATATATATATATTGACGGAAGCTTAAAACTTTAATCGGATGTTGAATATATTTTATTTACGAGACGGAAATAATTTTGAAAATGTGATTTATGTAATTTCGTTCAAATGTTCAAAGATTGCTTGAGATTTTAAAAAATTTTCGAAATGTAGAAAAAATCCTCGGAGGTGAAAAAAAATGCTAGGAATTGCAAGAAGAAAGCCCCTAATTATAATATGGTACTAGTATAGAAAATAATCATGGGTTGCATGGGTACAGTAAGCAAAAGCCTACCCTCACACCCAATTATCTGCTCCCACTCACCACTATTTTTTTATGACTAGAATATCCCTTATCATTTTTATTTCCCCTACTTTAGAACTTTCTTTCCACCTAACATTCTCTCTCCTACGCTTTACAATTCATTTACATTCCATTTATAATCAAAGTAGATAGTCCAACGGCCAACTAAAAAATGACGATTGAAAACAAGTTATTATTTTTAGCTTCCATCTAACTTTAGGTTGAATCATTTGTGTCTATTAAAAACAATAACTATGTATCCATAAAAAATAATTTTAACCTTTGAATGTAATTACTTGATATATAAATTATAACAATTTAATCTATATTTATAAATTTAATTTTAATATATAAATCTACTTAATATATAAATGATAGCACATGTACATGTTTTAAATTATAATAATTATTTTTAAGTAATAATGTGTATGGACTATATATGCTATGTATTTGATGATTTCAACAATGTATTGATTTGTTCAACAAAATGATCAAGAATATTAGGAGTATTTGTAAGATCTACTTATTTCTGTCCTAAAAGTTTAAGGGTCTAGCCTCATCTATTGGGCCTAAGGTTAGCCCATAGGGTGTCCAAAACTCCTAAACCAGTCATAACCCTCTCATTCTGCCCCATTCCCCTTCCCCTCATATACTCTTCTCTCTTTTTTCAGAGCTCTACTAGGGTTTGAGCTAGTTCCTTCGTTGGATGATCGAACTCTACTTCCGGGTAAGTAGAACTCTAGACCCTAGTTCCTTTTACATTTCCTATTTTGTTTGGAAACTCTGTCTCCGCTGTGACCTTAGCTAGAATCTCAATTTCATCTTCCTTGGTTGTCTTTCTAGTTCTGCAAGCTGCCACGTTCCGTGGTGCTCTCCTTCGAGTGTTGGCACGATTTTGCTAGCGTTTTCCATGTAAGGGAAGCTAGAACTCCTTTTTCTTTGAAATACAATGTATTTATTTTCGTTCTGGAATGTGTATGTTTGATTGATGTGGCACTATTTTTTTTCTACACCACACTTTTCGTAAAATGAAGGTTCCTACTTCGTTAACCGTTGGATCGAGATGAGAGTTTAACAGTTGATTCTTAACACATATTTCTTGACTTTGACCGGTCAGATCTTGAATCGGAGCTTTGTGGTGAGAGCAGTTTTTATCGGAAGGTCACTATAGTTTGGTTGTTGACAACACTACACACTTTTTTTATAAAATAAAGGTTCCTACTTTGTTTACCGTTGGATCGAGCTGATATTTTAAGCTGATCCTTAACACATAGTTCTTGACTTTTACCAGTCGAATCTTGAATCGGAGCTATGTAGTGAGAGAAGTTTTTATCGCAAGATCACTATAGTTTGGTTGTTGACATCATTGACCTTTGTTGCTTGTTTGGTGCATAACTTTCTTTATAGTTATTCAATTAAGTTGGTTCTTGTTTCATTTGGTTCTTAATTCAATCATATTTAATTTGAATATAAATACAAAAATTTTGGAGCTTTACACAAGCTGTAGTTTTATTTCTAAAATCCGAAAATCGTTTGCATAATGTGTTGTTAAGTTGGATTGGACAAAAATTACAAGAATTAGTTATTTTCCAAGAGAGAAATATGTTGTATGATTTTAATATGTGTCTTCAAATGCTTGTGTGAGAATATAGGAGATTCCATGGGGAAGATCCTATTTGATTTAATTAGTAGTGTCTTCATTGGTCAGGATCTAATTCCATGAATCTTTGGTTGAGATCTCATGGTGGTGCCTCATTGGTCAGGACATAGTTCCACGATGATTGCATGGTGGTGCCTCATTGGTCAGGACGTAATTTCATGTTGGTTGCGTGGTGGTGCCTCATTGGTTAGGACGTAATTCCACGACCCCTGTTAGTGGGAGTTTCATGGTGGTGCCTCATTATATAATTTAGTAAGGATTCAAGGTAAGGATTGCATCCTGACACTCTAAAGAGTCAGTTAGTCTCACGTAGAGCGTACTGACTCAAGTGGTGAGAGTAGCAGAAGGCCTGAAACACTTTAGGGCTAACCTTGGGCGTGGTAGGATGAGACCCATTGGAAATTAGCTCAGTAGAGTGGTAGAGGCCACCACAAGTGCAAGCATCCGATGAATCTGACTAATTATATGTATTCAGATAAGTCGTGTCTTGAGTCTTCATGTATTGTTGGCGAGTCATCACATGATTGGTTGATGTATGTATCTCAAACTATGAAAATATATGCAATCCTATGATAAAATGTTTTTCTACTCTAGCTTACCCTTTCTGCTTGCTTGTGTGTTCTATGTGTTATTTTCTCCTTTTGCGATGATCATCAATTCAATGATGTGAGCAGATGTGGGAACCCCTAGTGTTCATCAAGGTGATGGAATTTTTGTTGTGTAGCCCGGCTTATGGTTAGATCTCATTCCTTCAAGTACCGCCTGTAGACACTGTTGCCTAGGTGTTTGGTCAATTGTCAGACTTTTATTTTCTGTTTTATTTTTGGCATCGCGGTGTGCCTTAGTTTTCTTTTCGGTATGTTTGGATGACTGTAAGATCCTTATACCTTACGCCTCGTGTCCTTTTGAAATTTAATTTATGTAATATTTTATTTAAATTGATTTATCTATTAAAATGGGACGTTAGAGTATTTAACTTTAAATGATTCAAGTGTTTAATGTAAGACCTGAGAAAATTCAATAATTAAATAAATAATTATTTAATAAATGCGGGTAGTAAAAGCCTTTATGACATTTAATGTTAATTGTTGTGACGTGGAAAAGTACTAGCTTAAGTGGTTGAGAGTATTTGACTGTGTGAAAGGACTTGGGTTCAAGTCCTATGTATATCAATTATGTGTTGTTTGATTTATTATTAATTTTTATAATATGCATGATTATGTTAAGTGATAACATAACAATAGAATTATAGGAATTATCACGAAACATACATTGGTTGAGCACTTCTGTCTGCTAATCTCGCTCGGGTGAGCCAGGCCGTCTCAGGCGAGTGTATCTCGCCTAAGCGAGAAATCGAGGGCTGTAAGGCTTGAGTGGTTATGTCGCTCAGGCGAGAGGTTCTCGCTTAAGCGAGAACTCGTGTGAAGTTTTGTATTAAGCTTGACTCGTCGCCTAGGCGAGAATGTTGGCCTTAGGCGAAGGAGGGGCTCGCTCAGGCGAGAAAGATTAGCTTAAGCGAGACAGGCCTGGTCGCTCAAGCTAAGTCTTCTAGCCCAAGCGAAGATTAGCTTAAGCGAGACAGGCCTGGTCGCTCAAGCAGTTTGTGTTTGTGTGTGTAGTATGCATTGATGCGAATGTGGATCAGGAGATGTTGTGCCATGAGCGGGTAGGTTCGTGGATGGTGGTTAACATGTGATGGTATGAGCGGGGAGGTTCATACTCAATTACTCTCCTGTGAGGATATGAACGAGGTAGGTTCGTATGTTCCGTGCTCACAGTTGAGAGATGCTGCGTGCGAGGAGGTACGTAGCTGGTGGATCACATGTGTTGGACTACAGGCGGGTAGGTCCGTAGAGTACGACTACGAGCAGGGAGGTTCATAGAGGCAGGACCACGAGCGGATAGGTTCGTGTGAGCATCATAAATCCTAAGTCTAGGGCTAACTTTGTTGTTGAATTGGAGGTTGAAAAGCCTTGGGGGTATTAAGTAATTGACCATGGTCTAGCTATGATAATGTAATTGGGTGTATTTATATTATTTAATGGATATGTTTCTTATATTCTTTTGAGCTCACCCTTTCTGTTTGTGCTTGGCGATGATCGTGTAATTCTTTACACAGGAGCAGTTGATGATATAGGTGTTGCTGCTAACACCTGAGACGGAGAGAGAAGCTAGCTTGGGATTCGAGCTAGGAACTATTTATAAATTCTGTTATTTTATTGGATTTTGAAAATTGTAATAAGAATGTTTTTATAGCTTTAATTGATCTTTAACAGTTGGAATGATTTACGAATATTTCCTATGTTTGGGATTAATAACAGTTTGATGTTGAATTTATTTTCTTAATTATTTATTTTAAATAAGTAATTTATTGTAGGAATGTTACATTTAAGATAATGTTTTAAGAAATGAGGATTTGAAATCAAGGATTTTTACGAAATACCTTATAATTATCTTATGTTGACATATCATATAGTGGCGGAGCGCTGTGGTGTCGGGTCATGCCCTTCAAAATTTTGAAATTTTTTTTATACTATAAATATTTTAAATTTTTTAATATTATAGATATTAAAAAAATATTATAAATTAATGATGATTAAATTAAATATTTTATTTCTTTTATATTATAAAAATTTTATTTGTCCTATGTCATCTTTGATTCTCGTGGGAGAAAAGAAGAAGGTAATTCTTTGCTCTCAATTAATATTGAAATATTAGTTTAATAATTTATTTAATGAGTCTTTTTTATATTATTTTTTTATTTTATGAGCATAGAAGACAAAATATTGTACTGTGTGTTTTTTTATAATCGAATTTTAATTGTGGTTCCATTATATGTCTTGAGTTTCTCACAAGTTGTTCTCATCTCTCATTCTCACCTATTTTCATTTTGTTTCTGAAGAGGAAAAGATATATTATTTTTGCTCTTATCTCTCGGTTGTTCTCTTCTCTCTCGAATAAATAAAGAAGAATGTGATTCTCTCTTGTCTCACCTGATAGTAAAATATTAGTTTAATAATTTATTTAATGACTCTCTTGTATATTAATCTTTTATTTTATGAACATAAAAAAAAATATTGTACAAAATATTTTTTATAACTGAATTTTAAATGTGATTTGATTGTCATCAAAATTTCTTTTAACAATATTTGATATATATATATATATATATATATATATATATATATATATATATATATATATATATATATATATATATATATATATATGATTTCTGTTTTAATTATTATTATATTAAAATTTTTATTTTTATTTTATTAATAATAATAATTAAATATATAAATTTTGAATATATTATTTTGACATGGTTATTAAAATTCGTCACTAATATTATATCTCTCATCTTAAGTTTCCATTGTTTTTATTTGATTGATTACCTTGGAAAAAGTCATATATGTATAAATTAATATAAAAAAAAATTAATTTCATTGGAATATATATATATATTTGACATATTCAAAATTTTTGAATACGTGGACAAAAGAAAATTTGACAACCACACTGTATTTAATATGAAAAGATAACGGTCACGTCATTCGATTAAATTAGTAATACGAAACACCTTCATTCACCAATTTCGCTAACTTATTTTTTTTATTCTAAAATGAAATTATATGCCATTTTTATACCATGAGGATAGAAGTTACACGTCCACGTAGTACTGCTAAATAAAATAATATTAATTAATATTTCTTAAATTGATAATATTATACTAGTATTAATAACATATAACTGAATGTATTTTAATAATTTAAGGAGAATATTAAATATATTAATAATAATAATAATAATAATAATAAATAATTGATGTAAACTTAATAAAAGATAATCGTAAACGTAAAAAACTATAATTAATAATTAGTATTAAAATTTAACACAAAAGACACATGGTAATACTATTCTATCAATTAAAATATTTCTTTTTCACAAAGGACTCAGCTTTGATCGATTGTTCGAGTCGGTTCTGTATTTATCTTCACCAATAAAAAATTTCATAACTTTGTGGAATTTTAATTTTTTTTAGTAATTTTTAAATTTTATTATTTTAATTATTTAAAATACCTTCTTAAAATCCATCAATTTTAATTTTTTCATCCAAACAAGTCATTTTACTTTAAAGAAATTCAAATTATACAAATAAATAAATTACTCTTTTAAATTGTCTCATCCAAATACATCATTACCTTATGTTTGGATGAGGGATTTCAATAATTTCTTGTATTTGAAATACTTATTAATTGAATTATCTTCATTTCTTAAATAATTAGTTTGGATGCAGTAATTGAAATATCTTACATTTAAATTTTTTTGTTTGGATAAAGCAATTTAATTTATATTTTACAGTGAACTCAACTCTACCTTTGAGTCTAACTTGACTTAATTCGACGTCAACTGGTTTGACCTAAGTTGAATCAAATCAATTTATCCTTAACACAATTTGAATTTATTCGACTATAGCCGATTCCAACCAATTTTGCCCAAGTTGACTCAACTCAACCTTAAACTCGAGTAGATTGATTTAAACCTTATGTTTAGGTCAATTCAATTTGATCTTCAGTCTGGGCTAACTTGGCTCGAACTTTGGCCAAGGCCGACCTGGCTCGAACTTCAGTCAGGGCCAACTTGGCTCGAACTTCGTCCAAGATCGACTAAGCTCAGAACCATCTCGTCTAGACCTTTGGCCAGAATCGACTCAACTCAAACTCTTGGGCCGACTCAACTCAACTTTTTGTCCAAGCCAACTCGGCTTGACCTGCGACACGATGATTAGTGTAACATCCCTACTTTTAATAAACTGTATTATTTATTTTAAATAAAACACTTAGAAAATCTTCTACTTTTACTAATGTTTTGTATTTTATTATGAAACATTAAAAATATATTTTATCATGATGTAATTTTTACTTATTGAAAATAACAATAAGAAGAAAACAAAACTCATAAAATATGTATATATATATATATGTGTGTGTGTGTGTGTGTGTGGGTGGGTGGGTGGGTGGGTATGTGTGTGTGTGTGTGTGTGTGTGTAGAGATGGCAAATAAACCCGCCCCTGTGGGTATTGCCCGAACCTGTCCCCGTTTTGACGGGGAATCCCCGCATTGACTGGGTATGGGTATGGGTATAGGAAATCCCCGACTTTTTCGATTGGGTATGAGGATTTACATACCCCCCCATAATACCCGTCCCCGCCATATCTCTTCTCCATTTAAATTATTAAGATATTCACAATTAATTAAGTAACTCTCTATACATACATACATATATATATATATATATATATATATATATATATATATTTTATATTTTTTATTTCTTCTAATTATTTGGTTTGTCATGAAATTCATTCGCATCTCCAATATATTTTTCATCTTATATAACATTTATGTAATTATGTTAAAATGATGTATGTTAATTACAAAATTTGTATGCCTCACATTTGAATATTTTTATTTATTGTATATTTTCCTTTCACATTAGAATGTTTATACTCTCAATTTAAGGTAATATAAAAAAAAATTACTTATTATTATTAATTTTTGTTTAATTTGAAGAACTCTTTTGTTTCATTAAAATAATTTTCGTTATTTTTCAACTATTGAGTATATATGTTGATATTTGAAAAGTTTTATTAGATCTCTAAGGTATTTTTCATCTTATCATACTTTTAATTACACATTTGATTTCCTTTGTACGATATTTTTCAATATTCTCTCAAATTATTTCTAAGACACACATTTGTTAATCTTTTAATATTTTTATTTATTATTTATTTTCATCATGTAGAATAATATTTCGATATATTCTATCTAATTATTTTTTATTTTCTAACTCATTATTAACCATACTGTAAATTTTTTTTCACTTTAATTGTATAATTAACTTTTATTTACTACAATATACAAATTTAATGTAATTGCTAAGAATATTTTTTTGTCACTATCGAACATATATTGGAGTTCAAAAGATACAAAATCTATGTCAAAATTTTATTATTATGTTTATTATTTGTTCTTTGTGTCATTTTGATCAAGTGATGTATTATAACTTTTATTAGTGTATAAAAAATAGATTCATTAGAATTTAAAAAAATTGAAGTAAACAAACATTTAAAATATATTTTAATTTGAATATTTGTTTTCCTTTTATATTTTTTAATTTTATCAAATAAGTTTCATTAATGTTTGTAATTTGCAAATTTAATAAATGTTTTGGTTCTCATGAAATTTTAGTTGGTATTCTAATCTAAAATGTAAACGATTATAATTTATTTCAAAGTATTTGATATGGAAGAAACAATCATCCTCCTAATATTGAATATTTGATAATATTATGTTTTCTTTACCGTAATGTTTTTTCTATAAAAATTAATATTGAAGTATTTAGAACACAGGAACGAGTATGGGTACGAGATTATACCTGTTACCCGGTGGGGATGTGGATGGGACAAAAGTTTGATACTCGTTGGGTTTGGGTGTGGGGATGTGGATGAATTTTCTTTGCGGGGATGGGTATGGGATAGCGAAATCCATCCCCGCCCCGCCCTGTTGCCATCCCTATGTGTGTGCCAACACCCAATTTCGTCCGGATAAAAAATAATTTTGTTTTCAGAAAATAATTAGGAAGAGAAGGAAATAATAAAAAAAAAAACAAAGAGTAGTGAACATTGATTTGAGTATAGATATATTCTTATTTTACTTTCATCTCATTTTAAATTTAGTTTAATCTTGTTTTATTTTATTTAATTTTGGTTTCTTTATCTTGTTTATTTTATTTTATTTTATCTGTTTTACTTTATTTTATTTTATTTTTAATTTTTAATTTTGATTTTAATTTTGATTTTAATCATATTTATTTTATTTCATTTTTCAAAAAATATGTATATAAAAAAATGAAAAAATGAAAAAAAAAGGCATAGAAGAACAAGAGGTTAACGTAAGGTCTTTGATATTGGCATACCTATATCTTTCTACTATTGTGGTTAATTGGAAGAGGTTTAGAGGTGCATCATGTAACATCTCGGTAGGATATTACTTAAAAAAATAATAAACAGTAATTTATATAAATAAACCTCATTTATTAATGAAATCATTTCCCAAAAATCATGGGAAATTTCAACTTTAAACCTTCACAATAAAATATTAATAGTCAAAATAACACAAAATTTGTCTTTACAATAAAAATCCAAATCCATGAAACTGTAATCAGATTACATATAAATTAAACCAAAAACAATATAAATCCCCTCGTGCACTGAGCCCCCTCTCCGCCACTAAGCGTCTCCTGGCTCACCTGTAACATCATCTGCTCTCGGATAATAAATTATCCGATCATCGCCACACACAAACAGATAGGATGAGCTATGCACAGATCATTAATAAATATGAAATTAAACCCCAGTCCAAACATAAGTATTCATTTGTTTATTCTCAAAATACCCTCTTTCCCACACTTATAACCAATATGAGTTCATGGATGTACTCTAAATCTGGGATTTCATGTGCTTCCACCACCCTCCTCGCTCGTGGTCCAACCTGCAAGCCTATCCCGCTTGTAGTCCTGCTTCACGGACTCCCTCGCCCGTCATCCGAACTCCTCGCTCGGATCCGGACCGCATACCCGCCTTTCCTACTATGAACTCCCTCGCTCATAGCATTCCCAAGTCGAGCATGAAATGAACTCCCTCGCTCATTCATCCCAACAAGAGTACCTCTAGTGAACTAAACAGTTCACATTCTGCATGCGGTCCACCCATCACGAACTCCTCACTCATGACCAAAACCAAGCACATCCCAAATCCTATGGACTTAATCTATCAAGCCCAAACACCACAAACACATGCATATAACTTCCTATAAGTTAGGAAATATCAAACAACAATCCAAACAGTACATAAGAACATGGTTCCTCACCATTCTCGCTTAAGCCATGCCTGTTCACCCAAGCTAGAACCCCAGTCTCGCTTAGGCTAGCCCACCTCGTCTGAGTGAGCATGTAACAGTGGTTATACCTCTTCATCTCGCTTAGGCGAGCTCTTCTCACCTGAGCGAGACCTCAAGTCGCTCAATACACACAAAGCTCCTCGCCTGGACGAGGATTCAGTCAACAAAAACTACAAGTCTCATCGCGACCTCGCTTAGGCGAGCCATTCTCGCCTAAGCGAGTGTATCTTTCGCTCAACACCCCAAAACTTCTCGCTTGAGCGAGAAGTCGCGCTCAAAACATCCATATTTCCTCGCGACCTCGCTTAGGCGAGCCAATCTCGCCTGACCGAGATAACGTGTCGCTCAACTCCCTAACTGGATTGCCTGAGCGAAAAGCTTGAGCCAAAACCCTGTTCAAGCTTCTGCATCTCTCGCCTAGGTGAGAGAGACTTGCTCGGGCGAAACTTGCAGAGTTTTGCCACTGTTCAATCACGAAAAACAACCAAAACCATACCTAAAACGCAATAGACACAATACCAAGCATTCCATATCAACAATCAACCTACTAGTATACATATTTACATCCAATGGAACTCCAAAACCGAACATTTGATCAATTATAACCATTTAATACCCAAAACCCTCAATCTAATCATAACAATGCATAGCATGTCCTTACACCCAATATCAACCAACCAGATTCTGAAACACAGCACATGTCACACGAAATTCTTCTCTCACAGACTGCAATTTATAAAAATAGAGACCCAATATAGTCCCCAAAGTTCAGTTTAGAATCAGGAAACACGTAAACAGTGCATGGGTCCCTCATACCCATCCAATTGGTAGGACTTTCAAGCAGCAGTATCAAAGCACCCTAACCCCCACTCAGATGGCATATAACACAAATTTCATGACATACAATTATCAAATTCATACACCTAAAATAACAATACGAAAATTAGGTTAAGCTCCCCTAACCTGAACTTTTCCTTTGCTTAGAAGAACGCAGAATGTTGAAAATCCCTCCTTGATCACTAGGCAGCCTAACACCTTCTCTTCCCTACGCTCTCAATCCACTCTAAATTTTCGCACCCTTTGCAAAGCCCTCAAAAAACAGTTTCCTAAAACCCCTATCCTCACTCAAAACTTGCCTTTAAGGGGTTTAATGCATAAAACAAAAATTAAGTTTTCAATGGTAAGTTAATTGTTATTCAAGGCCTTTATTAGTTGTTTTTCAGCCCTCCTACCCCCTTCTGTTAGGGTTCTTTCCACCTTTTCATATTCATGCCATACCCGTTTTTAGCAAAAAGGAAATTAAATTGGCCCCACCAAGGATTGAACCCTTGACCACTTAGTCACAATTCAAGTGCACAACCAATTCAACTAAACATGTTTCATGACAATTCATATAATTTTATAATCTTATTATCACACAACATGATCATGCATAATATTAAAATTTAAATAATCAAACAACCTATAAATGGCATACCTAAGTCCTTTCACACAACCAAAGTACTCTCAACTACTTGAGCTAGTACTTTTCCACATCACCCCAATCAACATTTAATGTGATAATTGCTCTTCCTACCCGCATTTATTAATTAATTAATTATTTAATTAATTAATTTTCACGGGTCTTATACATCAACTATGCTACCATTGCTTTTGTACGTTAATTAAGAATTAGGTGTGGTAGCTAGCTGGCCATGGTCATGATGGCTGAAAAAGTAGGAAGCAATATTTGCTTTCAGCCTTATCCCACATCTCGAAGTGGGAAAGGAACGAAACATAGGCACAACAAATATGATCAGATTCCCTTCATCTAACAACTTTCACCTTCTTCACTCATGCTTGCTTTCCCTCATTCTTTGTAAAACAAAAAACAACACCTTCATCCATCACCATTCTCACATCATCGATCCACCTTCTTCTTCATTCCTTCATTCATCATCATGTTCATCTTCCATTTGCACAAAAACTAAAAAGCACAAAGACTCGAGGCCAGCTCACACGACACAATCACACACATCAATGCAGAACAGTAAAATAGGGAAGTAGGGCTCGGTGTCGTGACTTCCATACTTGGTGTGGCTCGTGTGAGAAGAAGAACGAGGGGTTGGGAGCGCAACGGAGGGCGACAATGCGTTTGGTAGCGATTGTCGCCATCGTCGAGAGCTTTAACAGACTGGGAAGCATGCGAGATCGTAACCTTGGGGGTGGAAGGAGTGGCTCGCATTCGTGGGGAAGATGAGATCGAAGGAGCACTCGTGAGAAGGAAAGAACGAAGTCGAACGGTGACATGAGCACCGACATCTCCGTCGGCGACATTTAAGGTTGCGTAGGTGCGTGACACGGGGCTAAGGTTGTTGTGTTGTGTGTTGGAGATGATGGTTGGGAGAAGAAAGATACATGGCGAGTATTTAGGGTTTTGGGGTTTTTAAAGAAGATGGACTGAGACATTTATGCTCCGCGCACCCCTGTTTTCAATCTCTGCACCTCCATTATTTATGTCACACTATGTATTTTTCTATGCACCCCTATTCTCGTTTTAGCACCCCTAGTCTTTTACTTATTTTGGTTGGGTTTTGTTGGTTTATTTCCTTCGTGCACCCCATCTTAATCTATGCAACCCTGTTTTCACTTCATACACCTGCATATTCTAATAACTCTACACCCCTATGTGTGTTGTTTGTTTGGGCCTGTTGTATTATTGTGCTATGTGTACCTGAATGTTTACTAGCTTGCATCTCTTGTGTTATATTGTATCTGTTTGTGTTTACTCATTACACCCCCACTGTTTATGTTTACACCCTTCATGCCTTTGCTAGTTGCACTTGTTTTTCACAATTCACACCCCTCATTCTAGGTTCACTTTACTCTCAGCTTTTACTTGCTGCACCCCTACCTTTTAATAAACACACCTCATTTACTCATGCACCTCACACATTATTCAAGCACCCTTACATTTTTGTTTTTTCCACTATCATCCTTTTTTTAATTCCACCATTATAATTTTCTTTATAAGAAAGAGAAAACAAAAATATTTGAAAATTATCAAAAATTACAAAAAACTAGAAAAATCTAAAAAAATGAAAAAAGTTCTCTTTCACTTTATTGTGTTTATCCGGTCGCCCACACCGTGTGACACTCATTTTCAAAAATACCAAAAGTAGTTTTATATATCTTTTAGTGTCCGTTCGACCGCTCGCGTCGTGTGACACATATTTTCAAGTAATTCAACAATACAAAAAAAAAAACATAAAATTTTCAAAATACAAAAACATCAACATTTTCAAGCAAAAAGTCTTTTTAAGAACTACGTGATCCTCGATTCTCCAATGCGAGATACGTAGCAACAAGGCCAGCCCTTGTTAGGTTCAGTTCCAAAAATATCAAATCATTTTCTCAATTGTTTTCCAAATTTCTTTTTAAAGAACTATGTAACCCTGATTTCTCACTTTAAATAAAAATACGTAGGACCAAGGTCAATCATTGTCAGGCCCAAAAATAAAAAAATTGTTACTTTTTAGTATTACTTGTCTCATTATTTTTGGAAAATTAACATTTTGAAAACCACATCAACTTTGCATTTTTAATTAAAGGTACCACACTGCCCCTCGAGCAGGCGCGGTAAGGTGTTAACACCTTCCCTAAGCGTAACCGACTCCCGGTTTCAAAATCTGTTTTTTCGCAGACTTGTTTTATTTTCATGATTTTCCATAATAACTATGGTGACGACTCCAAATCTCTTGTTAAACCCGTTTTCCTTTTTGGTTTGTCGTCCCGTCGCGATTCCGATTGCGGAAATATA
>Ga0214542_1006153_pt1 | contig 22159 bp, 7 predicted proteins | sample CNSS1metaG_FD_160096 | JGI IMG/M metagenome (GOLD analysis project Ga0214542, IMG submission 160096) | Root nodule microbial communities from cowpea collected in UCLA plant growth center, Los Angeles, California, USA - CNSS1 | ecosystem: Host-associated > Plants > Roots > Nodule | place: USA...
AGTGTCTTTTGCAGGTCACCTGCCCTCCCCCCGGGATTACCCAGAAGCGATAGAAGAAGGACCGACATCAGCCATCCGAAGCCCCCAAGTGATTTGTGAACTACAACCTTTGGTCCCGTAAGAACACTTATGAACTTTATATTTTTAAACACGAAAAAAATATCATTTTTTAAAATATGGTATTAAACTTTTCGGTTTAAATCGATTTATTTTAAATATAAAAATGTATTATTTTTATGTTTGACTTTTAGTCTGGGTTGACTTATCTTACCTTTTGTCCTAAGTCCATTTGTCTTGAACGTTAACTCGGGTCAACCTAAGTCAACCTTCAACTTGAGTTGGGTTGACCAAGTTTGACCTTCGACCCATCCCCGACCATTGACTTCATTCGGCCCGTTTCAACAATCGGTTAAGACAAATCCTTCTCGACCTTTAACTAAGGGTGGGGTTGACTTGGCCGAATTTGGTCGAGACCAACTTAGTCGAAATTTAGTCAGAGTTGACTTAACTGAATTCGATCGAGAAACACTTATCGAATTTAACCGGGACCGAATACGTCTTTGTCAGGATTGGAACCCATATAATATTTTTAAGAATTAATTAAAGTTTTGTAGTAAAGTCATACTCACCTTAAGCTATACTTAACATATTTGAGAAGAGACGTTAAGTGAAAGTTTTTTTTTACCTTCAGTTGAGAGTCTCCTAAAAGAAAAATTTTTCAAAGATGAGCTAAGATTGACCCATCATGGATCATGTCGATAACTTTAACAGTAAGACACCAAATTTAAACCATAACAATTTTTTTTACCGGTTAATAAATAAACAGTTCTAAACTACTTTACTGATGAATTATTCTTTTTAATCTATGAATAAGTGGGAAATTTGATTCATTGAACAATGATGAATTACACGGTTTTTGTTTTAATTTTTTTATTTTTCCTAAGGAATTATTTGAACATCCATCAATTGATATTTCTGGGGCATTCATTGCACAACACTTTTTTCCTTTCGGCTTCTGAGAAACAACACCGATAAGATGTAATGGCCGAAGCAGACAATGTTGTTAAATGTTGAGTAGTTTTCTTTTGCATATTTTATTGCATTTTGGATCCGATTGAGAAGTGAGAGGAACATAATTAAGTGGAGCATGAATAATGAAAGTTGTGACCAAATTCAGCTTATTGTCTTCAAGCAAAGACATTAACAATGGAATTTGGATTGTGATAGTTTGTGTGTTTGTGACACGGTATTTCTTCATCATGATGTTTCCATTTTAGTGATTTCTTTATAGGTTGCTCTAGTGTTCTGCCCAATCATGTCCCCTTCTTGTTTTCAATGTTTAAAAGACCTACAAAATCTGTAACACGCTACTATTCATTTCAGATATGATTTTTTTTTTCATCTGCACCTTTCTTTTCTTAATCAGGAGAGATGTTAAATAGAAAAGAATAATTCATTCGATATTCAGTCAACTAAAATCCAAGTTAGATTATCTATAACAATATATTTAAAGAATTTTTTTTATGTCTATATTTCATATTTCTATTTTTATCTTTAATTATTATTTTAAAAATTAATTATTTTATAAATAATTTATTCTTAAACATTATTTAAAAAATCTTTTTAGCTATTATTTTTAAAATTTATTTTTAAGTATATATTTTATTTTTTAATTAACATCTAATAATTATTTTAAAAATTAATTATATATTATTTATTAATCTTGATTCAATTTTTTATAAAAATTAAAATAATAACACACATACGCGCGCTTTCGCGTTTGCGCTAATACGTATAATAAGTAAAGACAAATTTTATGTTAATAAATTAGTTTTGTAATTTGAGATAAATTTAAATTTTATAGTAAGAAATTTTTGAAACTGAATTATATTTAAATTAAAAGTCACAGGTGGTCCAACATTAGCAAGAGTAGGCTTTTTTTCTTCACACACTTCTATAATTTCTAATTGCACTCCTATAATTTACAAAACGACCATCTTACGCTTTTTGTAAAAGTGTTTTCTAAATTATTTTTTTAAAAAAATCATAACAAGCTTTCCAAATATTTTGGAATATGATTTTCAGAATAATATTTTCAAAACAAATTTTTTAGAGATATTCTCAACAAGTTTTTTAGAACATATGGAATATATTACATAACAAGATTTTTAAATGTTTTTCATGAACATTCTGGAATACATGGAGACGGTATTTTAGTCCTTTTGAGTTTATATAGTGCATTTAGCCATAATGGGAGTGCAGAAAGAAAAAGATGAGCCTTTGGGCCTAACTGAAACCCATATAGTCCAATCCATTCAGCTATTAACCCTCTCCACCTATCGCTCACGTGCACTGTGTGAGAGTAGGGTTTAACAAGGGGGAGAAGAAGGAAGAAGAAGATATTGAACTAGCGATTAGGGTTGAGGTGTGCCAAATTTGATAATAGCAGAAGCAGAAGACAACCTTCAAGCCTCTCCGATGGACGAAACGATGAACAAGAATAAGAAGAATAAGAAGAAGCGCGATAAAAAACGACCTCGGGATGTTGCTATCGAGGAGCCTCCAGAAGAAGAGGAGAATGTGAATGAGACAGATAGCGACGGAGAATCCTCGAGGAAGAAGAATAAGAAGAAGAAGAAGGAAGTGGAGGGAGAAAGTGAAGTGGAAGAGAGAAAGGTGAAGAACAATGGTGGGTCTGGTATTATGAGCTCCGAGTCATTTGAATCTCTGGGATTGTCTGAACCTACTTATAAGGCCATCATGGATATGGGATTCCAGCACATGACTCAGGTAATGATACAGATTGTGCTGAATTTTGAATGGTTCTTAATTGTTTTTCATCTTCCATAATCGTAATGTTCTGCATTCGACTTTTTAAGGATAGTGTTTTTTTTTTTGTTTTTATTTTATTTTATTTGTGTGTAACACAGTAGAGTTGATTATAAATAATGACTGCAGATTCAAGCGAGAGCGATTCCACCTCTCTTGATTGGAAAAGACGTGCTTGGTGCTGCAAGGACTGGTTCTGGAAAAACTCTCGCCTTCTTAATTCCTGCTGTGGAGCTGTTGTACAATGTTAAGTTTACACCTCGTAATGGAGCTGGTGTTGTTGTTATATGCCCAACTAGAGAGCTTGCAATACAGGTATTAAATTCCTGCTTATTTGCTCATAATAGGTGCTTATTTGCTTCATTGCTGTTTTAGTTTGCGGTTTGATTGAATGGTTTTTCTTTTTTTGTTGATTCACGGTTCCAATTAGACACATGCTGTGGCCAAGGAGCTTCTCAAGTATCATTCACAAACTCTTGGGTTGGTTATCGGGGGTTCAACTAGAAAACTTGAAGCTGAACGCCTAGCCAAAGGGATAAATCTATTGGTAGCAACTCCTGGTCGTCTTCTAGATCATCTTCAAAATACAAAAGGATTCATATACAAAAACTTGAAGGTAAGTTGTGGATTTTTCATGCAATTTCTTGTGCATTTTAGTACCAGAAATGTTCATGTTTGATTGTAAATACTGAAATCTTATTGATTAATCATGCCTATAGGGGATTGTTATTCAAAATGTTTTTCAGTGTTTAATGGTCATCAGTAATCTTGTCATTTCTGGTATAATATCCATTTTAGTGTTTAAAGGACACTCGTCGGGGTCCTTTCTCACGGTCTGCTTGGTTACAAAATATCAATATTATTTAATTTGAAACTTTATTTATTCATCTTGCATTTTGGCTGACATTTTATGTTTTGCGTAACTTTCTTGCATTATCTATATGTCTTTACGTTTGCTGTTGTCACGTGTTCAGTTTGATGTGTTCTTTTTGTGGGAGAAAACAGGAAGAAAATAAAGTCGCCTTCAGTTCATGAATCTCTATTCAGTGATAAAATATTATAAACAAATTTTGATGTTGGAGCTTTTCTATTTTCCATTATGGATTGGTTGTTCTTGAACTTTTCAAATATTTGGAGTTCTTGTAGATGTTTACGTGCATGTGTCAGCTTAGACTCAGACTGTTCACTTACTCTATATTCCTGAATGACGTGGCAGTGCCTCATGATTGATGAAGCTGACAGAATCTTAGAAGCAAACTTTGAGGAGGAAATGAAACAGATTATTAAGATCCTTCCAAAGGTATACAGAACTTATTTCCCCTTTTCCTCTCCCTTCCATATGCATGAACCTATGAATATATGTTGTCCTGAAATTGCTATTTTTCCTCTCTCATTTTCCATTTGTATTGGATTGTTTAGCCGGAGAAACACGTATAAAAAGAGGACTTCGACAATTATAAGTTTACAAATACCTTCATAGAGGAAAAGTAAAATTATGAATTCTGCCTAGGAATCTATTAACTTTCAATGTAAGAAGACGCTTGCACTTAGCTGGATACGTCAACAACTTATAAATTGTATTTTCTGATAGTTCTAAGTATGTCGAATCATCTTGGTCATATTTTTATGCAGGGCATGGATATGTTTATATTTTGTATGTGTTTTAGCTAATGTCTGAAAGTCTGATCAATTAATCTGTTTCTCTTTCAACAGAGTAGGCAAACAGCTTTATTTTCCGCTACACAAACAAAGAAGGTTTGTTTTTTTCATTTTCCATCCTTCATCTATTTCGTTCTGTGATAATATCCTAATTTCATTGTTTTCAATATTTAATGTTTTTTGCACATGCAAGCATACATACATATACTTGGATATACCTTGATGTGATATTCAGTACATTACTTGATAACGGATGTGTAGTTCTCCCTATTTTTTTTGTTTTCCTATTTGCTTGATAAACTAGAATTCGGATGCTCAATATATGGTTTACTTCAAAGTAAAAATAAGGAAATTTTTGTTGTCCTTAAAATACAGGTCGAGGATCTTGCCCGTTTGTCATTTCAGACTACTCCCATCTATATTGATGTGGATGACGGGAGAACCAAGGTGATGTCTCTCAACCTTTTCTTAATAACTGAATTTTGTTTATAGTAGTTATTATAATTATAATCATCATTACCCCTTTGCGAATGCAGGTCACCAACGAAGGGTTGCTTCAGGGTTATGTTGTTGTACCTTGTGCCAAGCGATTTATTGTTCTCTATTCCTTTTTGAAGAGACACCAGTCAAAAAAAGTGATGGTCTTTTTCTCTTCATGCAACTCTGTCAAATTCCACACAGACATTCTTAATCTCATTCAATTGAATTGCTCAAGTATTCATGGAAAACAAAAGCAGCAGACCCGGACAACTACCTTTTTTGATTTTTGCAAAGCAGAAAAGGGGATCTTATTATGTACTGATGTTGCTGCTCGTGGACTTGACATACCTGCTGTGGTATATTCATTTTCCTTCTCAACTTGCATGAATATTTCTGGATTTAAAAATGACTCATTTGTGTTGAACTTAAAAGATTCTGCCAACCCCCCCCCCCCCACAAAAAAAACCCTCCCCAATAACGTGCAGTCAATCAGCATCAACCCAATAACTGGCTAAAATAAATTGAAGCAACATGATACACCTTCAGGAAAGAAATAGAAGAGTACAAAATAGACAATTTTTCTTCATAAGACAGTATAAAATTAGAATCAACGTGTAAATCATGTCAAGCCAGCACTTGCCCACCACATACCTGTAGCTATCCTTGAAAATTCTTTGTTTAGATTGTCTTTGTAAATTTATATCTTTGATTGGGCTTCTGTGCTTGTGCAGCATTCTGTTCTGTTAATAGAAAATCATTAGATATATAAGATTTTTGTTTGTGTTTTCTCCTTATTTGTGTTGTAGGACTGGATTGTGCAGTATGATCCACCTGATGAACCTAAGGTACCTTTCATTTGCGTCGTAGCTTTTATATGTTTAGTGTAAGGTATGACATTTTTTATTTGTACTGCTACCAGGAATATATCCACAGGGTCGGTAGAACAGCTCGCGGTGAAGGCGGAAAAGGAAATGCTTTGCTTTTCCTAATTCCTGAAGAATTGCAATTTCTCCGCTACCTGAAGGTCAGTTTTTCTTATTTAACAGTATGGATTAGTGAGCGGGCTGATGCTGAATTATAATTTAGTTTATGCATGTACTTATTCAAGAAAGTAGGGTTTCAAAATATATTCCTCCAGGAAACCGTGATTTTTAAGCCTAGAATATAATGTAAGTGGGAAGAAGTGGTTGCTACTCCCCCGGGCCAGGCCCCAAGACTCTAAGCCCATTTTGGTAAATTATTATACTCAGTTCTCCCTAATAATTATAATTTTACATTTATGCTTAATTTCAGGCAGCCAAGGTCCCTGTTAAAGAGTATGCATATGATGAAAAGAAGGTTGCAAACGTACAATCTCACCTGGTACGTTTCTTTCCTTATACTTATTTAAAATGTGTTTTATATGTTAATCAACTGGAATCTTACCAAGGATTATCCTATAATATCTCAGGAGAGTTTGGTTGTCAACAATTTTTATTTGAACAAGATGGCGAAAGAAGCCTATAGATCATACATATTAGCTTATAATTCACATTCCATGAAGGATATATTCAATGTTCACCGTCTTGATTTTCAGGTACGGCTTTCACTTCATGTTACTTTTTGTATATTTGTATTATCGTTCATCTCTTTTAGAACTACATGAATATGAACTCCTACGGAATACATTAGTTTAAGTTTTTTTTTTTATTGGCAAGACACGTCACTATTTTTATCTTTTCCTTTCATTTTGAGGATAGGGGGCAAATGGGCATATTGAAATAGATGGCTGGTAATAAATTACTGGAACATTAATAGTTAAGGAAGGAACATAGAGATCAAATCAAAAGAAGTTTGAACAGTTAAAGGATACATCATATCATGTTAGACACACTCTAAACTGAGAGACTTAATGGTTTTGATAACCTTTTCTTGATAATGAGATGCACATAAAATGGGAAAAGAAAGAGTTATTGCTTATAATTCATATTATTTGAATAGTATGAATGTATCATACAGTATGATAATCACCAATTTCGGGACTTGAGCAGGCTGTTGCATCTTCGTTTTGTTTCTCAAACCCACCAAACGTTACACTGAACATAAACAGCAGTAAGCAAAGGAAGAAAATGCGTAAAGTTGATGGAAGTAGACACGGATTCAGCGACAACAATCCTTATGGAAAGAGAAACGCAGACGACAAGCGGCAGTTTGTGAGGCACTAGCAGTGGACACGCTGCTTTATACTGTGGGTATCTTTGCATCTTCTTGCTACACCCACAAAATTTTTGCATATATACCCGAAATTTTGTCACAGATGTATTGTGTTGTAAATTAGTCAAACATTTTTATAAATTATTGAAGCCATTAGTTCTTCAGCTTAAAATTTGTATGCGCATTCTTGAACGGTAGTATTCATGAAATTTTTTATCATTAACTATCACGAGTAGATTTTGAAGAGCAAGGAATAATGCTAAAAATGTTTTCTTTAGTCTGTACTGCTTTCAGTCTCAAAATAAGAAAAAAATAATAATTCTTTGATGCTGTTTCAAATATAAGCAAGTTTTAATTGCTTTTGTCACATTTAATAAGATTACTTTATTTAATAGAAGTTTTATATCTAATGACTTGTGTTTTACATCAAATTCCAATAAAAGGCAGTTTGAGAAATTTAATGACTTTTTAAATCAAGTGAGACAGTTAAATGATATTAAGTAATTTTAAATTATTATAAATTACTTTTTTTTTTGTTTATAATGGATATTGGAAGAACTACTTCAGAAAATCTGAATCAGTTAACTCGTATATTTTTAGTTACCATCGTATCCAAGAGGAAAATTTTGGAAAAATATAATTTGAAGTATTATTTCCAAACTTGTATATTCAAATTTCAATTTAGAGTTTTTTCGTTGCTTATTTTTAACATGATTTTTTTATTGAATAGACGAAAACTCACTTAGCCTGTGTAGCTATATTTAACACTCGTAGTGCTGATGGAGTAAAAACTTTTTTACCTCTTGGCAAAAGAGTTATTAGATTAAAGCAACAACGATGATGAATCAAATTCATTGAAGTTAACCAAGGATGTGTATATGAGACATCGTCGCCAATACCCACCACTAAAACTAAACGTGGATGAGGTAAAAAAACCTTTGAGAAGTTAAACACAACAATAAACCTTTTTTTATATTAGTGCAAACCCTTTTTTTATATGAGTATATACTTCTCGAAATATTCCTATGTAGCAAAAGAACTATTGATTACGCCACAATTAATTACTGTTAGACTTGTTAAATAAAAATAAAAATAAAAATAAAATCTTTTGGTTAAATTGTGTTTAAAGATAGCTTTTATACAGTACATTAAAAAGCATGAAATATTTTAAAATATTATTTGTTAAGGTACAAAGGAACATTTTTTAGTTCAAGTAATTAAAAATAATGAAAAGGATTATAAGTTAGAGGTAGATTATTTGATGATACATGTTTTAATTAGGGGTAGAACTTTGTCATGTAAAATCTCATCAAGATTTCACTGTTAAAGTAGAAAAAATAAATAGTTTGACACCCTTTAAAAAACATACTTCCACTTTACAACTTAATAATAATAATAAAATAATAAATATTACTAATATATTATTATCTTGAATTGTTAAATGGTAGAGTATTTTATTTTATGAGTGTCAAAATAACACTACTCATGTCATGTGCAGCCAACATATATCACATTATCACATACAATCTATCTAATCAATTCTACACAATAACTAAACCATTAACAATCATATTAATTTTTCCCTTTGCATCACACCTTCTGAAAGCAAAACTCAAATAACCATAACGGTAAAATTTGTAAACAAAATAAAAATAATGCCGAGGGATGCAAAATATTCATCTATTTCTATGTATCAATACTATTGCTATAACGTCAATTCATTTGTAAAATATGTACAAATAATTGTGTTTTTGAGAATTTTATTTACCTAAACTCATTGCTTGTCTAAAGCCTAATCTAACAATGTTTTGTGTACAAATATACAAATATATTAACAAGTCAAAAATTAGTGTTGATTAATGACAATGTAAAAATGCATAACCTATTTTCTCAATTTTTATATTATTTATTCATGAAATGGAACTTTAATTTAAGTCATTGACCATCTTATCGATGATTATTCTCACTTAGTTCACAAAATGCCCTTGGTTTCTTTTATCGAAAAGAGGATCAATACTAGTTCATGTTATCATCCATTCAGTATCAGAAAGAAACATCATTTTCAGCAGAAGTAAACCAGAATGAGATGTAAATCACATTGAATCATAGGAATAATCTTTACCAACTCAAAAAGGAAAACATTATAACCCCAACAAACATTAACTACTAACAAAGTCCAATCCTTCCAACACTAGCACATGACCAAAATAAACAAAGAAACTGCTACAAATAAACCTAGGACTGTGATAACACACAAGAATCAAACATAAAGCTGAAGGAAGAATGTTGCCATAACAAAAACTGTGGACGCTGTCATGATCCTCATAGGAGTAAGTTCAGCAACTCCACTTTTTGAATGTGGCTTTGGTGCAGTGCCATTTTCATATTGGGGTGAGGGTGTTGCCTCAATATCCAAGACCTTGATGATCATCTTCTGCCCTCTCTCACAGTGACCACGAACACCACTGATGAAGAAGAACAACCCTGGTCTGTCAACCTTGAACACAGTGTTACCATTGTTGGAGAAAAAGAGGGGACGAGTGGATACACATTTTTCATATTCTTCTTCAGTCACCTCCATAACCGAGTCTTTCTCGTACTTGAAAACTATAACAATTCCAAAAGTTCAACAACAAAAAACACTTCATGTTATTATGTGTTTCTTTCAACATGTTTGAATGGAAAACTAAGTTGTTAAGGAGTGTTACTTACGAAGAGTGTCATCAATCTTGAATCTGTTTTGGGCTGCCCACTGATTGAACATTTGAGCATTATCCTTTGTCTTTGGGACAACCCAACCTTCATGGCCTCCAACTTCAAACTCAGTGCAATTGACGCCACAGAAAAGAATGAAGCAAAGGAAAAGTGGGTATGAGGCTTTGAAGGGAACAGCCATATTTGGATTTCAAGATGCTCTCTTTAGTGTAGTGTGTGTGATTTCTTGCTGCCAAAGAGTGAAAGTGTTCTTCGTATAATAATGGGTTCGTCACGTTGGACTTAAAAAGAGACCTAAAGTTGAAAATTGAAGTTGGTTAACGAGGGAGAGGGAGAGGATTGAGGAGCACGTTCTAAGGATCGTGGGTGAGCTTTGTTAGCAAAGGGTGACAATGATCTTTGACTTGGTTTTAACTGTTTTATAAAGATCAAGGTTGTTGAGAGAAATAAGCTGATTAAATAGTGAGATATAATATAAATTATAATTAAGAATTTTCTTTTTGTGTTTTCTCTATGAATTAATTAAACCTAGAAGTCACTTCAAATTTGACTGCATTCGTTAAGTTATGGAGCCTTGAAAAAATAGTTAACAGAAAACGGGCCAGCAAAACATGAAAATAGATACTTTCATAACAGAAAAGAAAAACTTAGGAGAATGCTGATTAGAGAAAAATGAATGTACATCGTAAATTCATAATGCAGGTATTAAAATTAGATGTCATAAATTTGTTTGGCAACAGATGACATCAGTGTTAGTTGTAGCTACTTCTTTCTCTGATGAACTAAGATAACATATCCCACATGAAAACATTAAGAACTCCATTTACAGTGAAAACCCACCAAAATCCATACAAACCTGAACCTCCCAAAGAAGAAACTACAGAGGAATCTTCGTGATTCCCTTCAGTTATTTTGACAGTTGAAAACCCTTCAGATATAGTAATGTTCTGCACACAAGGTTTTACTCCATAAGGCACTTGGTGGTTTGGTTTGACAATGTAACAGAGATTTTCATTATTCCAAGCAGCAAAACGCATTCCCATTTTCATGTAAAACCTCTCTGAGAACTCAAGTCTCCCTGTCAAGTTGTTTCCATTTACATGAAGAGCTCCAAGACATGTCAGATTTTCCAAACTTCTTGAAACATTTCCAGAGAGATTATTGTTGCTGAGGTCCAGAAATCTAAGCCTTTTCATTTTTGCCATGGACTCAGGGACACTCCCTTTCAAACCTATGTTAGAAAGATCCAATGTTTCTGTGTTTAGGAAATTTTCCCACTTGACTCCTGAGAGATCACCCTCTATAGGGTTGTTGGACAAAACCAAATGCTTTAAGGAAACAAGTTCTTTGAGAGTCTCAGCCAATCCACCTCTGAGTTTGTTATGGCTGATATCAAGTAAAGTTAGATTCTTTAGCCTTCCCAGCTGCTTTGGCAACCTTCCCTCAAGCATGTTGTTACTCAAATCAAGCTTTAGAAGTGAATCCAAAGATCCAAGTGTTGATGGCAAAACTCCTGATAGATTGTTCCTGCTTGCATCAAATATTAAAAGCTCAGAAAGTTTTCCATAGTTGGCTGGAACCTCACCCACCAAGTAGTTTCCTGCAAGTACTAGTTGCCTCAACCTGACCAAATTACTAATACTTGGTGGTAGTTTACCTATTAGCCCATTTTCCAGAAGCACCAAAGATTGAAGCTTTCTAAGGTTCTCAATTGTGGATGGAATGGTGCCAACAAGACCAGGGTTTGATCTAAGTGTTAAAGATTCCAAACTGTGTGAGAATTTGTCCCAGTTTGAAAGAGGGAGTGTAACAGGATTTTTGGTAGGGGAAAGGAAGCAACTTGACAGTGAGAGGACTTTTAGGTGCTTCAGATTGAACAGTTGTTGAGGGAATTTGGCATCATGGCTGCACATGTGAGAGTTGTCAAAAACTGGTCCAAAGTTTACAGTAGTCACATACCAGAAGCCATCATCATATTGCTCACAGGAAACTCCCTGCACATAATCCAAAATATACAAAGTTTAAAGTTGTCAGAACACTGAATAGGAACACAGCTTTTGTTTTAGTGGTAACAGTTTAGTATTAAGATAGTACTGTTCCATTGAAAATTGGTAGTGATTCAGACAGAAAAATGAAGCAAACAATGGTATAAGCATTCTGTGATTGATCTTTTTCCTTTGAAAGTTCAAGATTTCAAACCTGTATAGGAGTCCATCCACAAGGATCTGGATAAAGATATGAACCGTTCCACCACTTCCCTACAAACCCTTGAATAACAGAGTATATGACCTCCTTCTCTTTTTTCTTCATTGCGGTCAATGAAGAGTCTTGGCCCTTACCATGACAACACAAAATGAGGAACAGAAAACAAAGAACATAGTGGCACTTCCATGATAAAGATCTCATAGCCATTCTCAGTGTCAAATTGTCAATGCAGAAAATGTCACTCAAGAAAATATGTAGTTTCAAGGAACGGAACAGGAAAAACTCATGGCCAATCTAAGTATATGGGGTGGATCTCAAGATGGTACTGGCTATACCATGCAATAAAACAGAAACAGCAAGTGCTGACTAAAACGTTCAGTGCCAGTGTAACAGAGAATGAAGGGTCTAAAACGAAGCATGTGTTTGTTAGTAAAACTTCCCAAGGAAGAAAAGAAAGTAAAAGCAATCACAATAATGGACTGAAAATGAGACTATAAAATGGAAAGAGATGCAATTAAGAGGGGTTTTTTACTTTGCAGAAAAAGTGATGGAACCAAGAGCCATCCCAAACTATTAGCACATGTTCTAATGAAAAAGTGATTTCACCCAAATTACAGTTACTTAACTAGCTTCTGGGAATGAAATTTGCTTGGGGAAGGTCCACCAAACAAGTTGCAATTAAGAGGTTGATAGCTAAGAATTTCAACTCTTCAGCCTAACAGTGCCAATGCATGTGCTTTTCTGATATGAAAAGCCAACTAATGATACAATATAATAATTTCCTACGGAACTGAGTTCATCTATCAAAAGGTTGAGAGAAAAGAAGGACAAACTTTCAAGCACCTCATTTATCAGTTTTTCAACTCTCTCACTATGGTCAGACTGAGAAGGGTACCTTCTCATTCATTGCCCAAGTGACTAAACCAGAAGTTTTAACATTTTATATTATAACTTATTTAATAAACTTTGTTACCATCTACAAATACTTAGATACATATTATTGTTGAATTCTTAAGGAAGTGTTTTGGAGATTTAAATATAAGAATTTGTACAAGGATAATGCTTGAGATGTGATTATGTAATAATTTATAAAGTGCAAGAGAGTCTGAAAACAGAATATTAGAGTGGGGTAAGGTTGAACTAGGTTGTGTACCCTCTTTTTAACTCTTCTTCTGAAACACTAGTATCAGTCACATGCACATATGCAATATACATGGAAACTATTTACACCAAATTAGAACAATTTTCTATGAAAAATCAAGTGGTAGTTATTATGAAGTACTGCGTTATGTTTCTAACATTTTGTAAGCAATGAGCAATGGAAGCATGTTTAATGGTTTAATTATTTTAGTTTAGCATTGGATAATTGATTCCAGCTAAATCAATTCTCCAGAGTGCAGAAACAACTATTTAAAGTAATTTTTTTTTATCCTTTAATTGATTTTGGAAACCAATCAAATATTGATTCTTCATTAGAAAATTAATTCTAACTACATTACTTTGATACAGAACCAAACACAAATTAGTATATTGATTTTGTAACGTAGTTTGAAAAGGTTAAAAGTAAGTGTTAGAATCACCCCACATTTGACTTTTCTCTTTTTTGAGTGAAGATTTTCTTTTTCCTTTTGTAGCAACTGATTCCTGTTGAGAAATGATAAAACTGGGACATTGGGACAACATGTTATTGCTTTCTAGGAAATGAAAAGTAACCTAAGCAACTTCTATTTTAGTTGGTGAAATAACAATAATTATGGAAGAAAAGTTTGGACCAGCCTAGGGCATAGGACTGAGTACTGAAAGAAAGCCAGCTCACAGTCACCGTCCAAAGTCCTTTTCAATATTCCTTCATCCAAGACTAAGGTCTCTCTACTCTCCCCAGCCATCAATTTTCATATCAGAAGCTTGGCTTTCAAAGTACATGTAACAGGGTAGGGCCTGATTTAATGAGAAATGATATTGTTGAGAAAGTGTGGTCATTGGGAATTAAGGGAACAAAAAACAAATGCTATGTGCCAATTTCACTTATGTCTCATATATCATTGTATCATCAACCCATGGCACTCTTAAAATATGTTTCTTTTGTTGATCTCCTAATTCAGTGAGTTCAAAAATTTCAAGTCCAAAAGTTATATGGATTATGGGCAGGGTTGAAGTGGGTCTAACTTTTTAAAATATTTTTATTGATTTTTAAATATTTTTTAGAAATTGATAAGTTCTTAAAATAAATTGTAAATTAGAAACTGATTTTTAAGTATTTTACATTAATTACAAAATGCTCCTTAATTAATTTTTAATTTTTGTAAATTAATTGGGTGAATGCTAAAGTTAACTTATTTGATGCAATGATTCAACTCAACGTTATTTGATCCAAACTGATTTTGGTTATCTATCTTAAACCGATCCTCCTGTTAAATTTTTGAATTACCTAAAATGAAAATTTTCAATCCATCAACTCATTTTTGTCTGACCTGTTAACCTATTAAATTGACGGGACAAAGGTGAAACAAGACAAACTGACCCTTTTTTTAATTAAATAGTGAAATAAAAATAATTTAAAATATTAACTTGTTTATATTATATTTTTTAAGGATGTAAATATATAATAATATTGTAACTTAAATCATTATGAATAAATTCGAAATATTAATTATGATGGAACAATTTAACATATAAATAAAATAATTTTTTTAATTTATATAATTAAAAAATATTAATTAATTAATTAAAAACGTAAAAATTATTTATATAATTAAATATATTTTTAATATATATATATATAAAAGCAAAATTTTAAAAGTAAAAAATAAGAAAATGGGAGGCCAACCCTAAGTCTGCCTTTTGGCATGACATAAATATAAATAAGGTTTAAATATATATTTAATCCCTATTTTCGTTATTTTTATGCGATTTGGTTCTCATTTTTGTTTTGTGTTCAATCAAGTCCTCATTTTTGTCATATTTTGATCAATTTGGTCCTTTTGGCTAAAGGTGTTTAAATAGTTAATATTTTTGAACAATACACATCACGTGTCAGCTCATGGTTTTTTTGAATTTTTGAATTTTAAATAAATTATCCACGTATCAAGTCATAATTGTGTTACGTGTTAATGTCAGTACCACGTTTCAGTTTGTGGTTGTGTTATTTTTTTTGTTCAATTTATTCCCTATATTTTTTATTTTTGTTTAATTTAGTTCCTATATTTATTATTTTTGTTCATTTTCATCTCAATTTTGGTTAAATGTTTTTTTTTTCTAATATTTATATTCTAAAATATTGATACTTGTAAAATTGATATTTAAAAATATTTCAAATATTAGAAATATTTTAGAAAAAAATTAAACAAATATTTATAAAATTAACATTTAAAAAGAAAATATTTTAGATTTTCATTTGATATCTAAAATGAAATACAAATATGAAATATTTTAGATTTAAATGTCAATTTTACAAATGTTAATATATATTTTTAAAACATTTAACAATTATATTTTAATAATATTTTAAATAATAATATTTTATTTAATAATTGAATATAAGAATTATATTCAATTTATAATTAAATATAATAATTTTTAATTAATTTTTAAAAATAATTAATAATAATGTCAAATATATATATATATATATATATATATATATATAATATTTATAAAAAATTAAATTTTTCTCAATTTGAAAGGGAAAAAATAAATAATACAACCACAAACTGACATGTGACACATTTGTGAATTGACACGTGGACAATTTTTTTTGAAATTAAAAACAAATAATAATTAAAAAAAAAATGAGGAGCTAACACGTGACATGTACTATTAAAAAATATTAACTATTTAAACACAGTTAGTAAAAATGACTAGATTGACCAAAATTTGATGAAAATTAAGATCTAATTGAACACAAAAGAAAAATGAAGACCAAATTGAATTATAACAACGAAAATAGGGACCAAATAATTTTTAAATTTTTTTTATTTATATTTTTAAATAAAATCTTTTACTTTAAAAAATAGTTATAAAATTTGTCATAGTCTATAAAACTTTTATTATTTTATTAACCTTGCAATTGTTTTCTTATGTAATTCTTTTTATAAATATTCTTTTGACCTGAGTCATTACCAACTCAAATATAAACTTAACCGAATTAACACTTTTATAAATATCATTAATAGTAAAACATTGGGAAAAAATCCTACAAATGTGAAAAATAGTTTTATTATCTAATATTCATCATCATTTCTCAATATTACATTTTTTACGCTTCACTTGTTTTACTCATTTCACATAATACTCAACTCTATCAATATCAATATGAAATAACAAGGTAAAATATACTTTTTGTTTTTAAACTTTGAAATAAAATTAAAATTTATCTAATTTTAATATATTTTGATTTGAAAATTTTAAAAATATATTTAATTGATAAATATGATTAAATTAATTATGTATCAAAATTGAAGAATTAAAAATATATTTAATTGATAAATATGATTTTTTTCTTTATTTACATGTTTTTTTATAGATTGCAAATATTATTTATTAAAGGTAGTTCTACGTAAATTGAGTTATTATTAAAATAACTTTTTTAAGTATTTAATATTGTTCAAAATCAAATGCTTTAACTATACGATACAAAGAATAAGAATTTGATTAATGTGATCAAGGAAGAACTATACAGAGAGAATACTGTATAACAAATACAAGAAAATTCAAATTTTAAAAATTTTCTTCTGTTTTTTCACTTTTTAAATAACTAATATAGATCACAAGTCAATTTCCAAATTACTTGAAACTTAATTAAACTTAAACCAAATATAATAATGTAATTTAATTTAAACAAGGATTCTATTCAAGGTTTTTTTTTTTTTTAAGTCAAGTCACAATATGTTATTTATTTATTTTACTTATTTTAAGATATTTTCAAAATTCACAATTGAAATACGTGAATTTAAAAGGATGTAATCTTTTATATTTTGTTAGAAATTTGCATTTACTTTGTTATAAGCACATGTACTTCATTTTTACCGGATAAAAAAATTGGTCACAAAACTAAAATTAAAAGGATGGATTACATTACATATTATATATAAAAAGAGATTTTTTATTTTGGTGTAAGAGAATGTAAATAAAGTAATTTTATTAGTATAATTTGTGAATTACCCCAAATATATTATAAAATATTACAAATTTGTAAAAGAATCGTAAGTCCAGATTTCATATGGAATAATTTAGTATTTTTTTTATTGATTCTCGTCGATCCAAATATTTTCTATCTGAATTTATAATAATAATATCTTCTATTATATAATTTTTATAAAAATATTACTTATTTTATCAAATAATTTTTTTATGTGTTGTAATTAAAAAAATTATTATGTTTTTATTTGATTGAAATAAGGATCTATATTGACAAATATATTAGTTTTTCTTATTTATATTTTCGTAAAATTATAAGATAAAATATCATATTTATATTGTTTTTTTTAATGTGACTCTTATATTGTTTTTATTATTTTTTCTCAATGCGACTCTTGTCGATTTTTTTTAAAGAATTAGTGTGTTTTTTTCATATAAATCCCATTTGGTAAAATTTTTATTGAGTTATACCATATTTAATGTTTTATTTTTTGTGATACTAATTTAAACCGGTTAGACAAGTTACATTAATAATAATTATTCTTTTCATTGATTTAGTCCTTCAAATTAGTTATATTTTGTTTAAATTTTACTGTTTTTTTAAATTTATATTTATATTCTTAAGACAACTCATTAGAAGTATCATTAAATAATTCTTATTAGAAATTAATACTTGATTAACATAGAATTCAATTATTTGAAAACATATGATAAATGAAAATAAAAATAGAAGATTTAATAAGCTCATTCGTCCAAACCACAAATCAGTCCAAGTTTCTCACTTAGATAAATAATCTGAAATTTTGAAGAGAGGCATGTTGCCAACTATTACAGAAAAATACAAAACTAAAAAACTCCATCAAGGATTTAGATAAAAAGTTCCAAATAAAAGAATAAAAGAAATAAGAAACAAATAAAAAAACATTGTAATATTAAACAATTCCAATGTTTTTAAATAAAACTTGAATCAAATACAAATAATGAACCAGAGAAAACTTCTTAACTGCTATATGCAGATCCAAATCTACACCATAGAAGGTTAAACCTTAGACAATTTTCAGATTAAAGAAATCTCAACAAACCAAATTTCTGGAAACATTAAATGATTTAGGGAAAAAATCAGACTACAAATTGAAGACCAAAATATCATGTGAGTTTCGTATTCAAATCAGATAACACTAAACAAAAAGACAATAACACATTGTCAAATTTTGAAAACTGAAACTATTATCACAGAAAAAAGAAGATAGCAATTGAACTCATACATAACAAGAAAAATAATATAAAATAGGCATAGTTAGTTAATGGCATGAAAGAAGACGAAAAAGATGATCCAGCACATATTTATAATCAAGGAAACACAGTTGAAAAAGAGCAACGAAGATCTCAGGTCCCACAGTGCCACACTCTCTACTGTGATTTCCTTGATTAGAAAAATGCGGTGAATCAAAAACTACAACTTGCAACATCACTGACGAAAATATGATTTTATAGAGAAAAAACTAGGGTTGAAACTTTACTGTTTCCCTCTGCTGAACTTTGAGGATACCGGGCTTTTTTTATTCTACCCAGTTCAAGCAATTGTACAATTGGGCCCAACTTTCCCTAATACAATATAACTCTTAAATATATATTTGGTTTATATTTTTTTTATTTTTATTTAATTTAGTCCTATTTTTGTTTTGTGTTCAATTAGGTCTTTGTTTTTGTCAATTTAGTCTTTTTTTACTCACGATTTTTAAATAGTTAACGTTTTTCAAGAATACATTTCACCTTGCGCAAAAAATAAGGGTTATTTTTGTTATTTATAATCAAATTCGTGATACATAATAGTTACATCCATCCATTGGATGACAAAAAAAGATTGATCAGTAAATTTAAAAAAATTGTATGAAAAGTAACAAGAAACTTCCCACATATTTGTTCATTGTGCCCCATTTAGATTGAGATCTTATTTGACTTATTTTATTTTCTAGGCACCTTGAGTATATAGTAAGGGTTGTTTTTTTACTTGTAACCAAATTCGTGAAACATAATAGATACATCCATATGATGAAAAAAAAAGATTGATAAATAGATTTTAAAAAATATACAAAAAGTAACAAGCAAGTCCCCACATATTTCATCATTGTGCCCCACTTAGGTTGAGATCTTATTTCACTTATTTTATATTCTAGGCAGCCTTATAATCAAACTTATATAAGAAGTGCATCCTTTTGGATAATAAATAAAAATTGATCAGTAAATTTTAAAAAATTGTACGAAAAGTAACAAGAAACTTTCCACATATTTGTTTATTGTGTCCCACTTGTGGTACATATGGAGTGCATCCCTTTGAATAATAAAAATAATTTGTTTAATAAATTTTTAAACTTTTTACGAAAACTAATAGGTAGCTCTCCACTTATTTTATTTGCCTATTATTTTCTTTAAGGAAGCCACATAGTGAAAGTAATAAGGGTTGATTTTTGTAACTTATATTCAAACTTGTGGGAAGTGCATCCTTTTGGATAATAAATAAAAATTGATGAGTATATTTTAACACTTTGTACGAAAATAATATGTAGCTCTCCACTTGTTTTTTTATTATGGCCCACTTATTTGTCTATTTTTTTCTTCAAGACAGTCACCTAGGGAAAGTAATAAGGGTTTATTTTTGTAACATATATTCAAACTCGTGGACTTGTGGTACATAAGAAGTGTATCCTTTTGGATAATAAATAAAGATTGATGAGTATATTTTAACACTTTACGAAAATAATACGTAATTCTTCACTTATTTGTTTATTATGCCCCACGTATTTGCCTATTTTTTTCTTCAATGCAACCACTTATTGAAAGTAATAAGGGTTGATTTTCGTAACTTATATTCAAACTTGTGGTACATAAGAACTGCATCCCGTTGAATAATCAAAATAAATTGTTTAATAAATTTTAAAACTTTTTACGAAAACTAATAGGTAGTTATCCCATTATTTGTTTATTATGCCCCACTTATTTGCCTATTTTTCTCCTCAAGCCAATAAGGGTTGATTTTTGTTATTTATATTCAAAATTGTGGTACATAAGAAGTGCATCCCTTTAAATAATAAAAATAAATTGTTTAATAAATTTTAAAACTTTTTACAAAAACTAGTTTATTATGCCCAACTTATTTGCCTATTTTTTCGCAGCCACCTAGTGAAAGTAATAAGGGTTGATTTTTGTAACTTATAGTCAAACTTGTGGTACATAAGAAGTGCACCCTTTGGATAATAAAAATAAATTGTTTAATAAATTTTAAAACTTTTGACCAAAACTAATAGGTAGCTCTCCACTTATTTGTTTATTATGCCCCACTTATTTGCGTATTTTTTTTTCTTCAAGGCAGCCATCTAGTGATAATAATAAGGGTTGATTTTTGTAACTTATAATCAAACTTGTGGTACATAAGAAGTGCATCCTTTCGGATAATAAATAAAAATTTATGAGTGTATTTTAACACTTTGAATAAAAATAATACGTATCTCTCCACTTATTTTTTTTTATTATGGCTCACTTCTTTGCTTATTTTTTTCTTCAAGGCAGTCACCTAGGGAAATTAATAAGGAGGGTTGATTTTTGTAACTTATATTCAAACTTGTGGTACATAAGAACTACATCCCTTTGGATAATAATAATAAATTGTTAAATTAATTTTAAATCTTTCGATGAAAACTAATAGGTACCTCTCCACTTATTTGTTTATTATGCCCCACTTATTTGCCTATTGTTTTCTTCAAGTCAGCCCCACCTAATGAAAATAATAAGGGTTGATTTTTGTAACTTATATTTAAACTTGTGCTACATAAGAAGTGCATCCCTTTGAATAATAAAAATAAAATGTTTAATAAATTTTAAAACTTGTTACGAAAACTAATAGGTAACTCTCCACTTATTTGTTTATTATGCCCCACTTATTTGCCTGTTTTTTTCTTCAAGGCAGCCACCTAGTGAAAGTAAGTAATAAGGGTTGATTTTTGTAACTTATATTCAAACTTGTGGTACATAAGAAGTGCATCCGTTTGAATAATAAAAATAAATTGTTTAATAAATTTTAAATGTTTTTACGAAAACTAATAGGTAGCTCTCCACTTATTTGTTTATTGTGTCCCACTTATTTGCCTATATTTTCTTCAAAGCAGCCACCTAGTGAAAGTAATAAGGGTTGATTTTTGTAACTTATATTCAAACTTGTCTTACATAAGAAGTGCATCCTTTGGATAATAAAAATAAATTGTTTAATAAATTTTAAAACTTTTTACAAAAACTAATAGGTAACTCTCCACTTTATTTGTGTATTATGCCCCACTTATTTGCCTATTGTTTTTTTCAAGCCAGCCCCACCTAGTGAAAGTAATAAGGGTTGATTTTTGTAACTTATATTTAAACTTGTGCTACATAAGAAGTGCATCCCTTTGAATAATGAAAATAAAATGTTTAATAAATTTTAAAACTTGTTACGAAAACTAATAGGTAACTCTCCACTTATTTGTTTATTATGCCCCACTTATTTGCCTGTTTTTTTCTTCAAGGCAGCCACCTAGTGAAAGTAAGTAATAAGGGTTGATTTTTGTAACTTATATTCAAACTTGTGGTACATAAGAAGTGCATCCGTTTGAATAATAAAAATAAATTGTTTAATAAATTTTAAATGTTTTTACGAAAACTAATAGGTAGCTCTCCACTTATTTCTTTATTGTGTCCCACTTATTTGCCTGTATTTTCTTCAAAGCAGCCACCTAGTGAAAGTAATAAGGGTTGATTTTTGTAACTTATATTCAAACTTGTGTTACATAAGAAGTGCATCCCTTTGGATAATAAAAATAAATTGTTTAATAAATTTTAAAACTTTTTACAAAAACTAATAGGTAACTCTCCACTTTATTTGTGTATTATGCCCCACTTATTTGCCTATTGTTTT
>Ga0214542_1006154_pt1 | contig 22157 bp, 18 predicted proteins | sample CNSS1metaG_FD_160096 | JGI IMG/M metagenome (GOLD analysis project Ga0214542, IMG submission 160096) | Root nodule microbial communities from cowpea collected in UCLA plant growth center, Los Angeles, California, USA - CNSS1 | ecosystem: Host-associated > Plants > Roots > Nodule | place: USA...
CATATAATTATTTTTATGATTACTTTTACATATATGTTTTTATCAATGGCATTATTTAGGTTTTGACGTTTATTTTTCTATTATGATAATAAGTAGAATAATATTTATTGTATTTGATTATCATAAAGAAAATGCCTTATTCTAACTCCGTCTAGGATGTCACTGCCTTTTATCAAGTTGGTTAATCATAATCAAAACTCAATCCACATAAATCTTTATCATGAAATAAACTAAATATAAATTAAAAAGTTGAATATTTTTAAAACATTATTTTTCAAAACTATCAAAATAAAACTCTCTCATTGAGTTTTCAATCTTAGACTCTCCAAGAACTAAGCAAATATCAAGTTCCTAGCTTATAAGTCATTCGTTAACCATTAGAGCTACAACTCCCACAATTTTACGGGAAAAGTTCACAAGGTGTACCATCATTGTGCAGTTTTGCAATTTTACATCGCCTTATAGGCTTCGATTATTGGGGAATTGAAGCTTGTAAAGACGCAGTGACATTTTTACAATTTTAGGAACTTTTATAGCAATCGAAGCCTATAAGGCTTTTCTGCTTCGATTATAAGGCAACTAAAGCCTATAACGAATCAGAGTTCTCCAATATTTCAAAATTGCCACTATCAATAGAGCTTTTGGCCTTGGTTGGAATAGGACCAAGGCCATATCAACTTTAGGCCTCAGTTATTAATTGAACCGAGGCCATATACCTTATTTAGGTCCCCAAATTCGCGAATTTCCACTATTCCCCTTCATCCCAAATTCCTCTTCACGAACAACACTATGCGAACCACCACTACGCCATCGTCGTACATCGCTGCCTCAATCGTGCCACCCTCTACTACCGATACCCATCGTTGTATCGTCGCCTCTTGTTGCTCGTGAGTTCAAAAAATTGGTTTCATTTCTTTTTCGCGTTCCAGTTGTTGTCTTTGGCCTTTTGGTTTTTTTTTTTTGGCATTTTGATTTGTTTCTATTGCTTTGGTTTTTATTTCTATTATTTTTATAGTATTTTGAGTTTTTTGGTTCCATTTTTTATCATTAAGTAGTTTTGCATTAGAGAATTTGTAGTTTTGACGTTGTGTATCCTCTTCCGTTCTCAATTGTTATTCGCTTTTCACGCTAACAGGTTCCATTCTCAATTGTTATATATATACATATATATATATATACATATATATATATATATACATATATATATATATATACATATATATATATATATATATATATATATATATATATATATATATATATATATATATATATATATATATATATATATATATATATATATATATGGTTAATTATTTGCTTAAATATGTTGTTTGATTTTCTTATAGTGTGAGTTAGCCTTTGTTTTCTGTTTGAGATTCCATATGAAAATTATGTATTGTCCTCGAGTTTTCATTTTGAAGAAGCTATATTTTTAAAAAAATTAATATAAGCGGATATAATACTAATAATTTATATGTATTGGATCTTGAATTTTCTAGTTGAACCGTTTAAGAAGATTAATCACTTTGTAGTAGTTTATTAGTGAATATATATATATATATATATATATATATATATTAATATAATTATATTAAAATTCATGAATATCTGTCAACTGTGTTTTGTATTGATCTTCGCGTGTATATGGCTTTGGTTTCCTTTTCAATCGAAGCACAATGGTGGCTTTATGCTTTGGTTCACACCCGAGTCCAAAAGCTACCTCTTTTTGGCCTCACCTTAATATGCCTTAGTTCTAGAACTGGGGCAAAATACCAAAAATTGTAACAGCCCGACTGGATATTACTAATTTAAATAAAATAAAGTAAAATAATAGTAAATATTGCATTATTATTCAAAGTTCTTTCCCAAAACGCGGGAAAGTTATAACCTTAATAAAATGTCTCAAAATTCAAAACCATAAATTAAACTCGAGATTTACATAGTTCAAAACTGATCAACTAAATGTTACAAAATAGTGAAATATAGTATATAAAATTTCCCAAGCTAGCCCCTCTTCGGACCTAAGCGTCACCAGCTCCACTGAAACAACGTCTGCTCCCGTGTAACGAATTACACGATCATCGACTACACACACAGAAATGGTGAACTCATGTAAAATATAAACGTATAATTCAATACATAGAAGTTCACCCAAAATTACTTTATTTTAGCCAATGTTTAACCAAGAAACCTTAATGCCCTAAGGTTTTCAACCCACAATTTCTTGACCATGGACCTAGGATATATATGCTTCCACGAACCTGTTCGCTCGTGGTCCTGCCTCTACGAACCTCCCCGCTGATATTATCACGTGTTCACCACCATCCATGAACCTACCCGCTCATGACACAGTCAAGCATCTTCTAGTCCAAGTCCACATCTTAACACATTAAAATGAAATTAAGAAAATCACACTGCCCTATACAAGATACACACTCAACCTGGTCTTAGGGATTCCAATGCTTCCATGAACCTGCCCGCTCGTGGTCAAACTCTATGAACCTCCCCGCTCGTAGTCCAACTCTACGGACCTCCCCGCCCGTAGTCCAACACGCGTGGTCCATCCAGCTATGAATCTCCTCGCTCGCAGCAATTGTCAAGTGTGATCACGGAACATACGACCTTCCCTGCTTGTATCCTCACACGAGAGTATCATTAATATGAACCTCCCCGCTTATATTAATCACGTGTTTCACCACCAATCACGAACCTACCCGCTCGTGATATGGTCAAGCATATCCCAGACCATACCCAACACAACAAGCCATGCAATCAAGCACCACGCACAACCATAATTCTTACACCAAAATTCCTAAGAAAAATTTATTATAAAAAAACTAAAAATATTGCAGTAATGTGTTACATATTTCTCAAAGTACAAAAGTCTAATCGATGATCCGACTAATCAAAACAGAGAATGGCATGTTATGAACCAACTATCCAAATTTGAGCTTAATCAAACAGTTAACGAGTCGGAAAAGTCAATTTGACTACAACTCCGTATATGAGAAAAAAAACTTAGTCGTCCGGCGACAAATAAACTCGCCGAGCGACCACCCAACAATTCCAGAATACAAAAAACAATGTGAAATAGAATAGTTTTATTAATCTTTAGACCCTTAACTTGGAAATACACCAAATAACATTGTATCACACTAATTCACACTTAACCACAAAACTTCAATCCATACCTTTCAATCTTCCATTCTAGATGCATTTAACATCACTGCATCAAAGGTTCAATCGACTAACTAAACAATTATGAAGGGAAAACTGCATATAAAACTTACACTCAATTAGGTCATACTGTTATGAGAATCCATTTCATTTACCATTAAGCACTGCAACCTCTAATCCCAATTTTCTTTCTTTGCTTCACACCTCAAATGATCCTAGTAACAACTCTAACTTACAAAGTCTTTTAATACCAAAATGTATAAACCAAGGCCACATTTAAGAAAACTAAAATCGAAAACTCAAAACCAAAAACCAATGATTTTATCTTTTCATAACCATGTACAACTTAACACATACTGCAACAATTTTGAGCCCACAAAAATTACTAATTTCATATACATAATAATTCTACCACTTAATTAAAAAGACATTCAATTTGCAATATATCAAGTATTGGTGTTTTATATTCTTGCATAAATCAATGTTTTCATCTTAATATAAGAATTTCTATATAATATCCATACAAATCTTCACATCATTGCCATTAGAAATCAATTTCTAATTTTAGAATACTATAATAATATAATATGTTATTATCATACATTCAATTCATGTAATAATTCTATAATACTCACACAATATGCTCACATATAATTCATAAACTTTACTCACCATAACAGATTCTTCCTTAAATTAAAGTTTCACTATTGATATCCATTATTAAAACTTAAACCCCCAACTTCTCCCTTGTATGTAAATGCCAATATCGCAAGATATCTCTAAATACAAAAGAAATTAAAGAGATCGTTGACTCCCGGCGATAGAACAATAAGGAAAATTATAAATAAACAATTTTGAACCACCAGAGACAATCCAAAACTTGCACTGCGTAACGAACAATGGATACGAGAAACCACCACAAAACCCCGAAAGAATACCTACACATCCAACACCGATTCTCATACATCATGCATCAGAATAAGAAACAAAAACAAAAGACAAGGTCAGCTCCCCTTACCTAGAAATCCCACTCTAATTGTTCTCGTAGCGTTCTTCTTACCAAACTTGTCCTACCTTTGACCTCTACCCTTGGGCACTCCTTCCAACCTTCTAACTTTCTCTTAGGTTACGTTGGTAGTGTTTTGAAAACTCCCTTAGTTAGCCCCACGAAAATACTATGTTTCCTTCACTAATCCACTCCCCCAATTAACTTTTCAACTCAAAACTAATTTAATTAAAATAAAACAAAATTAAAATAAATTTAATTACTTAATTTTGCTCTTAATGTCTAAGCAAACTATGTCAAGAACCGGAGGCCTAAGCCAAGAAGAAAGAGAATCCTCTCTTTAATGAAATCAAATTCAATATATGACTAAAAGTGTCCACATAAGTTTTTAGTACCTTTATTTATAAGCACATAAGTTTAAGCAAACCTGAAAACCCTACAAGAAGGCCCAAGCCCAAAACATAAAAGTATAAACTAATTTATGAAAGAAAGCTCAAAGCCCAAAAACATAGAACATAACTAATTTCTAAAAGAAAACCTAAAAGTTTGTCTTCAAGTTCTTCTTGTATGGAATCTTGGGATAGTCCTCTATCATTCTCTCCTTCTTGAAGAGAATTTGACCTCAATACCACTTGAAGTTTAGGAAATAGAATTCTATCATACCCTCCTTCTTAAAGAGAATTTGTCCTAAAATTCGTCTTACTTGAAGATTCTTTATCATTCTCCCCTGTTTGGAGAGAATTCGACCCGAATTCTAAAAGGTCCTCCAGGGTTAAATACGCACCTTATAATGATATATTTGATGGCTCTGCAGTCATTGCACATCGTCCCCAATCTATCTTTCATAGGTACCGGAATGACTAGAATAACACAAGGACTCAAACTTTCCCGAACCGATCCTTTGTCCATAAGTTGCTCCACTTGCTTTTGTATCTCTTTAGTTTCTTCTGTGTTACTCCTATAGGTTGGCCTATTAAGAAAGGATGCACCCTGAATGAGATTTATATTATACTCAGTACCCCTTTTATGAGGTAAACCATGAGGGATGTCTTTAGGAAAAACATCATCATACTTCTTGAGAAGTTACGTCATACCTAAAGACAAATAAGCTTGCACATAAGAGAGACAAATATTGTTAGGCATAAGCAAATATAAGGGTTGTTTCTTAATCAGCGCTCTGTTTATTTCTTTTCCTCTCAATAAAAGGCTTTTATAATTCCTTATTTTTTTTACTTCCTTTTTCTTGTCTTTTTCTGGAATTTTCTCTCTTCCTTCTTTTTCTCTCTTGCTCTCTTCTCACTCTCATCTTAATTTGATCCTTACAAACTTTTCTAGGAGATAAAGGTGTTAGAGACACCTTCTGCCCCTTAAACAGGAAAGAATACTTATTGGTTAGACCATCATGGGTTACCTTTCTATCATATTGTCAAGGCCTCCCCAACAACAAGTGACTCGCCTCCATAGGTACCACATCACATACTACCTCATCGACATATTTACCTATAGAGAAAGCAATGTTCACCTGCTTATCTACCACCAATTCTCCATCCTCACTCAACCATTGCAAAGTAAAAGGACTAGGGTGCATAGATGTCACAAAACCAAGCTTTTCCACTAGCCGTCTACCAGCTACATTTGTACAACTTCCTCCATCAATATGAGTGAACACACCTTTCTCCTAACCATACATCTAAAATGGAAAATATTTCTTCTTTGAGTGTCATCTAACTCCTTATTCATACTACCCAACAATCTCCTAACCATCAAGAGATCTCCCTCCAAAGGTGGTACTTCACACTATTTTTCCTCCTCATCACTGCTAAATGATTCAGATGATTTCCCCGTAGAATGCTCACTAATGTAGTCACCATTTTCCAACAACATCATAGTTCTTCTGTTGGGACATTCAACTGCTATATGTCCTCTACCCAAATATTTAAAACATTTTTTTGAACTAGAACGTGAAGAATCATCATTATTAGATTGAGAAGTTACTTTACCATTTGAAGACTCCTTCTCCCTAGATTTAGGAATGGCAGAAGTAACTTCCTCCCTTTTATATTTCTCCTTATCTCTCCATGAGTGGGATGAATTTCTGTAGGCACTTCTTCTCTTGAGTTGTTGTTCCACTCTAGTGGCTTGGTGAATAAGATCCTCTAAGGTTTCATAATGATACATGTAAGACCCGTGGAAATTAATTAATTAAGTAATTAATTAATTAATAAATGCGGTTGGTGGGAACCTTGAAGTCATTAAATGTTAATTGGTATAGAGTGGAATAGTACTAGCTCAAGTGGTTGAGAGTACTTAAGTATGTGAGAGGACTTGGGTTCGAGTCTTATGTGTGCAATTTATGTGTTGTTTGGTTTATTATTATTTTGATAATATATTTGTGCCTATTGAGTGATAGTATAATTGTAGAAATTTGATAATTAATCACTAAATATGAGTTGGTTAAATGGTTGTGCATGAATTTGACAATGGAATGGTCATGGGTTGAAACCTTTTTTTGATAAACATGAATTAAACCTTATATTTTTTGTTAGAATCAACTTTGGCTTGAATGTGAAAGTGTAGAGGGAACCCTAGTAGAAGGGGCAACCAAGAGGGGCTGAAAAACCACTATGTAATTATCATTGAATAGGCATTAAACCCATAATTAAGCTCATTTTCGTTTCAGCTTTTAAACCCATCATCAAGACACCTATAAAAGGCCAATTCTAGGTGGAAAGAAGGGTTTCTGCAGTTGTTTGTTTTTGCTTTGAGAGGAGAACGAAAATTGGAGAGGGAGTGGCGAGTATTGGGTGCACAAGAGACTGAATTGGAGTAAGGTTGACGCAAAGCTTTGGTGAACAAAGAAACCTTCGTTTTTCCCAATCTTAATCAAGAATTCCAGATTAGGGGAAGCTATCTCTTTGTGTATAAATCCCATGTGTCGTAATTGTCGATTATGCTATTTTCAATTGATGTTTGTGTGATGGGAATTTCATACTAACTTCGATGAGACTGAATATGGGTTCATTTGATGTTGTTTGCAAAGTCGATTTTAAGCTTTTGGGATGAATGAAATGAGGGTTTTGGGGACAGGATGATGGGTTATGGTCGAGTACTAAGTTTTTGTGATTACAATGTATGTAAAGATATTCTTGTGGTTGCTTGTTAATATGGAGTGCTTGGTAGTGATTAAATCGAATTTTTGGTATGGTTTTGGTTGATTTTATGCATGAACAAAGGAGAACCTCTGCAATTTTCACCCAAGTGAGTCTCTCTCGCCTAAGCGCAAGTTGCAGAAATTCGTTACTGGTGTTGGCTCGAGCATCTCGCTCAGGTGACCAGATTTCATGTTGAGCGACACGTTCTCTTGCTCAAGCAAAAATGGCTCGCCCAAGCGAGGTCGCGATGAGACCTGTGCATGTTAAGCGCGAATCCTCGTCCAAGTGAGGAGTTTTATGTTTGAGGAAACGAAGGTCTCGCTCAGGCGAGAAGGTCCAGCGTGAGCGAGGCAAATGCTCTCGCTTGAGCGAAGACCCCCAGCTTAAGCGAGAAGGAGAGAATTCGTGCTTGTGAGTACTGATTGCGTTGGCTGCTTGTATTTTCCTACATTATAGGAATTATATGCATGTGTGGATGTGTTTGGACTTGAAGGACTAAGTCCTTAGGATCTGGGATGTGCTTGGCTTGAGTTGTGAATAAGGAGTTCGTGATGGGTGGACCGCATGCGGAACGTGAACGGTTTAGTTCACCGGAGGTACTCTCGTTGGGATGAGTGGGCGAAGGAGTTCATCTCATGCTCAACTTGAGAATGCTATGAGCGAGGGAGTTCATAGTAGGAAAGGCGGGTATGCGGGGTCGGGTCTGAGTGAGGAGTTTGGATGACTGGCGTAAGTGTCCGTGAAGCAGGACTACGAGCAGGATAGGCTCGTAGGTGGGACCACGAGCAAGTAGGGTCATGGAAGCACAGGAAGTCCCATGTTTTAGTGTACATGCATGAACTCATAATGTTTATGAGTGGGAAAATGGGTATTTTATTATAAATGATTGAATAATTGTGATTTATCGGGTGGGTGTAATTCATATTATGTATATCTTGTACATAACTCAACTTATCTGTTTGTGTGTGGCGATGATCGTGTAACTTGTTATCCGGGAGCAGATGATGTTTCAGGTGATTCAGGAGATGCTTAGTGGCGGAGTGAGGGGAACAGAGTACGAGGGGATTTTATACCTGTTTTATTTCATTTTCATGTAATTTAAATTATTGTTTTGGACTTTCAAATTGTAATGGAGAATTATGAGTATTTTGTTTAATTATAGTGGATATTAAATTTAAAAGTTTTAAAATTTTCCGCTTTTGAGGGAAATGAATTAATAATAAATGAGGTATTCATTTTACTTTTGTTATTTATATTTATTTTAAGTAATATCCTATCGGGATGTTACAGTGCATTTCCACCACATTCTTGAATCACCTTGAGCTTGCATCAAGGTGACCTCCATCTCTTGAACATACTTTTTAACACTTCTATTTCCTTGTGAAAGTCTTTGTAATTTGTTGAAGATCTCTTTTTTATAATAAGGAGACACAAATATTTACTTCATAGCTACCTTTAGTTGCTCACATGTAGAAATTGGCAACTGCCTTCTCCTAGCTATGTCCACGGTGATTTGATTCCACCAATTCATAGCATAGCCTTCAAACTCCAAGGAAGCTATAAGCATTTTATCATCATCTTCATAATCGTAAGAGTTGAAGAGTTGGTCAAGCTTCATTTCCCATGCCAGGTAGGCGTCCAGGTCATTAGCTTCATTAAATTTAGGAATTATAATCTTCTTCCACATCTTATCTCTTCGAGGTGTGCGGCTCCCAAACTCCTCTCGTCTTTGATCTTGCCTTGGTCTAAAACCATGCTGCTCTTCATCATTATCCTTCCTAAGCATATGGTTCCCAAATGCCTTTCGTCTTTCGCCTCGTTGTGGCCTAAAAACACGTGTCGCTTCATCATTATGAGAAGAATGGTCTGAATCATCATGTCTCCTTCTTCTCTCCACTCTCTCTAATCTCACGGTCACATCTTCATTAAACTTTTGGAGCCTTTCAAACTATTGTTGATTGTGTTGTTGCATTTGATTCATTTGTAATGTGAGCTTATCAAGTGCAACCATAAGTGTTGTAGTCTTAGGTGATAGAGGCTCACTATTCTGGGAAGAAGTCATGCCTTATAAGCAAATGTTAGCAACAATAATTTTTTATTTATTATTTTTTTTTGGACCTCACCACTTTGCCAAGTGTTTCACTCAATTTTTCACTCAGGTATCATGGTTACAAGCTTTTCTTGAATGTACTATTTTACCTTTTACCACTCAAATTCCCTTTAGGGCTTGGCAAAGAACTCTAGTAACTTAAGCAAAGAGTGAACAAACAATGTGAAAAATGTTGCGAGATCTAAATCTTGACTTAAGAGGACAAAGAAAATTCAAACTCTAGACAAAACTTCAAGGAATTTTAAAAACACAAACAAGAAAATTAAAATTAGAAAATAATAGGACTACCAAAGAGAGTTAAAGGAGATAACACGAAGACTCTAAGGAAAAGACTTATGTAAGTAGATATTAATAAACCACAAATAAAATTGCAACAAAAAGTTGTGTTGAACTCCCCATTTTTTTTTATCCTTTTTTTTCAATATATATTTGTTTCCTTTGGACTTTGATCCGCAATATTTTTTTTTTGCAGTTCAACACCAAAACAAACTTAAACAATTGATCCTTCAAACCCTCATACTCATGTAAATCAAAGTAAGTGCACTTGCAAATCCCAAACACAATAACAAATAATTTCCACGAATCAAATGTAGAAATACGCAATTTAAACAGAAAACATAAAAGAAAAAAAAATATGTCAAATAAAAAAAAATTCAACCAAATTGGAAAAAACCTTAGGGGTTTTATTCCTTACAAATGAAACAAACAAAATTTAAAACAAAACACAGAACAAACAGACATTGAAAAATTGTAATTTTTTTTCATATGACAGAAAAATAACATAGAAGAGGAAATTCAAACCAGAACCTTCACTAGTGCATGAAAGGGTTTTTGCTGCGGTTATTTTGGTCATTTGGCCTCGGGTTAAGACCTGAGGCATATCTAGCCGAGGTAAAAAAGTTCACCTTTCTGCCTCGGTTCTTACCCGAGGCATATCTCATCATTACTGCCTCGGTTCTGATACCAACCGAGGCATAAAATACGATAGAAATTAAAAAAAAATTCATAAATGGCTGAAACCTGCAAGAACATGAGCAAGCAAAATATGTGAGCCTCATTGGAAAACGCCTCCGTCACCATTCGCTGATATACTTGTGTTTCAACCACCATCAACGGAAACCACCTGTGAGCACCAAAACGTGAGGAAACACAGCAAGACGAACCCCAACCCTACAGGAAAAACACCCAAGAAAATGGATTCAAATCGCAAATTGGAAACACAAAAAATACCCCAATGTGTGGACGAAGGTGGCGCAGTTGTTGTTCTCATCGGAGGAGGCACAACGCCAGTAGCAGGTGGAGAAAGCCGGCATGGCGGCGGATCTGTGATGGTGGGTCGTGGGACTGAACAATGAAGATGAGATTTCGCGCACCAAAGATTGTTTTTGCGCACAATAAAGAAGATGGAACTGTTTCTCGATTTAGGGATATTTAATCCACCTTCTGCCTCGGTTCAATTGAAAACCGAGGCATATCAACATCAATATATTCTGCCTTGACTCTTAACACCCGAGGCCATAGAGTCCAAAAAAAAGAAAAAAAATTATTTAGTAGGCCATTTTACTGCCTCGGGTTAGTAACAACCGAGGCATAAACTGACTTTACTGCCTCGGGTCTATAACAACCGTGGCATAAAGCTTTTTGTTTTAAATTCAAAAACTTCAAGTGCGCGGGGGTGAGTTAAAATTGAGAGGCTTTAGGTCTCGGGTCCCTTAGAACCGAGGCATAAGACAAGTTTCTACCTCGGGTCAACTGATAACTGAGGCATAAAGTGTTGCATAAATTACAAAATTTCCACCGCTTATTTATATGCCTCGTTTCTGCTATAACCGAGGCATAAAGCTCGAGTTAGAAAGCCCAAAGTATACTAGTGCTTGCTCTAAAGACCAGATGATACGATCTTATCCAGGAAAGAGTATGATCGTTTCTGAATTTGAATCCTCAAGGGGCACGACATGAAGAAATCAGAGAAGAACGCGGAATAAGATAGAGAAGGAGGATGCCACAATCTAGCAGATTGATAAGTCAAGTGAAGATTCGCCACAAAGATGTTAATCTTTGATAAGAATTGAAGGCCTAAGCTAAGAACAAAGAGAATCCTCTCTTTAATGAAATCAAATTCAATATATAACTAAAAGTGTCCACATCAGTTTTTAGTACCTTTATTTATAGGCACATAAGTTTAAGCAAACTTGAAAACCGTACAAGAAGGCCCAAGCCCAAAACATAAAAACATAAACTAATTTCTAAAAGAAAACCCAAAAGTTCGTCTTCAAGTTTTTCTTGTATAGAATCTTGGGATAGTCCTCTATCACTTGCTCTAACCAATATCCGAACTCTCATCCACCTTATTACCAAGCAAAAGCATAACCAACAAGCCAATCTGTGTTTCTTGATAATTTTTATGCATCTAGGATTATATTATCAGGCCCTATGGTCCAGCATAGTATTAAAATAATAAAACCATTAAATTAACACTCTAATGGTATACATAAGATTTGAACCCAAGTCATTTCATAGTAAAGACGTACTCTCAACCACTTGAGCTAGTACTATCCTTCTCTTCTTTCTCCACATTAATTAACTTAGGGATTCCTGCCCTTACATTTATTAAATAAATATTTATTTATTTAATTTTCTTGGGTTTTACAATATTTGTTAAATAAATAAATATTTATTTATTTAATTAATTTTCCCGCGTCTTACAAAAATAACCAAGGCCAAAATCTCTTACTGCACTGGTGCACTACACAGAGTTTACTCGTCATTCGCTCCCACAGCTAAAATCCCTTCTACTCACCACTAAAGACTAATAAACGTAGTCCACCTCCTACTACCCTCCTAATATGGAGTCCTCAAGTTCAACTTCCCATCGCTCTCCCAAGACTTATGATCGAGCCTTTACCTTTTGTTGAGGTAGAGACCTTTCCATCCTTTTCGATCCCTCAATACCACATACATCAACACATATAATAAAATCAAATATTATAATGTTAATCAAGAAAACTCACCAAATTAACCAAAAAGAATCTCATGCTTAACCATAAAACAATACAAATTATAGTCATATGAAATTATAAACAAATCACCAAACCCACAATACTAAAATTCCTTCTACATTACCAAAAACAACATCCCCAATAAAATAACCTAAAACCAGCAAATCATTCCATTGCTATCTCCATATAACATTAAAAAAAGGAAACAACACCTTAAATGAAAAACTAGACCAAGAACATGTAAATTTAAAATATAAATATATATATATATATATATATATATATATATATATATATAATACAGGAAATACAATATTTACCGATGGATATAAACCGAGGGATCATTTTTATCAATAAGACTTTAATTTCCAGCGGAATTACCAACGAATTATTTTGGTCAAAATTACCGACAGACATTTTCGTCGATAACATCATTCACTGAAGCACGGATTGTATGACCGTCAGTATAGTTAACTGTGATTTACTCAAGGATATCGTCCGTCGATAATGAAGTAGATAATATTTGAATTCATTTTTATTTTCCCACTCCACTTTTCATTTTATCCCCAAAATTGGAGCTCGCAGGTTTCCCTCACACACAGAGCCCCAAATCAAAAGTTGACCATGGTCCACTAGGTTAGGGGAATTTAATTTTGTGAGGAAGGCTTGTTGTCGAGGGAGATTGCCGCCTTTGTTGCCGCTTCGACCGTCGAAGGTAGCTGTTGGATCAATTGTCAATGTAAGTAGCCTAATTCATGTTTAATTGCTTGGGTTTTTCCAGGTTTAGCTCATGTCAATCATTGTGAATTGGTTCGAGGTTTAACATGTTTATGACCATGTATGATTGCCGTTTGTTTCACTGTGTGTTTGGTGTATGGTTTTGGTGATGGTGTTACAACATTTGGGGTATGATCTTACCTTTAGTTCTGATTAACTAATTGTGTTGTGGTTTGTGGAAGTGTAATGTGAATGGTATGATTGGGTATGATTGTAGTTTGTTTCACTATGTGTTTGGTGTATGGTTTTGGTGATGGTGATCCAACGTTTGGGGTCTGATTTTACTTTTAGTTCTGATTACTGAATTGTGTTGTGGTTTGTGGAAGTGTAATGTGAATGGTATGTTTCTATTATTTCTAAGCTAGATAGAGTGAATCTCCTTATTAAGAAATATTAATTAACTAGTTAGGCCAAATATACATGATTGTGGCTAAATATTTTCTTGGCCAGAGTTAGAATATATGGGAAACAAATGCATATCCCATCATCATGATTGTGGCTGCTGATTACACTCAGTCCTCACATGCATAAAGTACAAAGTTGTTAGGGTTTACAAATTAATCAAAATATTAAAAATGTAGCAATCGCCCTCATGGACTTGCTTCTCATTAACCAAGGTAGATCTAAAACTCATTCATTAACAATTTAAAACTCTGAGTTTATTGAAACCTGATGGCTAAGGGGGGTCTACTAGTGTAGATAATTCAGTGAAAATGAGTTAGCTGTAGGACACAATAAGAATTGGTACGAAATCTGAGAACTCCAACTGCTAAAAGGAGTGTTGAAATTGGCTTCCCAAACAATGCAAATTAAAGCAGGTACAATAGCAATTGGCATAAGTCAATGAAAATCTAGGGACCAAAATCACATCATATTTATGGGGACCATATGTGACATGAACTTGCATTTTCCCTTAATTTTAGCAAATAAAAGACAAACAAATGAAAAACCTCACTACAAAAGTGGTATCCATTAAAGCGTTCTACAATTCTTCAATATTAGACCCCCATATCTATATCACTCCCATCACAAAGCACTAAAAAAATAGTAAAAGAAATAGAGCTAAAAATCCTGTATTGGTAAATCATGCTAGACTACTTACATACATTAATACATCACTTTATTAGAGATTAGAGGAAATGATAAAGAGATGAACAAAAAGGAAACATAATGGGTTACAACCTAATCAGGAATTTTGAACCCTTTACTTGAAGCTGAAGCTGAAACTGAAACATGACAGCTCCAAATAATTTTGTTTGAAAGAATTATAGGTGCACAAAGAGTATCACAAAATATGCCTCATCTAAAAAAACAAGATCACTTACTAAAAGCAATACAATAATGTAAGAGCAATGCTTGCTGCCAAGTCAGAAAGAAGAGAAGGATTGCTGAAGTTGTCAACACTTCCTAAGTTATACTTGACCCCACAGATATTTGTTGGTTCAATGTGGTAAGGATCATCAATCTCAAAGCCATAAGATAGACTTGACCCCACAGACTAACCATTCAAGTATGATGCAAGCTAGAGAGATTTGTTTAAACTAGGGAGGCCAACATCTATCAATTTAAATCTAGTTATTCATTTCCTTGCTTATTTACATTCATTCTGCTCCATTTCCTTAAACTAAAACCTAATCTCCACAAGGAGTGTTCCTCCTTGAGCTTTATCTTTTAAACTAGGGAGGCCAGGATCTACTATATTAGAACAAAATTACTTGAATAAATTAGAATTTTGATTTTGATTGGTAGAGTTCTTGCATTTCATCTTAGATGTTGGGCTTTAGGTGGTGAGATTTTTAGTTTGTGATAGAATATGAACTTGTCTACTTTCTTGGTCTATTTTAATCTTTTTAAATCTGTTTGGATAGCCTCTATACTTGTACATATAAGTGATTAGTACAATTTTCATATCTTAAGGTAGTGTAAGATAGATTCTTAAGTTTGCTTAGGTGAAAATTTGAAATTTGTATCATTTTCGTTACTTTTCTCTTTTGCTAGTCTTAGTTAGTTGTTTAAAACTTGTAGGAATAATTGTAATTGGTTTTTAGTTGTTGTTTTATGATTTGCTAGCTTTATGTCTTATTTCTACTAAGTTTGGCTTTTTTCTTAGGTTCATGTAGTCACATTTAGCAGTCTTCATTTTCTTAAACAAAATATTGTTGAGTTTATTACATTTAAACTCTCTTTTTTATCATGTACTAGCTTGTGTGTTCATCAAATCGTTCTGCATATACATTAGCATTAACCAAAACAAGCTTTTCCACCTAAAACAATGAACTTCATTAAATTACTATATGACAACAGAATTACTTCAATAAATTAGTAATAATGTGATTCTTAGGATTGGTACAGTTCTTGCATTTCACCTTAAATTAGCATGTATATTGGGCTTTAGGTGGTGAGATTTTTATTTTTATGATATCATATGAACTTGACACACTGCTCCATATCATCCCTGCAACAATAAAAACGTATGACAACATCTACATTCTGTCACCAAAAATTTTAGAGAAGATATTTCATAATTTTTGGCATTGTAAATTAGAGAGCAAGGGTCTTCTTACTAACAAATGCAGTGAAACTGTTTCTTGTGTAAATATTTATGAATTGAGCATAAAATCTTTGACATATAATAATCAGTTGTAGCCCAAGCCAATTTGTTCTTAATACTATAACTAGAACACCAAACATTATAATTCTCAAAGAATTGTATCCATTGAAGAACTTTTGAAGTTATCACTTTTGATAGAGTTGGTGTATACGTAAGTATTTTGCATAAAGATTCTTCTTTAATGTCCCAATGGTGGGTGAGAAACATTTGTACATGTGATAAGAATACATAGGGTGTATAAAGTGTAGGGTATAGAAAGTGTTTCCCCATAATTGTACATTTGGTAGCATGTGCATATATTCAAATTAATTTCCAAGTGGTCACTTACAGGGCGAACATTCACTACAACCGTCCTTAGGTAGGAATAATGTCCCCTCAATATAGTCATTCATGTGTCCCTTATTCAATTTTCAGGTACTGTGATTAAAATTTTAGATTGTAGATACTTGAAGTTTCCTTGTTTAAATCAAATTATTCCACACATGTTTTAAATAAAACATGCGTTAGTAGCATAACATTACGTATACTCAAGGTAAAATACCATGTTTTTTTTTTAGTTTTTCTTCACCTTATACAAGAGAATAAGAAGTTGGCCAAATGTTGAATATTTATTGCTCTTTTAGTTGTCACAGTAGCAGCTTTATATGGCAAAAGGAGATAAGCTTTCGTTTTGCTTCCACCTTACAAATATACTTTTTCACTTCCACCTTACATTTCAGCTTACAATTTGTTGCTTTTATATTTTTTTCATTCATCTGTTAAATTAAAAGATTATGAATTTGATTACATTATATATCTTATATGACTCTGAACAGTGTTTTGATGATTCCTTTTGCTATTTTCATTCATATTTTCTAATTCAGTATATAGTTACTAGGGGATATATCCATTAATCTATTTATATGTTCACATCAAACATGTTTTAGGCGCCCTTTTTGCAAGTTGATCTAAGACTGGTTGTGGTGCGATTTGGTGTGGTTAAACATCAAGAGGTATGGGTAGAATTCATGTTGCACATAAATTTTGTGCATTTGTTACATCTTGTACTTGACATGTGATAGTAACTTACTAAAAATTTCCATAAACTGTTCACATCTTACCATTTAAACTTTGTAAGATATGAAATGGAAATTTCTAATCATTGTTTGACTTAGGTTCTTCCAATTAGGACGCAGAGGAGTTTAGTCACTCTTCACATATCTTACCCAATAAGTGAGATGTATCCCCAAAATGACATGCTTTTAGGAGCAACTTCGATGAGATATATACCCATGTTATACTTAAGTAGCAATAGGTTTATTACTTAAGTTCCATGTTCTTTCACTACCACAAAAGAAACATTGTCCTTGTTTGCATTGTCACAGGACATGGCCGAAGTTCCCAGCTACTGTCGTTGGCTGTTTAACCGTTGTTATAGTGGTAGGAGAGGGTTGAAGGAAACTTTTGTAGTAGGAGTTTAACAATTTATCCAGACTGCTCGACAATATAAATATTATGCTCTTGAGGGAGGGATTATATGTCCCTGCATCAAGTGCGAATGTACTCATATTTTGAAAGACACGGAAGTTAAATGTCATCTATACAAAAAAGGATTCATGCCAGATTACTGGATTTGGACATTTCATAGTGAAGAAGTGGACTTTATTCTTTCGAGCGAACATGAAAGATGTTTTCCTAGTTCAAGGACGTTTGATCATACCTCTGAGATGAATCAAGCTATTTATGTGCAAGAGATGTTGAATAATGCTCTTGGCCAACATGCTTCATTTGAAGAAGTAGACGATAGTCGTTTAGAAAAGTCTCCAAATGAGTTAACTTAGAGGTTTCAGAATTTATTTTTATAGGCAAATGAACCTGTATTTAAAAACAGAGTCAAAATTCTCAGTATGCATTAGACTTTTGTCCTTCAAATCCAACTTGAACATTCCCAACCAAGTATTGGACAACATTGCAAAAGTCATTTTAGATCTAACACCACCAAATAATTCTTTTCCTAACAATTATTATGAAGTAATGAGATTAATTTCAAAGTTGGGGTTAGAGTCTGAGAAGATTGATTGTTGTATGCTTTTGTATGACAACAATAATGGAAAAAAATAATGTATCCTTGCTCAATGCAAATTTTGTGTGCAACCTCGACAGCGCACAATCCATTTAGGGCAGAGGCAAAAAAAAAACAATTTCATTGAAGTCCATGTTCTACTTGCCTATAATTCCAAGACTACAAAGAATGTTTGCTTCAATGCAAATAGCACAACAAATGACATGGCATGATGAGAACAAAACACAAGGCGTGCTACGTCATTCATCTGATGGGCAAGCTTGGAAGCACTTTGATCGAAATCATCCATCCTTCGCCAGTGATCCCCGTAACGTTCGACTTGGTCTATGTTCGTATGGATTTAATCCATACATTCAGGCATCATCATCACCCTATTCTTGTTGGCTTGTGATTGTTACTCCTTACAATCTTCGACCTGAGATGTGTATGACTAAGCATTATATGTTTTTGACACGTCTAATACCAAGTCCATCTAATCTAAAGACATCCATAGATGTTTATCTAGAGCCTTTGATTGATGAGTTGAATAAGGTATGGAGTGGTATTTGGAAGTACGATATTTCAAGGAAGCAAAGTTTTCTAACAAGGGTAGCTTTGATATGGACTATTGATGACTTCCCTGCATATAGGATGTTATCTCGTTGGAGTACACATGGTAGATTAGCCTATTCGCATTGCATGAAGCACATTAAGTCATTCACATTGAATTATGGTGGGAAAAGTTGTTGGTTTGATTGTCATCGTCAGTTCTTGCCTATTGTCCATCCGTTGAAGAGAAACATTAGGGCATTTCGTAAAGGGGAAGTTGACATTATCAATGTTTAAACAAATTGTTCGTCACGCAAGCAAGTAGTGCCCTCATTGGTTAACTGATGCTAAATTCAACTCTGCTCATGTGCATGTGTTAATCAATTACACTAAAGTTAAATCGTATCTTGAGTAAGTTTTAATCCCATTGCCTCTACCTTAAACATTAAATTCCGTTTAAGCAACTTTTATTCATCGTATTGGTAATCTTCTCTTGACAAGTCATTCCTTGTAGCTAAGAACATACCTCAAGCCACATCTTCTGCCAACATATACTCAAATTTTCCTCACTAGTTTAAAAACCAAGTAAGTGCAGTCCTGGTAGTTCAACAAACCTTTGCTATAAAAGTTGACTAAACTCTCCATTTTCACACATTTTTTAGGTTTATAACGAGCCATTAAGTGATAGAAATTAAGACATAAGGGATTTGGCAAACCAACCCATGAGATGCATCAAAGAGTGGCACACATACTTTGTCAATGGGTATAAGTTCCACACTAATGCATGGTCGAACGGAAAGAAGACAATTAGTTGAGGTGTGTACGTGAAGGGCCTCACAAAGGGTGGTTATGATGATTTTTATGGTAGAATTCATAAAATATATGAGATCGAGTACAACACTTGTACTTCTCCAAAGAAAGTAGTTCTTTTTTTTATTATGAATGGTTTGATCCTTCTAGAGATGGTACAAGACTGCATCCTATGTATAATACTGTCGAACTTGAAATCAATTTAAGATATCGACCATTTGATCCATTCATTCAAACAAATAATGTTAGACAAGTTTATTATGTCCCTTACCCGGCATTTTAGAACATCGACAAAGGTGGATGGTGTGTTCAATACAAACTAAACCTAGAGGTCGCATTGAGTCAAATGAGGTGGAAAGGGATATTCCCTATCAAGTTGTGAAATGTCACATGCCCATGAAAAAATTTAAGTTGAAGGTGTATCTACATTGAATGACCTTGGTGGCGATGCTGAAGAATTAGAAGGACAAGATGAAGAAGAAGATGAAGAAGAAGAATAAGAAAATGATAACGATGATGATGATGACAATTATGATGACAAGAATGATGACAGTGACGATGAATAATTTTAAATATTTGTACTTTACATTTATCATTATTGTGTACTTGTCATTTGACCTTTTAATTTTTAATATTTGTACTTTTTATTTGACATTAATATTTATAAGTAAGTTTCATCATTCAGTTATTTTAATACGTATGTTTTGACTTGGTTTACAATGCCATCCGGTGGTCCACCTAATCTTGAAGAGGGAAGAGATGGCAAAACCTAAACTCAAAAGGGCACCAAAAAGGCCACGTTATCTGATAAAGGTTCCTCTTATAATACCATCCACATCCACTCCATCTACTATTCTTGACACACATAGTGGACCCTTACAGACCCCCTCCCCAGCTCTTATACCCATGTCATTACCATCCCCATCTGTACCTATTGTAGAGGGAACACCACCTCTTGTTATGCTATCCACGCCACCTCTTGTTATGGTACCCACGCTACCCCCTATTATGGTACCCACACCACGTCCTCCTTTGGTACCATCACCGCCTCCTGTTATTGTACCCACACCATCTCCTATTATGCTGCACACGCCACCTCCTGTTGTGGTGCCCACGTCACCCCTTATTGTGGTATCACAACCTTCATCCTCACCCTCTAATGTTCTTATACCTTTTTCATCATCAGTCCCCTCTTTAAATATTGTTGGCACTTCAAATCCTATTGATGTAGAGGCTGATGTTCACCCTCCTCTCCATGAATGACCAATGATTGAACCTTATGGGAAAGGGTAATGTACCTGATGGATACTATTTTAGTACGAAACCAAACGATCTCAAAAACCCTCTATGTCGAACCTCCTTTTGCTCCTCTCCGGACTCCTCCTAGATCTCCCTGCCGAATGCACTCCGAGGGTGGGGGTACCTGCAGGCACTCTGACGCTCAAGTCAAATAGTGATTTGATATGAGGTGTATGTAGTAAAGTGAGAAAAACATACTTTTACGTGTTCACTAGGTCTTAATTTATACTAGTCTCCTAACGAACCTGTTATTATTATTTGTGGGCCATTTGTATTTGAGGATCCACTCTTTCCTTTCTGACTAAGCTTATACGCGTTATTTCTTTCCTTATCGACTGAGATTGCATGTTGCCACTTTGTCAACGATCAACTCTTTCCTTCTTTGTTGAGATTTGTCTGTCCATACTCCTCCAAATATCAACTATTTCCTTTTTGGCTGAGATTTGTCCGTTTGTACTCCTCAAAATATCAACTCTTTCCCTCTTGGTTGAGATTTGTCGGTCTGTACTCCTCCAAATATCAATTCTTTCCTTCTTGGCTAAGATTGTGCGCTACTCCTCTACACCTCTGTGCCATAATCCCATTTTCCATCTGACACTCTATTGGGCCGGGATATACACAGCCAAAAGTGTCGGGATATAACCGGCCATCACACTTAATGGACCGTCTGCATTATGCTGGAGAAATGTCCCAGCAACTAGGCCATAGCGCGAGAGCACCCCCACACTCGGGCCGAGGTGATCTCGGCTATTTGCCCCTTATTGGGTCGGGATGTACCCGGCTATACACCAAAAGGTAGTAATACATTCTACCATCTTATAAACTAATTTGGTTTACATGACTTTTGTACCTTGTCCTTTTTTGCATGACTTTTCTTCAATCCATGTGCAGGTTTTTTCCTTCTAGAGTTGCTTGCCAGGCCATCATCACAAGTAAGGCTGGGCAAAAATAACTTAACTATACTGTACTTAAGTTAACTGTACTATTTTAAACTAAAAATAACTGAACTATTAATAGTAAAATTAAATTGTACTACTTTTAAGTTAAAGTTTAAAATACTGTACTGGAAACAGTTAACTATTTAGACTAGTACAGTGAACTGTAGTTAGATGGCTCTCTCCTCTTTCCACTTAAAGACTCCTTTTGTTCCTGAATCTCTAAATCCCACGACCTACACTCCATCATGCATCCATCTTAATTGCACGCTCACTGATGCATTTTCTCCTCCGCTCTCTCTCTATATATACCAACACTTTTCCTTTTTATTTACCTAAATAATATATTTAATTATTTATTTATATAATAATACACACAAAAAAGAATAATCACTTCTGCTTCAACTTCTTTCTTTATATACCCAACCTGTATAATATATTCATATTAATCCTTTTTTTCTTACTTTATACTCACAATTTAAATTTATTATATTTATTAATGAAGCAGGATTCACGTGTTCATTCTCTTTCTTTTTAAATTTTAATTCATAAAATATGTTATTGTAATAATTGAGAAATTATGATAAATATATTTTGTTAAGATTTGATGATTCAAACCAGTAATAATATATTTTGACTCAAGTTTATTTTATTATTATTATTATTATATATATATATATATATATAT